>OGHX01000456.1_pt1 | contig 14609 bp, 15 predicted proteins | sample 1571651 | NCBI WGS metagenome assembly OGHX01 (sample SAMEA2582030, study PRJEB24529) | metagenome | biome: Human gut stool | place: China | collected 2011
TGACCACGCCCAGCTGGTGATCCCCCTCGTCGGTCCCCTCGAGATCGAGGTGCAGGGCCGGGGATGTCGCCTCGCCCCCGGTTTTGCCTGCATCATCGCCCCTGGCCTTCGCCACGACTACGCCGCCGATCCGGCGCATGTGTTTCTGGTGCAGGAGAGCCACTGGCTGCCGGCCGCCCTGGGGGACCACCCCTTCGTCGAGCTGGATGAGGCCCAGCGCCACTACCTCGCCTTCCTGCACCGCATGGTGGCCGAGGGGCGCCACGTGGCCGGCATGGATCAGGTGTGGCTCGGGCTGCTGACCGAGGGACGCGGCATGGGCCCCGCCGTCGCTCCCCGCATAGCCCCTCGTATCGCCAAGGTGCAGCGTCATATGGAAGCCCACCTCGCAGACCCCCTCACCAACGAGGAACTCGCCGCCATCGCCTGCCTCGGCCTGAGCCAGTTCAAACACGCCTTTCGCCAGCAGGTGGGCACGAGCGTCTCCCACTACCTCAGGATGCGGCGCATGGCGCTGGCCCGCAGCCTGCTCGCCCGCACCCGGCTGCCCGTCGGCGAAGTGGCCAGCCGCTGCGGCTACCAGAACCAGGGGGCCTTTGCCGAGCGCTTCCTGGCCGAGACCGGACTGACCCCTTCCCTCTGGCGCCGGCAAAACGGCCGCCTGCCGTAATCAGTCGGCTCTTTGCCGAAGACAATCCCCGGGCATTCGAGGCATGCTGAGGCTCATGCAAGGTATGGGCAACGAGGAGCCAAGATGCAGACCATAAGCTGGCAGGATTTCGAGATGGTGGAGCTCAGGGTGGGCACCCTGGTGCGGGTCGAGCCCTTCCCCGAGGCGCGCCGCCCCGCCTACAAGGTGTGGGCGGATTTCGGCCCCGAGATCGGGGTGCGCAAGAGCAGCGCCCAGATCACCAACCTCTATCGACCGGAGGATCTGGTGGGCCGCCAGATCGTCGCCGTGGTGAACTTTCCCCCCAAGCAGATAGGCCCCATCCAGTCGGAGTTTCTGCTGACCGGCTTCTATCGCCCGGATGGCGCCGTGGTGATCGCCATCCCCGAGCAGGCGGTGGAGAACGGCGCCAAGCTGGGGTGAGACACGGCAAGGCAACCAGAGAGCAGAAACAAGAGAGGCGACCCCCGGGGTCGCCTCTCTTGTTTGATGCTGACGGCCTGGCTTATTTCAGCAGGCTGAACAGCAGGGCCGAGACCGCCAGGGCACCGGTCAGCAGGATGAAGCCGTTGACCCAACGGTGACGGAAGCGGGCCAGCGCCTCCACCTTGTAGATGGCCACCACCGGCATGATGAAGAGGATCATGGCGATGACGGGACCGGAGAGGGTCTCCATCAACCCCAGAATGCCCGGGTTGATGATGGCGGCGCCCCAGATGGCGAAGAACATCAGGGCGATGCCGAGCTTGTCCGCCTTCGCCAGCGGCAGGCCGGTGGGCTTGGCGATCAGGCTTTTCAGGCTCTCGCGGGCACCGAGGAAGTGGCCGAGGAAGGAGGAGCTGATGGCGATAAAGGCGATGAGCGGCCCCAGGGTCACGATCACCGGGTTGTCGGTGATGTTGGCGAGATAGGAGAGCACGGAGACGTTCTGGGCCTTGGCCTCGGCCAACTGAGCCGGGGAGAGGCTCAGCACGCAGGAGAAGACGAAGAAGAGCACGAAGCCCACCAGCATGACGGTGGTGTTGCGCAGGATCAGGCCGCTCTTGGTTTCGGCCTGCTCCCCGTATTCCCGGCGCTGCACGTTGGCAAAGCCCGAGATGGCGGCGGCGTGGCTGAAGGCGAACACGGTGACCGGCAGCGCCAGCCAGACGGTGTTGAGGAAGCTCGTGCCTTCAAAGGCGGTCACTTCCGGCCACTGCCACTGGGGAATGAGATAGCAGGAGAGGGCCAGCAGGATCGCCGCAAGCGGGTAGACCATGACGGCGAAGGCCCGCAGCATCGCCTTCTCGCCGGCCAGCATCACGGCGATCATGGCGAACACCAGCACGCCGGAGAGCATCACCCGATCCGGGGAGGCCAGGCCGAGCTGGTTGACCATGAAGCTCTCCACCGTGTTGGTCAGCCCGACGCCGTAGATGAGCAGGATCGGGAAGATGGAGAGGAAATAGAGCGCCGAGATGAGGCGCCCGGCCATCTTGCCGAAATGCTCCTCGGCCACCTCGGTGAAATCGGCCTGGGGGCGCGACGACGAGAGCACGAAACGCGCCAACCCGCGGTGGGCCAGGAAGGTCATGGGACCGGCCAGCACGGCGACGATGATGAGGGGCCAGATCCCCCCCAGACCCAGGTTGATGGGCAGGAACAGAATGCCGGCGCCGACGGCGGTGCCAAACAGGCTGATGACCCAGTGGGTGTCGTGGCGACGCCAGCCGGTGCTGGCCATGGTGGAGGGGGAACCGGACAGCTCCCGTGAGACGTCTGCAGATAAACTCATCGATAAATCACTTTTACGTAGTATTAAAATCTAAAAACATTGTGCTCCTTTAGCATTTAATTCTCAAAAAGGGAGGCTGGCAGATCTCACTGGCAAAGCCCTGTTCCACCAGTGAGATTGGGAGGAAATTTCACCCCGGATTATTCAATTAATCCTGACATTAACCAAAAATTAGGAATATAAAACCAAAATTAAAACCGACATCGATTTTTTGTTTCGATGAAATGCATGTTTTCAGAATTAACTGAAATTTATGCCAGTGCAGCCAGATTGGATGTGATGATCCACTGCCGTTATCGCCATCACTAGCGAATCTCCCTAAAATCCCCGTAACCAGCCAGTGGATCACACCAATGCAATCAGGCGACCCTGTGGTCGCCTGATTGCATTCCCTGCGAGCTGGTCGACCCGTCAGTGGGCCAGAATACGTCCCCAGGCGAGATCCGGGTCCCCCATCACGATGAAGTCCGGGTTCTCCAGCGACTCGGTCTCGTTGTAGCTCAGCGGTTGCAGCGCCAGGCTGAGGATGCGCCCCCCTGCCGCCTCCACGATGCACTGGGCGGCAGCGGTATCCCACTCCCCGGTGGGGCCCAGGCGCACGTAACAATCCGCCACGCCTTCCGCCACCAGGCAGGACTTGAGGGAGCTGGAGCCGAGCGGGATCAGCTCGTAGTGGATGGCCGGGTTGAGGCGACGGGTCAGGTTCTCCAGTTTCTGGCGGCGGCTGATGGCCACCACCAGGGAGTCAGGCTGATCGTGTTCATGATGGATGGCGCTGATGGGACGGCTCTCGCCGTTCGCCTCCTTGAAGGCGCCGTGACCACGCACCGCCCAGTAGAGCAGATCGGATTCGGGGGCGTAGATGACCCCGAGCACCGGGACATTGTCCCGCACCAGGGCGATCAGGGTGGCGAAATCGCCGCTGCCTGCGATGAACTCGCCAGTGCCGTCCAGCGGGTCCACCAGCCAGTACTGGCGCCAGTTCGCACGCTGGCTGAAGGGGATGTCGGCCGCCTCTTCGGTCAGCACGGGGACATGGGGAGTGAGCGCTGCCAGCGCCTGTTTGAGGTAGGCATCGGCAGCAAGATCGGCACTGGTGACCGGGGTCGCATCCTCCTTCAACTGGCGTTCGAACTGACCGCCGCGATAGATCTCGTGAAGGATCCTGCCCGCCTCACGGGCGATCTCCTTGACCTCGGGTATCCAGGCCAACAACTCCTGCATGGTGCTTACCTCTGCCTCTGATTACCAAACAGACCCTCTGCGGGCTAATTTCCCTGCTCCGCCAGCCATTTGCTGGCCAGCAGCAGGGCACTGATGCTGCGCGACTCGGTGAAGTCCGGTCGTGCCAGCAACTCGTCGATCCGGTTGAGGGGCCAGGGGATCACCTCGAGAGGCTCGGGCTCGTCACCGACCCGCTGCTCGGGGTAGAGATCCCGCGCCAGCAAGATGTCCATCCGGCTGGAGAAATACCCCGGCGCCAGCGACACCTGCTTGAGCAGGGTCAGGCTGCTCGCCCCGAAGCCCGCCTCCTCCATCAGCTCCCGGTTGCCCGCCTCGAAGGCATTTTCACCGGGGTCTATCAATCCCTTGGGGAAACCCAGCTCGTAGGAGTGGGTGCCCGCCGCGTACTCGCGCACCAGCAGCAGGGTGTGAGCATCGAACAGGGGCACCACCATGACGGCACCCCGGTTGCCGCCGCGCATCCGCTCGTAGACCCGCTCCTCGCCGTTGGAGAATTTCAGGTGAAGGGACTCCACCTTGAACAGCCGGCTCTCGGCCACGATCTCGGCCTTGAGGATCTCCGGCTTGCTCTTGTCATGGGCCATGGTCTCGACACTGAGGTGGACGGGATTGCGCTTGTGGGGATCGCTCATCGGGGGCTGACTGCTCGTTAAAAAATCGTGTTTCAAGAGTAAACGACTCCCCTGCCGAACACCACGGGGCAAAGAGGGGAAAGATGTCTGAAAAATCCGTTATAATGCGCCCCGTTTTTCCCATCACCACAGACATCGCGAGGCCCCATGTCGACTCCCCTGCCCTGGCACCAGATTGATACCGTGTTGCTCGACATGGATGGCACCCTGATCGATCTCCATTTTGACAGCCATCTGTGGCAAACCCTGGTGCCGGCGCGCTACGCCGAGCGACTCGGCCTGCCGCTGGCCGAGGCGAAGGCGCAGATAGACACTCACTATCATGCGGTCAACGGCACCCTCGACTGGTACTGCGTGGATTACTGGACCCGGACGCTCGGGCTCGACATCCGCGCCCTCAAACAGGAGATCCTGGAGAAGATCCAGTGGCGCCCCAACGTCATTCCCTTCCTGGCCGCACTCAAGGCCGCCGGCAAGCAGGTGGTGCTCTTCACCAATGCCCATCCCGCCAGCCTGTCGGTGAAGGATGCACGCCTCGGCCTCGCCCAGCACCTCGACCTGATGGTGAGCACCCATGAGCTCGGGTGGTCGAAGGAGAGCCAGCACTGCTGGCAGGCACTGGCCGAGCGGCTGGCGTTCGACCCGGCCCGCACCCTCTTCGTGGATGACAGCGAGCGGATCCTGGCCGCCTCGGCCGAGTTCGGCATTGCCCACCAGCTCGGCATCCGTCACCCCGACAGCCAGATGCCGCCGCTCACCTTCCAGCACTTCCCGGCGCTCGACGACTACGCCGACCTGCTCCCTCTCGGCGCCTGACACGCACAAGGCCCTCTTCATGAGGGCCTTGTCACATAAGCTCAACAGCCTGCCGAGCGCATACCGTTCATGAAAGCCCTCAGGCCGCATCGCGCGGGGCCAGCACCCCCATGCCGGCCAGGTAGTCGAGGGCGCTTGGGGTGAAGCCGACCTCCGTGAGGTGCGCCGCCGTGAAAGGGGCTGCATGCAGAGGCAGGCCGCGGCTCACCCGTTCCATCCAGTCCGGATTGCCAAGGGCCGCCGTGCCCACCGCCACCAGATCGGCGCCGCCGGCCAGAGCCCGCTCCGCCGAATCTGCGTCGCGAATCTTGCCCGCCACCATGAGCGGCACCCGCCCGGCCAACCCGACCCTTACCGCCTCCAGCAGGGCGCCGCCGTCGGGATCCCCCGCCACCGCCTTGAAGCTGTCCCCCATGGAGAAGTGCAGGTAGTCGATCCCCTCGTCCGCCAGCAGGCGCGCCACCGCCAGCTGATGGGCCAGTTCGATGCCCTGGATATGGGCATAGCTCTCGGGGGAGAGACGCACCCCGACCAGGAAGCCCCGGGGTAGACGGGCGCGAATGCCGCGCACTATCTCCACCAGGATCCGCGCCCGGTTCGCGAGGCTGCCCCCCCAGCGGTCGGTGCGCCGGTTGTGCAGGGGGTTGAGGAAGTTGCAGAGCAGGAAGTGGTGGGCTGCGTGCAGCTCGACCCCGTGCAGGCCGGCGCCATGGGCCCGCTCGGCAGCGATCACAAAGGCGTCAATGAGCGTCAGAATCTCCTCCTCGCTCAGCCCCTTGACCCCGAGGGGGTAACGCCCGCCCGGCGCCAGCGCGCACGGGCCGACTGGCGCCCCGTCGTTCAGCTCTGGCAGAGCCCGCATCCCGCCGTGATGCAGTTGCACCACCGCCAGCGCCCCGGCCTGCCGCGCACTGTCGGCCAGGGCAGTGAAGGCCTGCTGCTGAGCGTCCGTCATCAGGGCAGGCTGCCCCGCCCAGCAGCGCCCGCCGGGCTGCACCTGGGTGGCGGCGGCGATGAGCAGGCCGAAGCCGCCACGGGCGCAGCGCGCCAGCCAGTCGAGCTCGGCCTGGCCGGGATCACCGCCTGCGCCGCTCATGTTGTGGGTCAAAGGGGCCAGCACGGCCCGGTTCTTGAGCCGCAATCCAGCTCGCTCGAAGTGGAAGCTGTCGCCCAGTGTCTTGTTCATCGTCCTCTCCCGGGATCGCAATGCCATGGCGGCCACTATAAACCCGGGCCAGGAGGATATAATCAGGCACACAAGCAAGACATTCATTCCCAGCAAGACACAATAGGCCACCCCTCATGAGTCACCACAAGCTCGACACCCTCTACCTGATGCGCCTGCTGGTCGCCATCGTCCGCTGTGGATCCTTCGCCGCGGCGGCGGCCCGCCTGGGCATCACCCCGAGCAAGGCGTCAAAAGATCTGCGCCACCTGGAGCAGAGCCTCGGCAGCGTGCTCCTGAGCCGCACCACCCGCCGGGTGCAACTGACCGACGCAGGAGAGCTCGCCTACCGCCAGGCCGACCAGATGATCGCCCTGCACGAGCAGCTGCTGGACGGCCTGCAGCGCCGCCGCTCGGCACTGTGCGGGGAGCTGCGCATCACGGCGCCGGATCTCTGGGGAGAAGTGGTGCTGACTCCGGTGCTGCTGCGCTTTCGCGCCGACCACCCGGAGGTGCGGATCATCGCCGACTTCAGCAATACCCCGGCCGACCTGCTGCGCGACAACCTGCACGTGGCGTTTCGCAGCACTGAGCTCGGCACCCAGCCCTACCTGGCGCGCCCCATCGCGGTGGACGATCTGGTGCTCTGCGCCAGCGCCGACTACCTGGACCGCCACCCGCCCCTCACCACACCGCAGGATCTGCACCAGCACAGCCTCATCACCCGCAGCCAGGAGTACGGCCGCCACGAGTGCTGGCCCCTGCTTGCCCAGGGGCGCGAGATCCCTCTCGAGGTAGCGGGCGAACTGGCCTTCAGCAGCAAGAAGGCGATTCACCAGGGGATGCGCCAGGGACTGGGGATAGCCCGCCTGCCGCGCTACCTGGTGGCGGCCGAGCTGGCCGAGGGGGTGGTGCGCGAAGTGCTGCCGGACTATCGCCCCAAGGGGGCCCATTTCTACGCCCTCTATACCCAGCGCCGGGCCGAGTCGGCCCTGGTCGGCCACTTCCTCGACTACGTCATCGAGGCGCTCACCCCTTCATGAGCGGATCACCAGGTGGTACTGCTTCTTGCCCCGGCGCAGCAGCAGGTAGTGGCCGAACAGCCGATCGTCGGCGGTGAGCGGCTCATCCCGGCGGATCGCACCGTTGACGCTGACGGCCCCCGCCGCCAGCAGCTCGCGCGCGATCCGCTTCGAGTTGGCCAGGCCGCACTCCACCAGCAGGGTCACCAGATCCGTTTCCCCCTTGATCGGGCTGCTTGGCATGCCATCCTGGGCCAGCTGGGCCAGATCGCTCTCCCCAAGGCGCGCTACCTCGCCACTGAACAACGATTCGCTGATGCGCTGCGCCGCCGCCAGCGCCCCCTTGCCGTGTACCAGTTCGGTCAGCTCGTCCGCCAGCACCTGCTGGGCCAGCTTGCGCCCCTGCCGCTTCGCATCCTCCGCCTCCAGCGTCTCAATCTCGGCCAGCGGCATAAAGCTGTAGTAGCGCAGGAAGCGGTAGACATCCTCGTCTGCGGTACCGAGCCAGAACTGGTAGAAGGCGTAAGGGGAGGTGAGCGCCGGGTCGAGCCAGATAGCGCCCCCCTCGGTCTTGCCGAACTTGGTGCCATCGGCCTTGGTGATGAGCGGCAGCGTCATGCCATAGACCTGGGCCTGATGCAGCCGCCGAGTGAGGTCCATGCCGCTGGTGATGTTGCCCCACTGGTCGTTGCCGCCGATCTGCAGGGTGCAGCCGAGGCGTTGGTTGAGCACGGCGAAGTCCTGGGATTGCAGCAGGGTGTAGGAGAACTCGGTGAACGAGATGCCCTGATCCGGGCGGGCCAGGCGCTGGCGCACCGATTCGCGGGCCAGCATGGCGTTGACCGAGAAGTGCTTGCCGATGTCCCGCAGAAAATCGAGGGCGGACATCTGCCCCATCCAGTCGGCGTTGTTGACCAGCAGCGACGCCGCCAGCCCGTCGCTCGCTGGCAGCAGCGCTTTTATCTGGGCCGACAGGCTGGCGACCCAGCCCTGCACCGTCTCGGCGCTGTTGAGGGGGCGCTCGCTTGCCTTGAAGCTGGGATCGCCGATAAGGCCGGTGGCCCCGCCCACCAGCGCCACCGGGGTGTGGCCCGCCAGCTGGAAGCGGCGCAGCATCAAGAGTGGCACCAGATGGCCGATGTGCAGGCTGCCAGCGGTAGGATCGAAGCCGCAATAGACGGTGCGCGGGGTGGCAAGATGGTCGGCCAGCGCCACCGGGTCGGAATTCTGGGCCACCAGGCCGCGCTGGGTCAGCTCATCGAGCAGGTGAGGATTTGTCATGGGGGGCTCCAACAGCAAGAGAAAGAGGGCCATCCTCGCCGCTTGCGGTGCTGGCAGATATGTCCCCCAGGGGACAGTTTTGCCACTCCCGTGCTAGCATCCTGCCATCGTGGGGAAACCATTCCCTGACCCGGAGCCCATCGCCATGCCCCCGTCTCCTGCCACGGATACCCTGAGCCTGACCGCCGCCGTCGATGCCCTGCACGGCAGCGGCTTCCCGGCAGCCCTGGTGCGCCTCATCCAGCAACAGGTGGCATTCGACTGTGCCCTGCTGCTCGGGGTGGGGCTGCGCCCCGTCTACCTCTACGACAACCTGCATCATCAGCGGGCCCTATTGTTCGACCGCTACCTCACCCGCCACTTCAGTCAGGATCCCTTCATGCAGGCGCTGGAGCAGGGGCTGGGTGCCGGGGTCTGGACCCTGGCGCAGGTGTCGCGGGGGCGGCTCGACCCCGAGTATCGCCACCACTTCTATCAGGCCACCGGCTGGCAGGAGGAGGTGGGGCTGATCCTGCCGGTGCGCGGCGGCCTCACCCTGATGCTGTTTCTGGGCCGCCTCGACAAGCGCAGCTCCCTCAGCCGTGACGAGCTGGCCAGGCTGGAGGCACTGTTCCCGCTGGTCCACTCCCTGTGTCGCCAGCACTGGCGGGAAGAGACACCCCGCCTGGCCCGCAGCCCGGCCAGGTCAGATGGCACTGACCTCAAGGGGGCGGTGGAGCAGGCTATCGCCAGTGTGGGGGGAGACCAGCTAACCCGGCGGGAGCGCCAGGTGGCGGGTTTGCTGTTGCAGGGGCTGGATACCGAGGCCATTGCCGATGCACTCGGCATCGGCAGCGGCACGGTGAAGAATCACCGCAAGCACCTCTACGCCAAGTTGAACCTGCACTCCCGGGCCGAGCTGTGCAGCTTCTTCCTCAATCACCTCATCACGGCGCCAGCCGGCGCGCCCCCATAACGACACCACCCCGCCGGGGCGGGGTGGTTCAAACCATGGGCAACGCCGTCAGATGCGGCCCTGATAACGCAGTGGGAAGCGCCCCTGCCCATCGGGCTGGCCGAGGAAGGGGAGCCCCTGTTTCATCTGGTCCGGCAGCTCGGGACCCGGTTTCAGGGTGCCCTGGAACAGGTACTGGCGATTGGCCTGCAACTCCAGCTTGCCCAGCACCTGCACCGCCTCCGAGCCCTGCTTGATCTCGGCCACCAGCCGGGAGTCGAGACAGGTGAGCGTGATCTCGGGATCCCCCAGGGCCAGCTTGCCCGCCGGGGTGTCCGCCTGTGCGTCATACCAGTGAAGATCCCCGTAAAGGTTGTCGCACCAGGGAGTGCCCTGGGCAAACTGATCGATCTTGAGCTGCAACTGACCCGTCGCCGTCAACGGGAAGGGGGGTCTCATCGGCACCCGATCCAGCACCCAGGGGGCCGGCGCATTCAGGGTGATGTCGCGCCCGAAAGCGGCACCGTTCCAACCCAGGATCCCCTGCCCGTTGAGTCCGCTGCGCTCGCCAAAGCGCACCGACACCTCGGGCGCCAGCCGCAGCAGGGACCAGCCATCGAGATCCCAGCGCAACTGGGTGAGGGACTCGCTGGCATATTGCACCCGGGCGGCCTGACCGCTCCAGAGGGTGCCGCTCACCCCCTCCAGCCGCACCAGATTGGGGGGCAGCGGCAGATGGCGCACCACCAGGGATGCTGGCAACTGGGCCAGCAGGAAACCGAGATAGGCCAGCAGGAAGAGACTGGCGATCACTATTTTTCGCTTCATTGGGAACGACTCAACTGCAAACGTCTGACCTTGACCAGCCCGGGGGCCAGCCCCTCGATGATCTGCACCTGGACGCCGTATTGATCCGAGAGGGTCGCAAGCCAGATCAGCAGATCATCGAACGGCACTGTGTCTATCCATACCTGCAGATCCTGACCCTGGGGCTGCAAGCGAGCAATCTTGATCTTCTGGTTGAAGGCGGTGCGGTTCACCACACCGTCCAGGGTACCGCCGGTATCGACCTGGCGCCCCTGTCCCCCCTGCATCGCCAGCACCTCCTGCCCTTTCTCCTTGAGCCAGGCCAGGGTCTGCTGCTGGTTCACCACCTGCCGCTCGCGCTCGGCAATGCGATTTGCAACCGGCTGCCAGATCGCCCAGTAGAAGAGCCCGATGAGCAACACGCTGCCCCCCACCGCCACCAGCCGCTGCTCGCGGGCACTGATGCCGCGCCACCAGCTCTGCAGTTTGTCCATCATGACGACCTCCCCTTGAGCACCAGCGCCCCTTCGACCTTGCCTTCGGTACTTCGCACCTCACCCTGCTGCACCTCGAAGCGCTTGCCCGCCAGCTCGCGGAAACGTTCGATCTCGGTGAAGCCGGGGGCCGTCACCTGCAACCTCAGCTCGCCCCGGGCTGCATCGAAGCGCAGCACCTCGGGCTTGAGGCCGGGCACCTCGGCAAACACCGGGGCCAGCTCGGTCAGGAGCAACAGGACGCCATCCTGCGGAGCCTGCCCCAACTGCTGGAGGTGCTGGGTCATCTGGCTGCGCACGTTGACGATCCGCGTCTCTCCCGGGAAGATCCGGGTGTAGACCTGCCGGATCTCCGCCTTGAGGGCCTTGTCCTGTTCCGTCAGCTGGTGCAGATGCACACCGCGCTGCACCAGGGCCACCAGCAACAATACGCCTGCCAGCACCGCCACCTTGCGCCACTGCAACCAGTAGCGGGCGTATTCGGTCTGGGGACGATAGGGCCCCTGCAACAGGTTGGCCTGGCAGGTCAGCGCCCCTTTCGCCAGCAACAGCATGGGCAGTTCCGGGTCAGCCCCCTCCCAGTTGCCCGCCGCCATGGCGGGGATGGGAGTATGGCAGTGAAGGGTGACGGGTTCGGTCTGCGCTGCCAGCAGCATGGCCAGCAGGGATTCCTCCGCCACTATGCCCTGACGGGGGCCCTGGCGGACCAGCCACTCCTCCCCCAGCTGCAGGGCTGACCAGCCATCGGCGGCGAGCGGCAGCGCCAGCACGTCGGGCAGCAGGTGCAGGGTCTTGAGCCCTGCCTGCTCCAGCCAGCCGAGCCAGGAGTGCATCTTCCCCTTGTCCACCGCCATCAGATCCACCTCGCGGCCCTGATGGCCGAGCACCACCAGGTGCAGATCGTCCACGTCTGAGGCGATCTGCTCCTCCAGCAGATAAGGCAGGGCCGCCGCACTCTGGCGGCTGTATTTGCCCGGCAGATTGACCCGCCGGAAGATAAGATCGCTGCCGGGCACCAGGGTCACCACGGGGCGACCACCGGCACGCTCTTGCAGCTCGCCGAGGGCGTGCGCCGAGGCCAGGATGCCGGAGGCGATGATCTCCTGCTCCTGCGCCGACCAGACCAGCCAGTGCACTGGCTGCTGCGCATTGGTCCCCAGACGGATGACCAGACTCTCGCTCACTAATGTCTCTCCTGCCATGCCCGCTCCTCCCTCAGGGGGGCGGGCGCACAGCCATGGGTTGCAGTCCAATCGGGGGATGCGCAGGGCGGCTGAACCGCCCCATGCCCCCTTGTTATTCGGCGCCGCCGCTCAGGCGACGCAGCATCACCAGCTTGTTGTCCTTGCCACGCTGGAAGACGGTCTCAAGCCTGGCGCGGGTCTCCCCCACCTCCGCCAGCAGGCGGGCCTCGAAGAAGCTGCTCTTGATGTCCAGGGCGCCATCCAGCCCGGTGATGGCACCCGGCTGAACCTGCAACTGCTCCGTCATCTCCTGCTTGTTCTTCCACCCCTTCTTGGGGCGGCTGGTCAGCACCCGCTTGGCATCGTCCAGCCCGATCTTCCCCTGGTAGAGCCCCACCAGCAGGGCCGCCTGCTCCGGCCGGATGGTGTTGATGTTCACCACCAGCTTGTCATTGGGCAGGGTGCACACATAGGGGGCCAACCGGGCGTACAGGCTGGCGCTCACCCCGCGCACCGCCCGCAATTCGTCGGTGCCCAGCATCCGCTGGTTAGCCACCAGGTAGGGGGGATTGAGTCCCTCGTAGTAGGCATCCTCGGCCCCGTTGCTCGAGACCAGCTGGGTATCCTTGTCGGTCCAGTCACGGATGGCGTCCGTCAGCTGCACCGCTTCGTAATCATCCACCTCGAGCTGGGCGAGCAGGGCCCGGAACACCTTGAACTGGTAAGGCTGGGCCTCGAGATCGTCGCCGTTCTCCCCCTCCTTGAGGGGCACGCTCAGGCTGTTGAGGTTGAAGCAGGATTGCAGATCCCGCACCCGGCCCGAGAGAGTGCCATCCTCCACCGGGAAGACCCCGTCCTCCCGCGCCCAGTTCTGTCCCAGACTCACCCGATCCGGGTCGTCCTTGAAGTCCTGGTTCAGCACCTTGATCACCAGAGCCTCCGCCGACATGGCATACCACCAGGCCTGCTTGCCCAGGGTGAGGTTGGCGGTGCGGCGCAGCTCCAGTTGCAGGCGGCCACTCATGTTGCTGGCGACGATCACCATCACCGCGAGGATGAGCAACACCACCAGCAGGGCCATGCCCCGCTGTCTGCCGGGGGCCAAAGGATGGCGGGGGCGCTTAATTGCCATTGTCCGCCCTCTTACCGCCAGCGCCGATCAGGAACTGGCGACGTCGAATAGTGCCGTCATCCTCCGTGACGGACAGGGGAGAACGACGATCAGTTACCATTCTCTGCCCTCTGACCACCGGCTCCGATCAGGAACTGGCGGCGGATGGTGCCGTAGTCTTCAAGCTCCAGCTCCACCGCCAGCCCGTAGGGCAGCAGGTCGCGTTGGGTCCACTCCTCCTTCCACTGTCCCTTGTCGTAGAAATAGAGGCGCAGCGCCGTCACGCCAGTCAGCACGGGCTGAATGCGCGGCTCGGTGCCAATGGCCGGATCCGGATAGAGGTAGCTCAACCGCTCCAGGGTCTGCCCCTTGAGACGCCAACCCACTCGTTGCAGGCCGGAGCGCGGCAGTATGCCGTCCGGATTGAGCCAGCCGCCGCGAATGAAGGCCATGCACCAGTCGTCGCTTTGCTGGCCGAAGCGGGACGCCGCCAGCAGCACCTTGTTGTTCTCGCCGTCGATGCGACCGCTGCGCGGCACCATCTGGGTGACGTCCCGCTCCAGCAGGCTGAAGGCGAGCTGCAGTTCCGAAAGGCGGGCCTCCTTGCGCTTGGCCACCTCGTCGCTGGTCAGCACCCCTTGCAGCACCTGATAGGCCCCCAGGCTCAGGGTGGCGAAGATGGCGATGGCCACCAGCATCTCAAGCAGGGTAAAGCCGCGGTGGCGCGATGGGCGGGGGTTGCTCTGGATCATCGGCTGACACCGGCTCCGGATCATGGACGCACGTTGATGAATGTTCATCGGCTGAGATAGGTCCGGATCATGGCCACCGGGCTCTCGGCCTTGGGCGCGGTGCGCACTTCCATGTCCAGCGCCCTGAAGTTGCTGTCCGCCGTGGCGACGCCGCGATAGCGCCAGTACCAGGTCTGCCCGGCCATCTCCTCGTCCCCTTCCACCCAGCTGTCTCCCGGCCACTTGCCTTCGAGCTTCTGCTGCACCAGCTGATTCTCCACCACCCAGGTCGCCAGGGTCTTCTGCTCCAGATAATTGAGGCCGGCCAGGTGTTCGCTCGCGGTCTTCATCACCGCCAGCCCGGCGATGGCAAACACCGCCAGGGCCACCATGACCTCCAGCAGCGTCATGCCGCGCACCTGGGCGGGGCCGCCCGACAGAGCGGTGCGACGCGCTAGAGCGCCCCCTGCGGGCCTGGTGCTCCTCACTCTTCTTCCTCTTCATCCTGCAACAGGGAGAGACGACCGAACTCGTCCCCCCTGACGGTGCGCAGGTAGTGCAGATCCTCGTCCTGCTGGCTCAGGGTCAGCACGAAGGGAGAGAGCTCTCCCCCCGGAAAGACCAGGATCTGGGGTGTCCGCTCGCGCTCGTCCCGACCCTGCTCCTGGCGTTCGTCCGACGCAGTACGCCAGTTGAAACCTTCCAGCTCCACCGCCAGGGTCATCCCCTCCGGCAACGTCACC
>OGHX01000467.1_pt1 | contig 14261 bp, 10 predicted proteins | sample 1571651 | NCBI WGS metagenome assembly OGHX01 (sample SAMEA2582030, study PRJEB24529) | metagenome | biome: Human gut stool | place: China | collected 2011
TCCACCAAAATCAGGAAAACAAAGGCTGAAGGCAGATTTTGAAGGGACTTGATAAACGCGGCTGAAAGGAGGATGAGGGGATGTCCTGTCATTCTTAATCGGTTGATTGTCCGTGTGTTCCGATTAAAATGTAAGGATGAACGGAAAAGAAGGAATAACCGAATTTGTGAGGGTGAGATATAATCCGCCCCTACAAAAAGATGCCGAGCTTTTTGAAAAAGATACCGAGGTTTTAAAAAAAGATACCGAGCTTTTTGAAAAACATCAAGGTCTTTTTGCATCATTCAGTACCGGCTGTCTATTTTTAAATGTGCACGTAGGCATCGGTCTGCACGTATATACGTATCGGTCTACACATACGTACGCATGAGCCTACACATACGTACGCATGAGCCTGTACGTATATATGTCATAGTGTCATTTTCCAAGACTTTAAATTGAGCCGGATAGTCTTTGAATTAACTTTCCGTTTTCTTTTCCTTGCGATAGTTTTGCGGAGTACATCCATACTGATTCTTGAAGCAACGGCTGAAATATACAGGTGAGCTAAACCCGCAACGGTCACTGACTTCTGCAATAGGAATATCGGGATATTGTTGCAATAAAGCTGCAGCATGTTTCAGTCGATAATTCAAAATGAAATTATTGGGTGTCATTCCTGTTAATGCTTTAAACTTGGTATAAAGAAGTGAACGTCCGATGCCGACTTCCTTGCAAAGTACCGGAATATCATATTCTGTATCATCAATGTGCTGTTCGATGCTCTCTGCTGTCCGTTTCAGAATATCCTTATCCAATGGATTGATACAGGTCAAATCAATTTCGGATATCGGCTTTTTATCAAATTGGTGCTGCATGAGCAAACGGCTTCTAATCAGGTTATTGGCACGTGCTAATAATAATTGGGCATGGAAAGGTTTGGTGATATAATCGTCTGCGCCTCGGTTCAGTCCTTCAATATTCTGTTCGGTAGAATTGAGGGCAGTCAGCAATATGAGAGGTATGTGGCAATAATCAATGTTGTTTTTAATTTGCAGACACATTTCTGTTCCACTCATTTTGGGCATCATGATATCACTGATAATCAAATCTATCTTATGCTCGTATACTTGTTTTAGACCTTCTTCTCCATTGGTAGCGCAAATTACTTCATAAAATGGGGAGAATAGCTCTGTTAATAATTGGAGCAGTTCTTCATTGTCTTCTACCAATAATACGGTGTGGGTCTTTTCTTCTGCGTTTTCGGTATGGACTGATTCCGTCAGGTAAGTATCTGTTTCGGGCAGGACATCTAAAGAACCGGGTACAATGGAGCTTTCTTGTTGCTGGTTTGATAACTGTATGTTTTTGTCTGCCTGGAAAACGTCTGCGTTTCTGGGGAGTCGGACGGTAAATGTACTTCCTTTGCCTAGTGTACTGTCGACAGTTATCGTACCATGATGCTTTTCAACGATGGTTTTGGACAAAGCAAGACCAATACCGGTACCGGGCGATGAATATTCACCCGGCTTTTGGTTGTTTGCCTGGAAGAAGCGCGCGAATATTTGTGAAACATCGTTTTTGGCAATTCCCGATCCTGTGTCGGATATACTGATTTCTACTTCATTATCTGTTGTACGGCCGGATATGATAATATTCCCATTGTCGGGTGTATATTTAAAGGCATTGGATAATAAATTGAAGAATACTTTTTCAAGTAATTGGCTGTCAAACCAACATAGTGTGGGAGTTTCTGATAGTTGAAAGTCATAATGGATATTACGCAAATGGGCATAATCAACAAATGAAAAATAAATTTCTTTCAAAAATGGAGTTATATCTTGTTGGGATATCTGTAATGTTTTATGGTTTTGTTCCAGTTTTCTAAACTCAAGTAATTCTGAAATCAGATTGCTCATTTGCTGTGCATTCTTTCTGATTTTTAATATTTGGTTATAGATAGAAGGATTCAGTGAAGATTTCTGTAGAATGATATCTATATGACTGATTATTAATGTTAAGGGAGTGCGGAATTCATGGCTGACATTAGTGAAGAATACCAGCTTCTCTTGATTAAGTTGTTCTATCTGTTGTTTTTCAAAACGCTCTTTTTCTAACGAAAGTGCTAAGGTGCGCTTGGCGATTCGACTGGATATAAAATAATAAAGGCATCCTATAAAACTGATGATATAGAGCAAGAATGCCCACCAAGTGGCATACCAAGGAGCAGAGATGGTCAGTTGCATACTGATTTCTTTGTCTGTGATGTCTCCGCTTTGGTTGCTGCTGTTATTGATGGCAGCTACTCGCAACGTATAAGTGCCCGGATCAAGATTGGTATAGTGTACTTCTGTCTGGCTGGTTTTAATCCATTTTTTATCGAACCCGTCCAACTTATATTGGAACTGTTTTTGGGATAATTGTTGTTCATAGTCAGGCAGGGCAAAACTGAGAATTAAATTATTTTGATTATGGCTTAATTTGAGCTTTTGAGTATATGGAAAAGCCTTGGTAAGTACTCCGGTTTCATCTCCTGCCACTACCTTTTGATTATTAATCCATAATTCCGAGAAATAAAGGTTGGGGTTATGGCGGAAGGTATTGGCTTTGTGAAATTCTTCTTCCGAAAAAGAGGTTACCCCTTTGGTATCGCCCACATAAATGCGCTTTTGGTCGGAGGCGAAAATGCCGCAGCCACTTATAATGTGGGCTGTTGGAAAGTTTCTCATTAAATTAATGGTGGTAAAGCTGTTTTTTTCGGGAGAATAGCTTGTTACTCCTTTGTCGCTGGTTATCAGTATGTTCCCACTGGGTGATAAACAAACATTGTAACAAAAGTTGCTGGGAAGCTGATGCTCTTCTGCTGTGTAATGGGCTGTCTTATGTGTTTTCTTGTCATAGAAAAACAACCCGCCTCCTAAAGTGCTGATATAGGCGCCGTTATTAGTTGCCAAGATGCGGGTTATTTTGGCATTATATCCTTTTTGTGTCAGCGGAATATAAGATGCTTCCAGCTTGTCTAAATGCATGCATACCAGATTAAACATTCCGCTCAGGTATAAATATCCTTCCGGGTCTATATCGAAATCTTCGTAGTAGGCGATTGGGATATCCAGTTTGTGAAACTTTTGCGTTTTGGTATCCAAAGAAAATACACCGTTGCGTGCTGATAAATATAATTTTCCTTTCCACATTTTTACATGGAAAACAACTTCATTCGGAGTATTGGGCTCTCCTTTCCTCCTTTCCAGATAGTTATAGAATTGTCCGGTTTGCAAATCATAACGAGACAGTCCTCCTAAATAAGTACCTATGTATATGCATTCGTTTTCTTCATCATAACATATACTTTTTATGTTATTGTGGGGGATTGAATTTTTGCCTCCTGCCGTAAACTGATGGATAATGTTCCAGTTCTTGTCGGTACAGCTGATTCCTCCTCCGTCTGTGCTGAGCCACACGTGTTCATTCTTGTCTACTACGATATCGCCTATATATGAATAATATTGATTTTTGGTGGCGTTTTGGTCATAGTCGTAATGTACAAAGCTGTCTTGTTTGGGTGTGAAATAATTTACTCCTCCAAAATAGCTTCCCACCCAGATAGTACCTTGCATATCTTTACAAAGGGAAAAGATAGATGGGTGGTTTAATCCTCCTACGTATTTGGGGATTTGGATAAGGGAATACTGTCCTGTTTTCGTACTATATTTATGTAGTCCGTCAAATGTTCCAAACCAGATGTTCCGTTCGCCGTCTTCCACAAAATCACGAATTTGCCAGCTGCTGATTCCTGTGGGGGAACCGGGGCTGAAAGGCACTTGCCTGATTTCTCCTTTTTTGTTGATTCTGTATAATCCATACATTCTTGTTCCAATCCACAATTCTTTTTGTGAGCTTTCAAAAATGCGGTAGATGTCAATACCTCTGAGTACATGTGTTTCTTTCCCGCTGGAACGGTCATAGAAGAAAATTCCGTCATGTGAGCCAATACAGATTTTATTGGGTAACATTGTCAGGCAGGTGATGGGAGAAGTAATTCCGGTTTTTAGCATAAAGGTTGATTCCGTGGCTCCTGAAGAATGCTTGAATAAGGAATCACGTCTCATATACCACAGGTCTCCTTCAAGTGAAGTTAAAACCGGGATGCGGCTTCCTTTAGAAAGACGACTGAATTGTTCGGTCTGTATATCAAATTTTATAATATCGTCATCGACTAAGAAAAAAATATTTCCTTGTTTGTCCTCAACGATGGATGAAACTTCATTTCCCAACCAGATGGGAGCTGAATCATTGGAAGCGTTGCACCAACCTTTGAAAGCAGTGATTTGTTTGCCATCATACAGATTTATTCCCTCTCTTGTACCAAACCACATTCTTCCCAATTGATCTTGGTGTATGGACATAACCGATGGCTGCGTCAATCCTTCGGATAATCCAATATGCCTGAAATATTCGGCAGAAATGGGAGTATTTAATGCTAATAGTGCTAATAAGAGTAATAAATATTTGTATCTCATGTTGTTTTTCTTCGGTTTATATTAGATGTCGCTCACAAAAATACGAAAAATATGGCAAATAGAGTAACCGTTAATGGTATTATGAGAATCTTTTTCTCTATGGTGATAAAATTGTCTTTGCAGAAAGAGTGGTATTTTCCGGGTATTTCAAATATAATAAGAAATGCCCGGAAAATAGGAGTTTATTTTTCTTCGTATTCGTGTTTTCGTTTGGGATTCATTGGAAACCAACCTTTCAATACGCGTTCCCGTTGCTCAAAAATTTCTTTTATAGTCCAAAATGACGAAAAAGAGAAAACGCCTATCAGTGAAGAAATGAGTATGTCGTTGATTAAGATTGAGCCGATGATACCGGCTATTCCTAAAATCAGGAAAATCCACCAACAACGCGTTCCCCAATAATATTCGGCTTTGACCACGATGGGGTGGAAAAGACCGATTATCAGAAATGTACAAATGCCGATAACAATGCCGCCTAAATGGTAGTCAGTCAGCCATTCCATTATTTCCCGGTTTGAATAGGAATTTCTTTCTTGATACTTTGCTCCAAAGATATCATTGTTTCGGTAGCTGTAACACCGGGAATCTCCTGAATTCTGGAATTTAATATATCCATTAAGTGTTCATTGTCACGAGAATATACTTTTGTCAGCATGGTGTATGCACCGGTAGTAAAATGGCATTCCACTATTTCGGGAATCTTTTTTAATTCATTTACTACAGCTTTATACATTGAGCCTTTTTCTAGTTTGATTCCTACATACGTACATGTTCTATATCCTAAACTTTTAGGATTTACATGATATCCCGAACCGATAATGACGCCCAAATCAATCAATCTTTGTACGCGTTGGTGAATAGCAGCACGGGAAACGCCACATTCTGCTGCGACATCTTTAAATGGGATGCGAGCATTTTGAGATATAATTTCAAGGATCTGTCTGTCAAGACTGTCTATTTTCTCCATAATATTTTGATTTTAGTGTTGTCAATCTGTAAGCAAATATAGGAATAGTTTTTAATTTATCTACTATTTTGAAAGAAAAAACACATATTCTTTGAAAAAAAGTGCATTTTTTTAGTCTATAACTCTAATAACTTCTTGATTTCATTTATTTTGTTTCTTCGCTCAAAAGAAAAGGTATCACTATGGCTGTCCAAATACTCTTTTAGATAGAGTGCTTTTGCTAAAAGGTATTTCTTTTCGTCCGGCTCTTTCAATAGAGCGTCTTGGTAGAGCAACTCCGATAACATATCGATTCGGGTCAGAAACTCTTGCCCTTCATAGTCTTGAGACAGATCGGTTAAAATATATTCCGCATCCTGTTCATAATAGAAGTGATGGCTATGGTTAAAATAGGCTCGATAGATACTTTGTATCTTTAACTGAAACTCAGGACCATCCTCTTTTTTCTTTTCTTCCACCAGTTTTTCCAATGCTTCTATGAATTGGCGAACCAAACGCATAATATAATCTCTTTGTAACATATCTTATTTATCTTCTTTGTTTTTGTCTGACAGGGTGACCAATATCTTATCGATGCGTGCTCCGTCCATATCTACAATTTCAAAAAGGAAATCGTTCCATTGGAGAAGTTCTCCGGTTTTGGGAACATGTCCCAACTGCTGCAGAATAAGTCCGCTCAATGTGTTATAATTATATTCGGAATATAAATCTTCCATTTCAAAATGACTTAAGAAGTCATAGAAAGAACATTGTCCGTCTATCAGCCAACTGCCGTCTTTGCGGAGAATGATATCCGGTTCTTCCGAATCGCCGGGTAGTGCCCCTACCAATGCTTCCAATATGTCTTTCATTGTAATGACTCCTTGCAAACTGCCGAATTCATCGCAGATCAGTCCATATTTAATGTGGTGCTGGCGTATTTGTTCCAATACCTTATAGACATCCATGTTTTCATGGAAGTATTGTGCCGGACGAATAACATCACGCAGATTAAAGTTCACTTCTTCTAATTTACCGAAAAGATCTTTCAGGTAAACCACACCTATAATATTATCCAAAGTATTGTCTTGTGTCACCGGATAAACTTGATATAAATGCTGGCATACAATATCATAAATCTGCTTGTTTCCCATATCTATAGATACTATATCATTACGATAAGTCATAATGGTATTGATGCTGCGGTCGCCCAAAGAGAAAACGCGGTCTACGATATCTTGCTCTACTTCTTGTACCTCGCCATTCTCGGCTCCTTCGTCAATCATGGATTTGATTTCTTCTTCCGTAACTTTTTCCTCTGCTGTATTTATATGCAGCAGGTTGAAAATCAGTGAAGTACTTTTTGCCAAAATCCATACGAAAGGAGAAGCTATGACTGACAGCCAATACATGGGGCGTGCCAGTAGCTTGGCTGCGCGTGTGGATACGCTCATTCCGATTCGTTTGGGGACAAGCTCTCCGAAAATAATGGTGAGATAGGTCACTAAGATGACAATCAGAATTTGTGCTATTATATGGGCATAAGTGACTGGTATGCCTGCTGCAGTCAGTACTTTGCTGAAATCAGACGCCAATACATCGCCGGAATAAATACCGGTGAGAATACCAATCAGAGTAATTCCGATTTGTATGGTCGATAAAAACTTATCCGGGTCATTGGCTAATTTTAAGGCGATACGCGCGGTGGAACTGCCGTGACGGACATCATTGTTCAGACTGCTTTTGCGAGCAGAAATCAAGGCTATTTCGGACATGGCGAATACCCCATTTAGTAAAATAAGTGCGATAATTATAACAATCTCCATGTGAGTAATTTACATTTGTATTTGCTAACAAATGTACTAAGAATTGTGTTTTCTCTTTCTTCTTTTAGATTTAATTAATGAATTATCTGTCATTTAAGCTATCTTTGCGGTGTCTATAAAAGAAAAGGAGTAATTATGCATCCACTAGAACTATTCAAGTACTGTCCCAAATGTGGTTCTTCACATTTTGTGGTGAATAATGAGAAGTCCAAACGCTGTGCGGATTGTGGTTTTGTCTACTACTTTAATTCAAGTGCCGCTACAGTGGCATTTATCTTGAATGAGAGGAATGAATTATTGGTTTGCCGTCGGGGTAAAGAACCCAAGAAAGGAACACTGGACCTTTCGGGAGGGTTTATAGATATGTATGAAACCGGAGAGGAAGGTGTGGCGCGTGAGGTGCTGGAGGAAACAGGACTGAAAGTGGAAAAAGCGGCATATCTGTTTTCGTTGCCCAATACTTATCTTTATTCCGGCTTTTTGGTACATACCTTAGACCAGTTTTTCCTTTGTACGGTGGAAGATACGGCTCATCTTGAAGCGATGGATGATGTGGCGGATTCTTTTTGGATGCCGCTTGACAAAGTGAATCCTGAAGAATTTGGTCTTGACTCTGTACGTGAGGGAGTAAAACGCTTTTTGAAAGAATATAAATATTAGAATAGAATATGAAGAAAAGGACTCTATTAATAGCTGCATTGATGGGGGGATGTGCTTTGCAAAGTATGGCCCAGCAAATTCTTCCCGATGACGTGGCAGGCGATAAGGAATACCGAAGGGTATGCAGAGAATATGAATTGAAGTCAAGCTGTTGCAGGCTTATCTGGATAAATACCCGGATTCACGATATACAGACAGGGTACGTTCTTTGATTGCTTCGGTGTATTTTGAAGAAGGTAAATATAAGGAGGCAATAGCTATGTTTAGGGCGTGTGACCTTGAGGCACTGCCTGATGCAGAACGCGATGATTGTGCCATGCGTCTTGCCACTTCTTATTTAAAGGAAGGTAATTTGCGCGATGCTTCCGTATGGTTCCTTTTACTGAAAGAGGTGAGCCCGCGTTATCAATCGGATGCCACTTATAACTTGGCTTATATCGATTATGTGGAAAAACGGTATAATAAGGCATTAGATGCTTTTTTATCTTTGAAAGATGATGCTGTATATTCATCTTTAGTGCCTTATTATATAGGAGAGATTTATTTATTGCAAGGTAATTATGAACAGGCACGTTCGGTGGCTGAACGCTATTTGAAGGTTTATTCCGGTCATAAAGATGAGGCTCAGATGGAACGTGTTTTGGGAGAAGCCTGTTTTGGGCTGAATAATTACCAGGCAGCTATTGCACCGCTGGAACGTTATCAGGGTGCGGTGTCGCGTCCGCAGCGTAAAGCGTTGTATGAGTTGGGTATGAGTTATTATTATACCGGTGTTTATTCAAAGGCGGCTGCCACACTGGGTGAAACGACTTCGGTGAATGATGCTTTGTCTCAGAATGCATATTTGCACATGGGCTTGGCTTATTTGAATTTGAAGGAACGCAATCAGGCAAGAATGGCTTTTGAGCAGGCGTCTGCATCAGGATTTGACCCGTTGGTGAAAGAGCAGGCTCTTTATAATTATGCTTTGTGTATACATGAGACTTCTTATTCTCCTTTTGCTGAATCTGTAACGGTATTTGAACGCTTCCTTAATGAATTTCCCAATTCGCCGTATGCCGAACGGGTAAATGATTACTTGATAGAGGTGTATATGAATACTCGTAGCTACGAAGCTGCGCTGAAGTCTATTGCAAAGATTGAGCATCCGGGTGCACGAATCATGGAAGCAAAACAAAAGATTCTGTTCCGTCTCGGTACTCAGGCATTTGCTAATGCCGACTTTTCCAAAGCAATAGAATATTTTAACCGCTCTTTGGCTATCGGGCAATATAACATGTCTGCTAAGGCTGATGCATATTATTGGCGTGGTGAGGCAAACTACAGACTGGAACACTATGCTCAGGCTGGAAATGATTTACGCCGGTACTTGGAATTCGCTCCCGATAAGATGAATCGGGAGTACGGGCTGGCGCTTTACAATTTGGGTTATACTGATTTTAAACAAAAGAATTATAATGGTGCATTGAATTGGTTTACCCGTTTTGTTGACCGTGGAACTGTCAATGACCGTGCTGTACAGGCAGATGCTTACAATCGTATCGGTGACTGTAACTTTTATGCCCGCCGTTTTGATTCGGCCCGTCAGGATTATGCCCGTGCTGTGGAAATAGATCCTTCTTTGGGGGATTATTCTTTATATCAAGAGGCTTTTGTCCGTGGCTTGCAGAAGGATTATACCGGAAAGATACAAATTTTAAACCGTTTGATAGCGGATTATCCCGAGTCTCAATATCTGGATGATGCTTTGTATGAGCAAGGCCGTGCTTTTGTTCAAATGGAGGATCATACGAATGCTATTAATCGTTTCAATATTTTGTTGAAGAAATTCCCGGAAAGCAATATGGCCCGTCGAGCGGCTAACGAAATAGGTTTGCTCTATTATCAAGGAGATAAGTATCCGGAGGCTATCCAGGCTTATAAGCAGGTAATCACTAATTATCCGGGTAGTGAGGAGGCTCGTCTTGCCCAAAGAGATTTGAAGTCTATTTATATTGATTTGAATAAGGTGGATGAATATGCCAACTTTGCTTCTACCATTCCCGGTGGAGCCAATTTTGATGTGAACGAACGTGATTCGTTGACTTATGTTGCTGCCGAAAGGGTATATATGCGCGGTGAAATAGATGAAGCACGCAATAGTTTTACTCATTATCTGCAAACTTTCCCGGAAGGTGCATTTAGTTTGAATGCCAATTATTATGTCGGGCTGATAGATTATAACCGGAAGGCTTACAATAGTGCGATAGAACATTTGGACAAAGTTTTGGCTTATCCCAATAATAAATATTCGGAAGATGCCATGATGATGAGTGCTGAGATGGCTTACTCGGCAAAAGACTATGAAAAAGCGTTGACTGTTTATAAGCAACTGAAAGATAAAGCTGTTTCGCCGGAACGCCGGCAGTTGGCAAAGACAGGCGTACTTCGTAGCGCTTATATGTTGGGCAATGGAGAAGAAGTAATGCTGGCGGCAACGGATTTGCTGGCGGAGACAAAGGTTGCTCCTGAATTATCCAACGAGGCTCATTATTATCGTGCCAAGGCTTATCTGGATGCAGGAAAAGTGGAAGGTGCCATGGATGATTTGAAGATATTGGCAAAAGACACTCGCAATATATATGGTGCAGAAGCGAAATATAAAGTGGCGCAGATTTATTTTGATGCCGGGCAGACAGAACAGGCTGAGAAAGAAGTCTTGGATTATATTGAAGTCAGCACTCCACATACTTATTGGTTGGCGCGTAGCTTTGTGCTGTTGTCTGATGTTTATATGAAATTGGGACGTAATTTAGATGCTAAGCAATATTTGCTTTCATTGAAGCAGAATTACCAGGCAGATGATGATATTGCAGGAATGATAGAGAGCAGACTGAATAAGTTAAATGCCGAAAATTAAAGATTATGAAGAAAATAGCAATTATAGCGTTTGTGGGCTTGTTGCCTCTGTCGGCTGTATATGCACAGCAAGACAGTACTTTGAACCGCACTGTGGTAGTGGAGAATGAGTATAACCCTACTGTCATGGATGCTTCCAAAATAAATGTGTTGCCCAGGGTGGAAGAACCGGCAGTAGTGAAGAAAGGAATTGAGTATGCTACGGCTTTGCGTCCTGTGGCTGCCTGGAATTATGAAGAAATGTTTCCTATAGTCCGTGAATGGGAATGGGAGAATACCAAACGAGGATATGTGCGTGCGGGTGCCGGTAATTATGGTAATGTGGACTTCAAGGCCGGATATATATGGGACATTACGAAAGGTGACCGTCTGAATGTTGCTACTTCATTGGATGGCATGAATGGAACCCTGAAAGATGCAATTGATAATGATTGGAAATCCCGTTTTTATTCTTCTTCTTTCAATATAGGGTATAGACATAGTTTCAGGAATATGGATTTGAATCTTGGAGGAGGATTTCATTCTCGTGTATTTAATTATATGTTGAGTCCGATTTCTTCTATCTCCGGCGAGAATGATAAACAGCATCACACACTGGGAGATTTCTATGTCGGGTTGTCTTCTACGGATGAAATGATGCCATTGCAATTTACTGTACAAACAGGCTTTCAGTATTTTAAACAGAAATATCCGGCAATTTCTGATGAGAACAGCACGGAAAAAATAATTCATACAGCAGGTGATGTATGGGGAAAACTGAGCGATATTCAGCGTGTGGGTATTAAATTTGAAATGGATAATTTATTTTATTCAGATAACTTGATGAAGGATTATACTTCTTTAGGTCTGAATCCTTATTATGCTATTGATGAAGATAGCTGGAGACTGCATCTGGGTGCGCATGTCGACTGGATGACCGGTAATGATAGCGGTATAGATGTAGCCCCGGACATTCGTGCTGAGTATATCTTCTCCGATAGTTATATTCTTTATTTGAATGCACAAGGAGGCAGACAGGTAAACGATTATCGTATGTTGAGCCGCATCTCTCCCTATTGGGGAACAGAGCAGCAGCTTGATGCGACTTATGTCCCTTTTGATGCAACTTTGGGTTTTAAGGCGTCTCCTGTAAGTGGGTTATGGTTTAATATATTTGGTGGTTATCAGATACGTAAACATGAGTTATTCTGTACGTTAGTGCCTGCGGGACAATTTGTATATACGGGTTTTGTACAGGATAAAGGAAAAATTGGTTATGGAGGTGCAGAAGTGAAATATGGCTATAAGGACTATTTTGATGCATCGGTAAAAGGTACGTATTACGGTTGGACAACAGATAGTGACGACGATATGATAGTTGCCATGAAGCCTGAAATGGAACTGAACTTTAAAGTTGATGCCAAGCTGATGGACGGTTTAAAGCTTCGGTTAGGTTATGATTATGTAAAGCGTAAGGGTGAGGATGTCGATCCTGTCAGTAATCTGAGTGTGGGTGCTACCTATGAGCTTTTAAAAGACATCTCTATCTTTGTGGATGTGAACAACCTGTTAAATAAACAATATTATTACGAAGGAGGATACCCTGCCGAAAAACTGAATGTTTTAGGTGGTCTTAGTTTTCGATTTTAGTTAAATAGGCTTCTAAAAAGAGCCTTTTTAAGAAAAAAAAGCAGAAACATACCTTATTATATAGGTGTAGTTCTGCTTTTTTTCTACTTTTGCCCTTAAATAAAATGGAATACATTATATTATGCAAAAAAATCTTGTAATTGTAGAGTCACCCGCAAAAGCCAAGACCATAGAAAAATTCTTAGGAGAAGACTATAAAGTCCTTTCCAGTTACGGGCATATCCGTGACTTAAAGAAGAAAGATTTCAGTATCGATGTAGAGAAGGGATTTGAACCGACTTATGAGATACCTTCTGATAAGAAAAAATTGGTCGGCGAGTTGAAAGCTGCGGCAAAGAACGCTGATATGGTGTGGCTCGCATCCGATGAGGACCGTGAGGGAGAAGCCATTTCGTGGCATTTATATGAAGTGTTGGAACTGGACCCGAAGAGGACAAAGCGTATTGTATTCCACGAGATAACCAAAACTGCGATATTAAAAGCCATTGAAACCCCGCGTGACATAAATGTGAACCTTGTAAATGCTCAGCAAGCGCGTCGTATCTTGGACAGGATTGTAGGTTTTGAGCTTTCTCCTATTTTATGGAAGAAGGTAAAACCTGCTCTTTCTGCCGGTCGTGTGCAGTCTGTTGCTGTTCGGTTAATTGTGGAACGTGAGCGTGAGGTGCACGCTTTTGTCAGTGAGCCTTCTTATCGTGTGACAGCAATATTTGAAGCTCCTGATGCCGATGGTAATAAAACGGAAGTGAGGGCTGAGTTAGACAGACGTTTTAAGACAAAAGAAGAGGCTCAGGCATTCCTTGAATTGTGTAAGGATGCAGAGTTTTCTATTGAAGATATTACGACTCGTCCGGTTAAGAAGTCGCCGGCTGCTCCATTTACCACTTCCACTTTGCAGCAGGAAGCTGCTCGGAAGTTAGGGTTTACGGTTGCGAAGACTATGATGGTGGCGCAACGGTTGTATGAAAGCGGGCAGATTACTTATATGCGTACCGACTCTGTGAATCTTTCGGACTTGGCATTGGCAGCCTGCAAATCAACTGTCATTTCACTGATGGGAGAAAGGTATGTGAAGACACGTCAGTTTGCAACGAAGACAAAAGGTGCTCAGGAAGCTCACGAAGCGATTCGTCCGACGGATATGTCGAACGAGACTATTGCGGGAACGTCACAGGAGCAGAGATTGTACGAATTGATTTGGAAACGTACTGTTGCATCACAGATGGCAGAGGCTGAACTTGAAAAGACCACTGCTACTATCTCTATCAGCAATAGTGAAGAAACTTTTGTTGCTATTGGTGAAGTTGTGATTTTCGATGGCTATTTGCGTGTATATAAAGAGTCTTATGACGATGATAACGAACAGGAGGATGAAAGCCGCTTGTTGCCTCCTTTGAGTAAAGGACAGTCATTAGAGAGTAAGGAAATTTCTGCCACTCAGCGTTTCAGTATGTGTCCTCCGCGTTATACCGAAGCCAGTCTGGTGCGTAAGCTGGAGGAACTGGGCATCGGGCGTCCGTCTACATATGCTCCTACCATATCGACGGTTCAGCAACGTGGCTACGTGGTAAAAGGAAACAGTGAAGGCGTAAAACGTCCATACGAGATATTGAAGCTCAAAGGGAACAAGATAACCGAAACAGTCAAGACGGAAACAACCGGAAATGAGAAGTCTAAACTATTGCCTACTGATGTAGGTATAGTGGTTAATGACTTCTTGATGGCATTCTTCCCCGAAATTATGGACTATAATTTCACCGCGAGTGTTGAAAAAGAATTTGATGAAGTGGCGGAAGGCGAGAA
>OGHX01000501.1_pt1 | contig 13202 bp, 9 predicted proteins | sample 1571651 | NCBI WGS metagenome assembly OGHX01 (sample SAMEA2582030, study PRJEB24529) | metagenome | biome: Human gut stool | place: China | collected 2011
TACACGACGCTCTTCCGATCTGCTGGAGGAGAAGTCCAAGGTGATCATCAGCTTCGCTCTGTGCGGCTTCGCCAACCTGGCCTCCATGGGGATCCTGATCGGTGGCCTCGGCACCCTCTGCCCGTCGCGCACCGACTTCATCGCCCGCTACGGTCTGCGTACCGTGCTGGCGGCCACCTGCTCCAACCTGATGAGCGCCGCCATCGCCGGTGTCTTCTTCTCCCTCGCCTGAGTCTCTCACCCTTTGTTTCGGGGCGCTGCGGCGCCCCTCTCTTATCCCGACAGGAGCTATTTATGAACGACGTGACTGCTTTTGAACCTGCTTGCGCCACTACAGAGGCGGCCATCCTGGCCATCCGCTTGATGGATCTCACCAGCCTCAACGACGATGACCACGATGCGCGCATCATCGCCCTCTGCCATCAGGCGCAGACCCCCGTCGGCACCACCGCTGCGGTGTGCATCTACCCGCGCTTCGTGGGGCTGGCAAGGCTCACCCTGGCGGCGCAGGGCACCCCCGAGGTCAAGGTTGCCACCGTGGTCAACTTTCCCCACGGCGACGATGATCTGGCAACCGTGTTGGCCGAGACCCGCGCCGCCCTCGCGGATGGTGCCGACGAGATCGATCTGGTGATCCCCTGGCGTGCCTTGATGGCCGGGGACGAGGCCCCCGCCCGGGCGCTGGTGCGCGGCTGCAAGGCGTTGTGCGGCGCCCGGGTGCTCAAGGTAATCATCGAATCCGGCGAGCTGCAGGAGCCTGCGCTTATCCGCGCGGCCTCCCTGCTTGCCATTGAAGAGGGGGCCGACTTCATCAAGACTTCCACCGGCAAACAGCAGCCTGCCGCCACTCCGGAAGCAGCCTACGTAATGTGTCAGGCTATTAAGGAATACCATGCCTTGACGGGCAACAAGATAGGTTTCAAACCGGCAGGCGGCATCAACTGCGTAAACGATGCGCTCATCTACTACACCATTGTAAAAGAAGTGCTGGGCGAAGAATGGCTGAACAACGGATTGTTCCGTTTGGGAACCAGCCGTCTGGCAAATCTCCTGCTGTCGGAAATCAAAGGTGAAGAAATGAAGTTCTTTTAAGAGGAATACGGTTGATATATCCGTTATATAAAACAAAGCGAAGAACCTGCTCTCTATATAAGGAAACAAGGTTCTTCGCTTCGTTTTTGAATGACGGGATATAAAAGAAACTTTGATAGATATTCCGTCTTTATTGTATAAAAAACAAACTTATTTTTCGCGTTCCACTACGTAATCAAGATAGCAAACAAGCGCTTTTTTGACATCCGTATCTTCCATGGAAGCTAATAACGAAAGCGCCTTTTCCTTAAACTCAATCATAACTTTCGTAGCGTATTCAATGCCGCCGTTTGCCTTGGAAAACTCGATCAATCGGGCTATTTCATCAGTTGTAGCCGTTCCGCTCTTTACTTTCGCGGCAATCTCCTGCGCCTGCTTGTCGCGGGTTGAATTAAGGGCATAAAGTGCAGGTAAGGTCAGCTTTCCTTCCAGCATATCATTGCCGGTAGGTTTGCCGATTTCCTTGCTTTCGTAGTAATCGAATATATCATCCTTGATTTGAAAGCAAAGACCGATGTATTCGCCAAAGAGACGTGCATATTCCGCCTTTTCATCGCCAGCTCCCACCGAAAGCGCACCCGCTTTCATGCACGCGGCAAACAGTACGGCCGTCTTCTTGCGGATGACATCAAAGTAAATATCCTCGGAATATTCGGGATTGCTGACATTGGAAAGCTGCAACAGCTCCCCTTCTGCCAAATCCTGTCCCAGCTTCGAAACAATATCAATAATGCCGTAATTGCGCGTCATCCCCACTTCCACCAAAGCCGTTGCCAGTAAATAATCTCCCGTAAGCACCGCCACCTTATTATTAAAAACGGCATTCACGGAGAGCTGCCCCCGGCGTTCGGTACTCTCGTCCACCACATCGTCATGCACCAGGCTTGCCGTATGCAGCAGCTCCAAGGCAACCGCAGCATGAAGCGTTGCCGGACAAATCTCATTGTACAGCTTCGCCGCAAGCAAAACCAGAATCGGGCGCATCATCTTCCCATTCTTCTGCCGTATATGCGCAATCACGCTGTTCAGCAAAAGGTTAGAACTGGAAAGGCAACTATCAAAATGCTTTTTGAAGTCTTCCAACTCCGCAGAAATCGGGGATTTTATGAAGGATATACTGTCCATACATCGCTATTTGAGCACAAAAATAGTAATAAAACGGTTAATACGGTATTTTTTTGTACTTTTACCATGAAAAAAAGGATAAATATATGAATTCAACCGATAAACTTTTCTTGCTTGATGCCTACGCATTGATATACCGTGCTTATTACGCGTTCATCAAAAATCCGCGAATCAACTCCAAAGGATTCAACACTTCTGCCATTCTGGGGTTTGTGAACACCCTGGAAGAGGTGCTGAAAAAGGAAAATCCCACACATATAGGAGTAGCTTTCGACCCTTCGGGACCTACATTCCGCCACGAGGCTTACGAACAATACAAAGCGCAACGGGAAGAGACTCCCGAGGCCATCCGTCTTTCCGTACCTATTATAAAGGATATTATCCGTGCCTACCGCATTCCTATCCTGGAAGTGCCCGGTTATGAAGCCGACGACGTAATAGGCACGCTTGCCACCGAAGCCGGCAGGCAAGGTATTGTCACCTACATGATGACGCCCGACAAAGACTACGGCCAACTGGTGTCGGAGAATGTATTCATGTACCGCCCCAAACACAGCGGCGGATTCGAAGTCATGGGCATCGAGGAGATAAAAGCGAAGTTCGATATTCAGTCCACAGAGCAAGTCATCGACATGCTGGGACTGATGGGCGACTCTTCCGATAACATCCCCGGCTGTCCGGGCGTGGGAGAAAAAACCGCACAAAAGCTGGTGGCTGAATTCGGCAGCATCGAAAACCTGCTTGCCCATACCGACCGGCTGAAAGGTGCGCTTAAAACCAAAGTAGAGGCAAACCGGGAAATGATTGCTTTCTCCAAATTCCTTGCAACCATCAAAGTGGACGTACCTATCAAGCTCGACATGAACACACTTGTCCGCGAAGAGCCGAACGAAGAAGAGCTCCGCAAGATTTTTGAAGAGCTGGAATTTCGTACCCTCATCGACCGTGTCCTGAAAAAGACAGTCTCTCCCCTTCCCTCTTCTTCCAGTTCCGCTTCGCCCGATCCTTATGCGGGAACTTTATTTGCCCAACCCACCGACGGCACAACTTCCGGAAACAACGCTCCGGTTCAAGGCGATTTGTTTGCAAATTTTGCGGACAACGGGACGGGTGATGCAAAAAATTCGATTCTCACGCGTTTAGAAATGCTCGATGTAGACTATCAACTGATTGATACAGAAGAGAAAAGAAAGAAAATTATTCAAAAGTTACTTACAAAAGAAATTCTCTCAATAGATACGGAAACCACCGGAACCGAACCGATGGAAGCGGAACTGGTGGGAATGAGCTTCAGTGATGCCGAAAACCGGGCTTACTATGTACCCGTTCCGGCAAATCGTGACGAAGCGTTAAAAATCGTCAATGAGTTCCGCCCTCTTTACGAAAATGAAAATTCCATGAAAGTAGGACAAAATATCAAGTACGATATGATTGTCCTTCAAAACTACGGAGTACAGGTAAAAGGAAAACTTTTCGACACCATGCTTGCCCATTATGTATTGCAACCGGAGCTCCGGCACAACATGGACTACCTTGCCGAAATCTATCTGCACTACCAGACCATCCACATCGACGAACTTATAGGAGCCAAAGGCAAGAACCAAAAGAACATGCGCGACCTTCCGCCGGAAGACGTATACCGCTACGCTTGCGAAGATGCGGACGTTACACTGAAACTGAAGAACGTACTCGAAAAAGAACTGAAAGAGCACGCTGCCGAACATCTCTTTTACGAAATAGAGATGCCGCTCGTACCGGTGCTCGTCAACATCGAAAGCAACGGAGTGCGTATCGATACGGAAGCGCTTAAACAATCGTCCGAGCATTTCACGCTCCGCCTGCAGGAGATTGAAAAAGAAATTTATGCACTGGCAGGTGGCGAAACCTTCAATATCGGTTCACCCAAGCAGGTAGGCGAAGTGTTGTTTGACAGACTCAAAATCGTAGAGAAAGCCCAAAAAACCAAGACCGGACAGTATGTCACTTCCGAGGAAGTACTCGAGAGCCTTCGGAACAAACACGCAATCATCGGTAAGATACTTGAATACCGCGGACTGAAAAAGTTGCTAAGTACCTACATCGATGCATTGCCCCAGCTGATAAATCCGCGTACGGGACGTATCCATACCTCGTTCAACCAGGCGGTAACCGCTACCGGACGACTCAGCTCAAGCAATCCGAACCTGCAAAACATACCCATTCGTGACGAGGACGGCAAGGAAATCCGCAAAGCCTTCATTCCCGATGACGGATGCGAGTTCTTCTCTGCCGACTACTCGCAGATCGAACTGCGCATCATGGCACATCTGAGCCAGGACAAGAATATGATTGATGCCTTCCTCAGCGGTTATGACATTCATGCCGCCACTGCCGCCAAAATATATAAGGTGGATATTATTGTCTTAACCGCCGATATTCGCCTTAAAGCCAAGACAGCCAACTTCGGCATCATCTACGGCATCTCCGTCTTCGGGCTGGCGGAGCGTATGAACGTTCCCCGTCAGGAAGCCAAAGAACTGATAGACGGCTATTTCGATACCTATCCGCAGATCAAGGAATATATGGACAAGAGCATCGAACGCGCACGTGCCAACGGTTACATCGAAACTATTTTCGGCCGTAAACGCTTCCTGCCGGACATCAATTCACGCAATGCCGTAGTACGCGGATATGCTGAACGGAATGCCATAAACGCTCCCATTCAGGGAAGTGCAGCCGACATTATCAAAGTAGCCATGGTTAAAATATTCCAACGCTTTCAATCTGAAAGTATACGCTCTAAAATGATACTTCAGGTGCACGATGAATTAAACTTCAGTGTTGTGCCCGAAGAGAAGGAAAAAGTACAGCAAATCGTAATGGAAGAAATGGAAAAAGCCTATCTGATGCAAGTGCCTCTAAAAGCAGACTGTGGCTGGGGAAACAATTGGTTGGAAGCACATTAAAAAGAACATATAATCACTAACACGCTATATATAAATATATTAAAGGAGACCAGCAGTTGGTCTCCTTCCTTTATCTGCCTATTCTGATTGTATACTCAAAAATCTATTTATCCTCTTTCCCTAAAGAATCTCCGGTCTGCCAGTCCAAAGATAAACAACCGCCATTCACCCACTATTCCTCTGTTATTCAAGATAAATACATAAACTCCTTTCTCTCTCTTTAAATACATTCTGTTACATATTGAAAGCACCTAATTCTTAATATTTGTTTATTTAGTGACATATTGCAAAAATATCATCTTTTTATTGCAGGTTTGTTAGGTATTTCAATTTCTTTTTGTACATTTGCACCGCTTTTGAAAACAATATGAAAGTAACAATCTAATATACTGATATCATGAAGAAAATTATTTTTTTGAAAGGAATGCTCTCTGTAGTAATGTTGTTTATTGCCAGCCTTACAATTTCCGCAGCAAAGCCGGGCGACAACCTGGTTCACAACACTGAAGAAGTAAACGGAGTAATCATTTCGGAAACTGTTTTCAAGATGGACGGTAATATGCTGACCAATTATATGAAGCACAATTATAAGTACGATACAAACCAACAACGTACCGAAGATGAAAGTCAAAAATGGAACAGCAACAAAAACTGTTGGGAAAACAACCTCTGCATCCGTTATATTCACGGAAATAAGAGCATTACTACCGAATATTATAAATGGAATTCTAAGAAGAAAGAATATATACTAGTACCTGAAATGACCGTAACTATGGATAAATAAAATGTTCATTTAACTAACAATCTAACACTTTTCATAAAATTTTAAACAAAAAGGCAGTCGCGATGACTGCCTTTTTTCGTAGCTCCAAGCCAATTCTATCTTTAATATGAAGCACGATAAAAAAAGAATGGTTATCTTTGCAGGCAAATTAATGGATAATAATCAAAAAAACAGATAGATAATGGCTTTACAATGTGGCATTGTCGGCCTTCCGAACGTAGGAAAGTCGACACTTTTTAATTGCTTATCAAATGCAAAGGCTCAAGCAGCCAACTTCCCTTTTTGTACAACGTTGGACCAAGCTTGCCGAGCTGGTTCATCCGGGACGCATCGTTCCTACCACTGTCGAAATTGTGGATATTGCCGGTCTGGTGAAAGGCGCCAGCAAAGGCGAAGGGTTAGGAAACAAATTCTTAGCCAATATTCGTGAGACAGACGCTATCTTACACGTACTCCGCTGCTTTGACGATGAGAATGTAACTCACGTGGACGGAAGTGTAGACCCTGTACGCGATAAAGAAATCATCGATACCGAACTTCAGCTGAAAGATTTGGAAACCATTGAAAGCCGTATCCAAAAAGTGCAGAAACAGGCACAGACCGGAGGTGACAAGGCGGCTAAACAAACATACGAAGTGCTTGTCAGATACAAAGAAGCATTGGAGCAGGGCAAGTCTGCCCGCACCGTACAATTTGAAAGCAAAGACGAACAAAAAATTGCCAAAGAATTGTTCCTGCTGACTTCCAAGCCGGTGATGTATGTGTGCAATGTGGACGAAGCAAGCGCAGTCAACGGTAACAAATATGTTGAAATGGTGCGCGAGGCCGTCAAAGAAGAGAACGCGGAAATCCTAGTGGTAGCTGCCAAAACAGAAGCCGACATTGCAGAACTGGAAACATACGAAGACCGTCAGATGTTCCTTCAGGAAGCAGGTTTGGAAGAATCGGGTGTCAACCGTTTGATTAAAGCAGCTTACAAACTGTTGGATCTGGAAACATTCATCACAGCCGGAGAAATGGAAGTAAAAGCATGGACTTACCGCAAAGGCTGGAAAGCTCCCCAATGTGCCGGAGTCATCCATACCGACTTTGAAAAAGGCTTTATCCGTGCCGAAGTCATCAAATACGAAGACTATATTCAATATGGTTCGGAAGCGGCCGTCAAGGAAGCCGGAAAGATGGGCATTGAAGGCAAGGAATATGTGGTACAGGATGGCGACATCATGCACTTCCGCTTCAATGTATAAAACAAACGATTAATATGAATAAATTTCTTATCATAGGAACCGGCGGCGTGGGAGGTAGCATCGCCGGTTTTCTTGCTTTAGCAGGAAAGGACGTAACGTGCATTGCCCGTGGCAAACACCTGAAAGCCATCCGCGAAAAAGGACTTCACCTGAAGTCGGATTTAAAAGGCGAACATTATCTTTCCGTAAAAGCCTGCACAGCCGAAGAATATAACGAACAGGCAGATGTCATTTTCGTTTGTGTAAAAGGATATTCCATCAACTCCATTCAGGATGTTCTGGAACGCGCCTCGCATCAAGACACCTTGGTAATCCCCATCTTGAATGTTTACGGAACCGGTCCCCGCATCGGCCGACTTGTTCCACGTGTAACGGTACTCGACGGTTGCATATACATTGTCGGTTTCGTGTCCGGCACAGGCGAAATCACGCAAATGGGCAAAATATTCCGCCTTGTTTTCGGAGCACGCCCCGAACAAGAAATAGCTCCCGGACGACTGGAAGCCGTTGCTAATGCACTGAGAGATGCAGGCATCAAGGCAGACATTTCGGAAGACATCAACCGCGACACCTTCATCAAATGGTCTTTCATCTCCGCCATGGCATGCACAGGAGCTTATCACAATGTCCCGATGGGCGCATTGCAGCATCCCGGCGAAGAACGCGACACCTTCATCGGCCTGTCTCGCGAAAGCAGCGAAATGGGACGTCGCATGGGCATCATATTCCCCGAAGACCCGATAGAATACAACCTGAAAATCATTGATAAGCTAGACCCCCAAAGCACTGCCTCTATGCAAAAGGACATTGCCAAAGGCCATGAATCGGAAATACAGGGAATGCTGTTCGATATGATTGAACTGGGCGAGAAACTGAAAGTAGACATGCCCACTTATCGCAAAGTAGAAAAGAAATTCAATAGTTGTCATTCATAAACCCCAAGATTATGCATCAATTACTCCATATCGTGTGGAATCCCGAGATAGAAGCTTTCTCCATCTTCGGCATCACCATCCGTTACTACTCCATCCTGTTTGTCACAGGGTTGATTCTGGCCTATTGGGTCATCTCCAAACTGTATAAAGACCAAAAGATTCCGTATGAGAAATTTGACTCCCTCTTTATTTACTGCCTGCTGGGTATCGTTGTAGGCGCACGGTTGGGGCATTGCCTGTTTTATGAACCGAGCTATTGGCTTTCCCACCCTCTCGAAATGATTCTTCCCGTCAAGTTTACAGACGGAGGCATCAAATGGACAGGCTATCAAGGTTTAGCGAGCCACGGAGGAACCATCGGATTGCTACTTTCCCTTTGGTTTTATGCCCGCAAAATGAAATTAAACTACCTTTCGGTACTCGACAACATTGCCATTGCCACCCCTATCGCCGCCTGTTTTATCCGTTTGGGCAACTTGATGAATGGCGAGATAGTCGGCAAACTGAGTAATGTGCCCTGGGCGTTCATTTTCCCCCGCGAAGGAATGGAACCGCGCCATCCGGCACAACTCTATGAAGCCATAGCCTATCTCATCATCTTCGTCATAGGACTGTCTTTATACAAGAAATACAAAACCTCCCTCCTTCCGGGGTTCTATTTCGGCTACTGCCTCACCACCATCTTCGTTTTCCGCTTCTTTGTAGAGTTCATCAAAGCCAGCCAAGAGGCATACGAAGACAGCATGATGCTCAATATGGGGCAATGGCTCAGCATTCCGTTTATCCTTATCGGAGCACATTTTATGTATCACTCTTTCAAGCCGGCTAAAAACAAATGAAACATATCATAGACATTGACACCTGGGAACGTCGGGACAACTACAATTTCTTCCGCACTTTCCACAACTCATGGATATCCATTACCAGCGAAGTAGAGTGCGGCGAGGCCCTTGCTGCGGCAAAAGCCTCCGGACGTTCTTTTTTCCTGTATTATCTCTATGCCATACTCCGGGCCGCCAACGAGGTGAAGGAATTCCGTTTCCGCACGGACAAAAACGGACAAGTAGTCTATCATGACCAGGTGGACATCATCTCACCCATCGCCGTCCCCGGCAAGACTTTCTACACCGTGCGCATCCCTTACCACGAGGATTTTGAGCGTTTTTATGCCGAAGCATACCACATCGTCCATCATATTCCCGAAGACGGCGACCCGTATGGAGCCGAAAAAGTGATTGCAGAGCAAGGTGATTTTGACATCATCCAACTGAGCGCCACGCCTCAGCTTTATTTCACTTCGCTCACCTACACGCAGATGGCTCCCGACCATCCACTGGACTATCCGCTGATGAATGCCGGCAAAGTAGTGCCACGCGAAGGAAGATTGGTTATGCCCATTGCTTTCACCGTAAGCCATGCTTTTGTAGACGGAGCGCACATAGGGCAACTCTTTCAAAAAATAGAAATGATACTGAAAGAGCTGGCTCAGTGAATAGAGGCTAAAAAGTACGAACGTTTATTTGTAAAAGCAGCGGAAAGAGCGTATCTTTGTTTACACTAGTTCAAAGTGGACTCATAAATAAACTGAATTATGGAATATGTATCATCAGATATGAAGTTGTTGCCATACGGCATGATGAATTTCGAAGATATTCGTCTTGACAATTATTATTACGTGGACAAGACTTCGTTTATCCCTTTAATAGAACGTTCGGACCGGTATTTCTTCTTTATCCGTCCACGTCGTTTCGGCAAGAGTCTGACACTGAATATGCTGCAACACTATTATGATGTGCGTACCCGTGACAAGTTTGACGCCCTGTTTGGCGACCTCTACATAGGGAAGCATCCTACAGATGACCGCAATAGTTACCTGGTGCTGTATCTCAACTTTTCCGGCATTAACGGCGAATTGCACAATTACCGCAGCGGACTGGATGCACATTGTGGCATTACTTTTGAAAACTTCTGCAAGATATATGCTGAATATCTGCCCCAAGATACATTAGAAGGATTGTGTGCGGCAAAGGGAGCAGTGGAGCAATTGGACTTTCTCTATCAGGTATGTGCCCGTGCAGGCCAGAAGATATATCTCTTCATTGATGAGTATGACCACTTCACAAACGCCATCCTCTCCGACGCCGACAGCCTGCGCCGATATACCGAAGAGACGCACAAGGAAGGTTATCTGCGCGCCTTTTTTAACAAGGTAAAAGCCGGAACTTATTCCAGCATCAAGCGTTGCTTTATCACCGGTGTAAGCCCCGTAACGATGGACGACCTGACTAGCGGCTTCAACATCGGTACCAACTACTCTCTCTCATCGAAATTTAACCAAATGATGGGGTTCACCGAAGCCGAGGTACGCGAAATGCTGGCTTATTATTCTACCAAAATCTCTTTCAATCATACCATCGATGAGTTGATAGGGCTGATGAAACCATGGTATGACAGCTACTGCTTTGCACAGGAGTGCTATGGAGAAACTACGCTATACAATTCCAATATGGTGCTTTATTTTGTCAAAAACTATATAGACAATAATGGCAGAGTACCCAGAAATATGATAGAGAGCAATATTCGTATCGATTACGAAAAATTGCGTATGCTCATCCGCAAGGACAAAGAGTTTGCGCACGATGCCTCCGCCATACAGACCTTAGTGAGCCAAGGTTACATTACCGGCGAGTTAAAAGAAAGCTTTCCGGCTGCCAACATTGTGGATTCCGACAATTTCGTGAGCCTGCTCTATTATTTCGGTATGCTTACTATCAGCGGAATGTATAAGGGAAAGACCAAACTTACTATTCCCAACCAAGTGGTGCAGGAGCAGCTCTACACCTATCTGCTGAACACGTACAATGAAGCCGACCTCAGTTTCAGCAACCATGAGAAAGACGAGCTTGCTTCGGCTTTAGTCTACGACGGGGCATGGCAATCTTACTTCGGCTATATAGCGGACTGTTTGAAGCGTTATGCCTCGCAACGCGACAAGCAGAAAGGCGAGTTTTTCGTACATGGTTTCACTCTTGCCATGACAGCTCAAAACCGCTTCTACCGTCCCATCTTCGAAGCAGACACTCAAGCCGGATATGCTGACATTTTCCTGTGTCCTTTGCTGGATATCTATCCGGATATGCAACACAGCTACATCATCGAATTGAAGTATGCCAAGTACAAAGATCCCGAAGACCGTGTGGAGGAACTTCGGAAAGAGGGTATTGCCCAAGCCAATCGGTATGCAGATACCGATACGGTGCAGAATACCGTGGGCAGCACACAGTTACACAAGATTGTTGTGGTGTATAAAGGAATGGAAATGAGGGTGTGCGAGAAAATATAATTCTCTCTGCAATATTTATAAAGCAAACATTGATATCAAGGCACACGAAAACAAAGATAGCTTTTATGGACTGTGAAGATATAATGAACGCGAAATGAAGCAATCCAATAGAAATGGACCGATAGATGCTTAAAGTATATAGTTACGTTTTAGAAAAAGCCGGACGGCAGAATGCTTTTTTACACGTACTCACGTGCGAGACTACGGGTCAGTAGATTTTTAGTGGGAACAACCATACAGCTTAGCAATGCGGAAAAGAAAGAACTTCTTTAGCTCTGAACAGTTTGATTTTAGCATTGAAAGATTCTGGCGCAGTAGAAATTACATGGGGACACTTTTCGGACAAGATTTGATTAGTTTCCTCCCCCTTCTGACAAACGTTTTTTTGTTCCCTTGACTTTGGCATAGCCTTAAAACATAGAATTGTCCTCTCATTTTTGCCGGTGAGCCAGTTTTACACGTACGTACACAAGGGCTCGCACGTAAATACGTGTAAGCCTATATATGCGTACGTGTAGGGCTGTGCGTCAGTATGTGTGGGTGCATGTCTGCTAACACTCAGGTTTCATTTAAGGTCATAAGTATAAATATAGTCGGGTCGGCCGGAATTAACAGCATAAAGAATATCATCTTCCGATATAGCATAGATGTCAAAAGGGAAATCAAAACAGATGCGCTTCTTCAATTCGCCTTTCCAGTTCCAAAGTTGCAATTCCTGGATAAGCTTCTCGTCCGAATAGATTTCTTCTGTACTATATTTGTTATTATACAAAACGGCAATATATTTGGAATTAAACTTTAATTCATGAAACACCGGCCTTAGTTCAACAGAAGTCGAAGGAACACAAGCATTGTCTATTACCTGTATATGTTTCAACAAATTACCCTTTATGTCATAAATGCGTATCAAATTCTGATGAAGATAGAAATCACATATACAATCATGGGCAACATCTCCGGCTGTCAGTTTATAATTAGTAAAGAATCGCCTCTCTTCATTCTCTGATTTCCGGGGAAATTCTCCAAAAGAACTATATCCGCCATTCTTATATATAATATGTTCACCGGTGCTTCCGTTTGTCAAACCTGCCAATATGTAGTAATCATCCCCCAATCTCACTAATTGATTGATAGCATCAGGAAGAGTGATATCATTATTCCTTTTTATTACCAGCGTTTTATCCTCAAAGCAAACTTCTCGCTCTATATCAGAGTCCAAGATAAAGAAGCTGCTATCGGTAGAAGCGTAATAATCACGTCGCGGATTTATTAACTCATTAGGGCCATTCCCTTTCCTGCCGCATGAAAACAAATGAGCAAAATCATCACGGTCCCAAATGGAATAAATGGAGTCCTTCAATTTGGGCTCCATTATAATCAGGTAGTTCCGCCAAACATTTATGCTAAGAGGATATATTAATAAACTGTCAGTGGGATATAATTTGAAAGATAACTGTTCAACCTCTATGTCTTGCAAACATATTGAATCTTTCTTATATTCATCACAACAGCATAAAAGGAATAATATACCGCATAAATATAATTTAAATCGTGCTCTCATACTCAGTCATAACAATCATAAAAGCATTACATTTCTCCCTGCCTGCAACTTACATCTTTCAGTTTTCCCTGGAATCCATTCAGCGTATCTCCTATCTGCTGCAAAGGAAAGACCAAGGTTTCTTGATAGCGCATCTCATCCATCGACTTATATTTGGGATTATAAACCCG
>OGHX01000504.1_pt1 | contig 13168 bp, 11 predicted proteins | sample 1571651 | NCBI WGS metagenome assembly OGHX01 (sample SAMEA2582030, study PRJEB24529) | metagenome | biome: Human gut stool | place: China | collected 2011
ATTTTGTTTGGCGACTATATTATACAAAAAAAGAGAGCTGAGTAAAGCATTTTTTTAATGCTACTCAGCTTTTTTTAATAAAGTTATTTTTGTTATCTCTTAGTACTAGTATAGATATTAGCTAAGGATTTTTCTACTTCACTATTATTTCCATATAATTTTAAATAGTTTTCTAAAACATTAGTAGCAGTATTTGTATCATTAAATTTTGAAGTAAGTATGTTAGCATAATTTAAAACATAATCTTTAGAGCTACCAAAATACTCATTTCCAGATTTTAAAGCTGTCAATAACTCTTGATTTTTATTTAAATTTTGAAGAACATTTAAATATGTAGAGTAAGTTTCTAAATTTGTTGAAGCAGGAGAAAGATTTTTTAAAGCATTATAAGCTCCTATCATATCTCCTTGTTTATAAGCTGCTATTCCTTGTAAAATATTTGAAGTAGAATTTAATGTATTTACAACTGTAGTTGTAGAAACAGTTTGTTGATTATTATTTTCTAAATTATTACATGCAGCAAGAGTTGCAAGTAAAGCAGAAAGAATAATTAATTTTTTCATGTAATCCTCCTTGATATAAGTAAATGTATATATTTTATATCATAAAAACTTTTATATGTAAATATTTTTTAAAAATAGATATGTTTTTGTTTATTAAGGAGTAATTTATACAATGAAGAAATTATAAGCTGATTATTTTAAATATTTACAAAGACTCTTCCTTCTAAAATAAGTCTAGCAGTTCTACATACTACTAATTCCTCAATTTTACATCTATCATTTGGATAACTAGCTCTTACTTTTATAGGGATTATTCCTCCAGGATGACCAATTTTTACTTCAACTCCAGTTTTAACCTTATCTTTTAAAAGATTATATACCACACTATCTTTGATTCTAGCTACGGCTCCAGTAGCTACAGTTCCTGTAACCGGGTAAGTTTTATGCATCTTTTGCATAAATAATAGTCTTGATACGATATCTAAATTATCCTTTGAAACTTTCTCTCCGTTTAGTGCTATATAGTCAGCTGCTTTACTTACAATAGCAAAGAATGGTTGGTAAGGAGTCTTTATTTGAGCTTCTTCCCACGAGTCTACAAGCTTTAGCTTACAACATACCTCTCCTCTTATTCTCTCTATTTTCTTTAGTAACTCTTTGTCACTATCAATTTCATTACTACTTTCTGTTCCCTTTAGCCCTAACTTATCAGCTTCAATAAAGATAACAATATTTCCAGCATCAACAATAGAAAGTTCAAACTCTTCATCTTCAACTTTGATTATATCTCTAGGATTTCCTGTAGGTAATAGATCTCCAGTAATTCCTCCTACTACATCAGACCAATCCAATGTTATCTTAGCTCCAGTTCCAGGGACACCATCTATTTTATAATCTCCTCTAAATTCAGCTTTCCCATCTTTTACAGGAACTTCTAAAGTTAAAACTCTGTTTGTATTAGTCATATGTACTCTAACTTTTGTAATAGGTTCAGTAACCTTTACTAAATTGTTATTAACAGCAAAAACTCCAACTCCTGAAGAGATATTTCCACAATTTCCACCATAGTCAATAAAGCTCTCTGTAATACTAACTTGTCCAAAGGTATAATCTACATCTGCATCCTCTCTAGAAGATGGACCTACAATAGCTAATTTACTAGTCAAACTATCTGCCCCACCTAATCCATCTATCTGTCTTACATCAGGACTTCCAAATATAGCTAGAAGAATTCTATCCCTTAGTTCCTGCTCCTTTGGTAATTCATTTTCCATTATATATATTCCTTTACTAGTTCCCCCTCTAATGATAGAGCATTTTATTTCAAAATCTTTATTGTAGTTACTCATAGTTTAAGCCTCCTAATTATTTCTTAGATATCTTTTCCTTTAAATAGTTAATTAGCCCATCTTGTTTGATAAATTCCATAATATGCTCTGGAATCTTTTCACAGACATATTTTTCATCTTTACTTTTATTATATATTATTCCCTCTTTATAATCTATTTCTAGTTCATCATACATAGATATTTTCTCTGTTAAGTCACATTGAATTGCAAGTATTCCTAGATTTATACAGTTATAAAAAATTCTAGCATATGATTTAGCAATAATTGTTTTTATTCCTAACTCTTTTAGCATTAGAGGTGCTGTTTCTCTACTTGAACCAGAACCTAAATTTTTCTCTGCCACAAAGATATCTCCTGGCTTAGAGTTTTTAGCAAATTCTGTGTCTATTGGACTCATAGTAAATTTTGCTGCCTCTTTTATACTTAGTTCCATATATGCTGGGGGAGAGATTATATCTGTATTAATATTATCTCCATATTTTAATGCTCTTCCACTAATATTCATATTATTCCTCCTCAATAAACTTTCTTGGGTCTACTATATAACCTGTAAGTGCAGCAGCAGCTACTGATAATGGAGAGGCTAGATATACTTCTCCTTTTTTACTTCCCATTCTACCTATAAAGTTTCTATTTGTTGATGAGATACAAACTTCTCCCTCTCCTATTGCTCCAGAGTGTATCCCTAAGCAAGCTCCACAGCTAGATGCTAATACTGTGGCTCCAGCTTCAGAGAGTGTCTGTAAAATTCCATCCTTTGCACATCTTTCCCATACCTCTTTAGATGCTGGAGAGATTAGCAATCTTACTCCTTCAGCTATCTTTCTTCCTTTTAATATATCAGCTGCCAATTTTAAGTCATTGTATCTTCCACCAGTACAAGAACCAATATAGGCTTGATCTATCTTTACTCCCTCAACTTTAGCAATCTCCTCTACATTATCTACTTCATGTGGACATGAACAAAGAGGATAAATTTCTGAAACATCTATAGTTATCTCTTGAGCTACTCCATCAGAACTATTAGTTGATAAAAGTTCTATAACTTTTGGAGTTAGTTCTAAATCTAGATTTTTTAAATACTCCTTTGTTTTCTCATCAACTCTCATTATTCCATTTTTAGCTCCAGCTTCCACTGCCATATTAGCAATACATAATCTTTCATCCATAATTAAATTATCTATTACTTCTCCTGAGAATTCAAGTGCCTTATAAGTAGCTCCAGCATGACCTATTTTTCCAATAGCTGCTAATATCAAGTCCTTAGCCATAACTCCCTTATTCATCTTTCCAACAAAGTTTATCTTTATAGTTTCAGGAACTTTTAACCAAATTTTTCCAGTTGCTAAAACTCCTAGCATCTCTGTTGAACCAATTCCAGTTGAAAAGGCTCCTAAAGCTCCATATGTACAAGTGTGGCTATCTGTTCCTAAGATTATCTCTCCAGGTAAAACTCTACTTTTTTCAATCATTACTTGATGACAAGGTCCAGCAAACTCATAGTAATGTTTAACCTCATTCTCCTTAGCCCAATCTCTAGTAAATTTTACAATAGAAGCTTGATGGGCATTAGCAGGTGGAGTATAGTGGTCTGAAATTATTGTAACATTATCTGGATTCCAGATTTTTAAATTTAACTCCTTCATCTTCTCAGCAATTTCAATTCTAGGACCTAAAATATCATCCATCATTGCTTTGTCTACATCTACCCAAACAATATCTCCAGCTTTTACTTTATCTAATTTTGCTGCTCTTGCTAAAATTTTCTCTGTTAGTGTCATAACTCCTCCATTACATATATTTAGTAAAACTAAATCCACCTATTAATATAAAGATTGCTACAATAAACATATTTAACATAGTTATATAAAATAGTCTTTTAAATTTACTTGAGAACTCCTCATTAGTGAGCTCATAGTTTTCAGAAAGTGTTGCCATAACAAAGGCTCCTCCAGTTGAAAGAGGACTCATTCCAGAAGGAGATGAACCATTTATAACTGCTGAGAGAAGTAATGCACTAGGAACTACTCCTGCTATTCCTAATGTTTCTACAATTAGAGGAATAGTTGGAATCATTGTAGGCATAACAACACCAGAAGTAGAGCTAAATAAACTTAAAATTCCTGATGAAAGTGCTAAAATTCCTGCAACTGTTTTTTCATTCATAAATAGACTTAGAATATCAGCTAGTAATTTTATTCCACCTAATTTAACTATTAAGCTCATCAATATTCCCATTCCAGAGATAAGTAGGATTGTATTCCAAGGAACTGACCCTAAAGCCTCTTTCTCTGTTCCCACTTTTAGTAGTATCAAGATGATGCTTATTAGTATTGAAAGTAGTCCTATATTTAAATTGAAGAAAGCTACTCCTATAACCATACATAGAATACCTACTAAAGTTATCTTTTGTTTTTTATTAAATTTTAAAACTTCACTACTAAGCTCTTTAGCTTTTAGTTTATATCCCTTTAAGAAGATATATGAAATAATCGCTCCAAAGGCTGTAGCTAAAAATGTATTTAATACCATTGTGTTAGCTAAATTTCCAGTTATATTAGCATTTTTAGCTAACTCTAAACCTATTATTCCAGTCGGTGCCCAAGGAACAATACCACCACCTATTGAACCTAGTTGCCCCATAGTAGTTAATAGAAAAGGATCAGCATCTAACGCGTTTGCTGCGGGACGTCGATTCGGCTGCGCCATTTGGCAGCATCTAACTCTTTTGCCATAGGAATTCCAAATAATGCAGCTAAAGCAAATCCTGTTATTGTTCCAGCTCCTAAGAAAGCTATAAAATATATGACAAAATACATAAGTATTGGAATTAACCAAGCTTTTTTTCCAGATAATTTAATCAATTTTTTTACAATCAAATTTAAGGTACCATTGTGTTGAGCTATTCCAAATAATATACTCACTCCTACTAACATTAAAAATAAGCTTGAATTAAATCCTTTTATTATATTATTTGCTGATACCTTTCCCAAATAACCTAAGATCAATGAAAAACCTAAGGCTAAAACCCCCATATTTATCTTTTTTACAAAACCAATAACAATTGTTATCAGTAATATTACTAATGATATTATCGAAACTATTTGCATGCTATCCCCCTTTAAAGATTAAGAATTACAACTAATCTTATCACTTATATTTATCTGATGCCCACTATATACTCCGTTAATATTATCTCTACACTCTTTAGCTATATTTACTAATTTTTTAAAATTTATTCCTGTTTCAATATTTATTTTGTCTAGCATATAAACAAAATCCTCAGTTGATAAGTTTCCAGATGCTCCTGGTGCAAAAGGGCAACCTCCCATACCACCTAATGAAGCTTGGACATGTTTAATTCCTTTTTTAATTGCTGTATATGAATTTAACATTCCCATATTTCTAGTATCATGAATATGAACTTGAAACTCAATATCTTTGTATTTTTCTAATAATATAGTTAGTAACTCATCTATTTGTTTGGGATTTGATATTCCTATTGTATCACATAAGTTAATAGTTCTGATACCTAAATCATATGCTCTTTTAACATATTTATCAACCTTTTCATATGAAACTTTTCCATCAAAAGGGCAACCAAATGTAGTTGCTGCATCTAATGTAATATTTATATCTGGAAAATCAGCTAAGATTTTTTCTAGTTCTACAAAAGATTCATCTACACTACGATTTACATTTGCCTTATTGTGTCCTTCAGATACAGAGATAACATATGCTATATTTCTAAGTCCTATCTCATATGCTCTTTTAACTCCTCTATAATTAGGAACTAAAGCTGAAAATTCTAACTCTGGATATTTATTTAAAAAATATTTGGCTATTTCTTCAGCATCTTGCATCTGTGGTATATGTTTTGGAGAGACAAAAGATGTAAGCTGTATCTTTTTTACTCCTGATTCTATAATTCCCTCTATTATTTTTTTCTTTTCTTCAGTTGAGATAAACTCCTTTATACTTTGAAATCCATCTCTTGGACCGACTTCTATTATTTCAATTCTGTTATTTATTTCCATATTTTCTCCCTTCTAGAACAGATTTTCATCTGCTAATCTTTCAATCTCTTCTTGAGTGTAACCTAATATATTTCCAAGTACTTCATTTAGATGTTCTCCTAAAAGTGGAGCTGGTGTTTTTATCTTAGTAGGAGTCTCACTAAATTTTAGATGATTTCCAGTCAACTTCATTTTTCCTGCTTTTGGATGTTCAACCTCAACAAACATCTCTCTTGATAGAATGTGAGGGTCATTTACAACCTTATCAATAGTATTTATAGGAGCAGCTGGTATTCCCTTAGCTAATAATCTCTCAACAGTTTCATCTACTTTTTTATCCTTCAACCACTCTTCGATTATAGGTTTTAAATGCATATTATTTTCAACTCTTTTAGCATTTGATATAAATCTCTCATCTTCTAATAGTTCAGGAGCTTCCATAACTCCAACTAGTAAAGAGAAAAGTTTGTCATTTCCACAACCTATTACTAAGCTACCATCTAAAGCTTTGAATGAGTCATAAGGATATACAGATTCATATCTATTTCCTATTCTTTCTGGAATTTTTCCACTAGTTAGGTAGATTTGAGTGATGATTTCCATTGATGATACAACAGAGTCTACTAAGGCAACATCTACCTTTTGTCCTATTCCAGTTTTAAACTTATAATTTAAAGCCCCTAAAACACCAATAGTTACACTTAGTCCAGCTAAGATATCTGCCATTGCTGTTCCTGTTCTTGTAGCTTCTCCCCCAGGCCAACCAGTAGTACTCATCAATCCACCAACAGCCTGACCAATAATATCATATCCAGCTCTATTTTTATATGGTCCTGTATGTCCAAATCCTGAAACACAACCATATATTATTCCAGGATTTACTGCTTTTAATTCCTCATATCCCAATCCTAATTTTTCCATAGTTCCAGGTCTAAAATTTTCTAAAATAATATCAGCTTTTTTTACTAATTCTAAAAATATTTCTTTTCCCTTTTCAGATTTTAAATTAAGTGTTATTCCCTTTTTATTTCTATTTAAATTCATATAATAAGCACTTTCTCCGTTGACAAAAGGACCAAAACTTCTACTGTCATCTCCCTTTTTTGGTACTTCTACCTTTATCACTTCAGCTCCCATATCTGCTAACAACATTCCACAATATGGTCCTGCTAAAACTCTTGTTAAATCTAAAACTCTTACTCCTGTTAATGCTCCCATTTTTTATTCCTCCTAATTAGTCGACTAGTCGTTTGTATTTAAATATATAACATATTGTTTCCAAAAAGTCAATTTTTTATTTTTTAAGTTTGATGTTTTATAAAAAATAATTAATTTTGAAAATTATAGAATAAAGGAATTGTCTAATTGGAGTATTGTTTTTTAAAAAATAAAATGTTATAATTGAAAAGATGTCTATGTAAATTTAGGAGGAGTTATGAAATTATTAGCTCAAAGGGAATATGAAAATATAAAGGAGTTTATATATAGGACTTTAAAATATAATATTATGACTCTTTTTCTCAAACCTGGAGAAAAAATTAGTGAAAGTGAGTTACAAAATTTTTTTAATACAAGTAAGTCTCCAATAAGAGAAGCATTAGTAAAATTAAAAGAGGAGAAATTAATAGAGGCTATTCCACAAAAAGGAACTTTTATATCTAAAATTAATCTGAAACTTGTTGAAAATACTCTTTTTATTAGAAAAATTTTAGAAAAAGAGGTATTGAGATTGGTAATACTTTCACCTTTAGATAAGAAAGTTTTAATTGAAAAATTAAATGAAAATCTGTTGCTTATTGAGAAAATTATTAAAGAGTGTACTTGTAATGAAAAGTTAGTTGAATTATTCAATCTAGATAAGAAGTTCCATGAAATTATTTTTAAATTTGTAGATAAAGGGGAGATTTGGAATATAATATCTTCATCTAGTACTCATTATGAAAGATTTAGAGTTTTAGAAACTCCTGAACAAAAAACACTTCTATTTATTTTAGAACAACATAGAAGAATTATAGAGATAATAAAGAATGGAGATGTTTCATTAATTGAAGAGACAATCACTCTTCATGGAGAAAACTTTTTAAATTCATGTAATACTCTTTTGACTAAGTATAATAGTTACTTTTTAACTGAAGAAAAAAAGAATGAAGAGGTTGTTGCAAATATTTAATTGCAATACCTCTTCATTTTTATCTATCTATTAATTTAATTGCTTACAGAGTTAGCCACTCCCATTTTTTTCTTTCTATGCTCCCATAAAACTTTCATTCCCTCTACTACTAGGATAAGAGCTAGGACAAAGATAGGTAATGAAACTACCACTTGAAGTCCTTGAACTGCTAAGCTACCCTTTCCATTTAAAAGAAGAGCTAAGTTAGTTTTAAATGAGATAAGTAATGAACTCATAGTAGCTGCAAGCATAAAGAACATTGGGATTAAAAGCATAAAGTTTTTCTTTCCTTTTTTAGCTAGCCATACAGATACACCTAAGAAGCAAGGCACAGCAACTAATTGGTTACAAGCTCCAAATAGAGGCCAGATATTTTGATATCCACCTAAGCAAAGAACTGCTCCAAGTCCCACTGTGATGAAAGTTCCCACATACATATTTCCTAAGTAACCTTGTACCTTACTATTCTCTTTAGCTTTATTGCTAGTAAATAACTCTTGGAATAGGAATCTTCCCAATCTTGTAGCTGTGTCTAAAGATGTCAAAGCAAAGGCTGAGATAGCTAGAGAGATAACTGTAAATGTAGTGTTTACTGCTACCTGTCCCATTCCTAATTTGCTGAAAAATCCAGAGATAGCAGAGGCAAAAACCACAGCTGGAGTTCCTTGAGGCATCTTTCCATTAGAGAAAAGAGCTCCTACTGCTATAAGGGCGATTACAGCTAATACACACTCAATAAGCATAGAACCATATCCAATTAACTTAGCATCTCCCTCATTGTTTAACTGCTTTGATGTAGTTCCAGAGGCGATTAAGCTATGGAAACCAGAGATAGCTCCACAAGCTACTGTGATAAATAGGTATGGGAACATCACTTGTCCGTTGAAACTATTTGTCCAACCTGTAAAAGCTGGTAGGTTGATAGCAGGGTTAGTTCCTAAAATTCCCACTACTGCTGCAATAATCATAAAGTATAGTAAGAAACTATTTAAGTAATCTCTAGGTTGTAATAAAATCCAAACTGGAGTAACAGAAGCGATAAAGATATATACAAAAACCACTCCTAACCAGAAAGTTTTACTTAGATAGATAGGATATTTTAATCCCACTGCAATACAAAGAGCTAATAGTAAAACTCCAACCACTGAAGATACAGCTAGAGGTGCATTTTTTCTATAAACTAAAAATCCAAAGGCAATGGATAGTGGAATAAATAGCATAGAAGCTGTGGCAACAGAACCATTAGCTGAGTAGAAAACCTTTGTTCCATCTGGATTGATAGAGTATCCTTGGAATGTAGAAGCTACAATATCAGAGAAAGCAGCTACTACTAAAAGTAGAACTAGCCAAGAGAAAATTGTAAATAACATCTTACATCTGTGTCCGATATTCTCCTCAATAACCTCTCCTAAAGATTTTCCTTTGTGTCTGATAGAAACAACGATAGCTGAGAAATCTTGTACAGCTCCAAAGAAAATACCTCCAAGAATAATCCATAAAAGCACAGGAACCCAACCAAATACAGCAGCTTGAATAGGTCCGTTGATAGGTCCAGCCCCAGCTATTGAAGCAAAGTGGTGTCCTAAAAGTACAGGTGCCTTAGCTGGAATATAGTCTACTCCATCTTCAAAATCGTGAGCTGGTGTCTTTCTCTTAGGGTCGATATCCCACTGCTTTGCAAGCCAAGAACCATAAGTGACATAAGCCACTAAAAAACATAAAATTGTGATAAATAAAAGTGTAATTCCTTTCATAAAAAATCCTCCCTGATGTTTTATTAAAATTTTTATAACTATCCTTCTTAAAAAGAAAACTAAGAATTATACTATATTTCAAGAAGTTGAATGAGAAATAGCTTTAAGAATTACGGAGATTGAAAAGAATATTAGAGTAAGTCAGAGAAAACGAGTGCTAAAAAACATAACTGTTTGAGGCGTAGCCGAGTTTTATGTTTTTAGCGAGTTGAACCTTACTTACTCTTTATTCTTTGAACGAGAGTAATTCTTAAGCTATTTAAATTCTAATAAGATAAATTACTACTTGCTACTTTTTTCCCATCAAAAATATAACCTAACTTAATTATCTCTTTTACTCCATATCTCTCTAACTCTACATAGTATTTATTATCATCTATTTGTTGTAGTGCTTTTTCTACTTCTTTTTCTGGAGTTTTAGTGTATGCTCTTTTCAACTCCAAAATATATCCTGCCTTTGACTTATCTCTTGGAAATAGTATTATATCTGCTCTTCCATAGCCAGCTTCTACATTTGACTTGGTAATATAGTAACTATCTAAGGCATAGAAAAATCCTGCTAATAGCATATGATATGAGTATTCATTGTTTGTTCCTGTGTCGTGGAAACTCATTACATCTAAAACGATTTTTTCTATTACTCTATCTAACTGCCTTAAGTTTTTATCCCTCAAAGCATCTCTTAATCTATCTACTGTATCATAATTTCCAAATATAATATTTAAAAATTCATCTTTAAAGAAATTCATTATCTCCATATTAGGTATTCTCACTAAATATCTTCCATCTTCTATCCTACCATTTACAGTTAGATAACCAGAGTATACCATTAGTTCCCACACTTCACTTGCTGATAAATTATTACCAAACCTTACATTATCTGTTATTCTTACTGCTATATCCTCTTGGTTAAAAATTTTCTCAAGGGTTTCTAATCCTTCTTTCCCTGTCTGTTCTAAAAGTTCTCTTATCATAAAGTTAGAGCTTGTATTTATCCAATAGGGTTTTAGTATTTTATCTGAGGTATAATTTAATATACTCCAAGGATTGTATAACTCATCTTTTCCAAAACTATATCCATCATACCACTTCTTTACCTCTGGCATCTCATAACCTATCTCATAGTAAGCTAGCATAGCTTTTACTTCCTCTTCTACAAGTCCAAAAGAGGTGCTATACTTCTCCTCTAGAACAGTAAAAGACTTAAAATTATTTAAATCAGAGAATATTCCTGCCTGTGCTACTCTGATTATTCCAGTTAACACTCCCATTTGTAAGTATTCATTGGTCTTAAGTACATCTCCATAGAAAGCCTTTAGGAAATCTCTCATCTCCTCATAGTATCCTTTTTCATATGATGACATTATTGGATAATCATATTCATCTATTAATACAACTACTTTTTGGTTGTAGTATTTGTATAACAATTTTGTTAGAAAGAGTAGGGAGCTTTCTAATTGGGCTCTATTTATATTACCATCAAGTATAGCATCATATCTTTTTCTGCTTCTCTCATCTAATTTATCTAAAATATATGAATAGTCTTCATAAACACTTATTATTTTATCCATTATCTTATCAAGAGCATCTTCAAAATTTGAACTACTTATTCCCTTCATACTTAAAAATATCACTGGATATTTTCCTTGCTCTGATATCATTGGGGATTTTTCTATATATAGTCCATTAAAAAGTTTTCTATTCTCTTCTCTATTTTTTACATCAAAAAAATATCTAAGCATAGACATATTTAAAGTTTTTCCAAATCTTCTTGGACGACAAAAAAGTTTTACCTTTGTTCCATCATTTAATATCTCCTCTATAAATTTTGTTTTATCTATATAATAATAATTTTCTTCTATTATTTCTTTAAAATTTTCTACTGCTATTGGAATTCTTTTTAACATACTAACACCCCCTAATTATATTATATCATATTTCATAATCAGAAAAAATAGAATAATTTTTCTTTCTAATTCGTTATTTGATTCTACTAAAATTTTAGTAAGATAAAGTTTTCTACCCTTATACTATTTCAATTTAATAAATTTATTAGGGATATAAAAAAACAAGAATGACAATATTATCTTTTATAAAAATAAAGTCATTCTTGATTTATTATATTTTTCTTCTATACTTAAATCTTAATATAGTAGAATTTTTATCTTTATTAATTTTTTATTCGATTCTACTAAAATTTTAGTAAGATAAAATCTCTCTATAAATTTTTATTTAGCTAATTGATAGATAGCCTCTACATAAATCTTTAATAGTGTATCTATCTTATCTATCTCTAGATACTCATTTTTTTGGTGCATATTATCTACTTGAGATGAAAGTAAAGCTCCAAAAGCAACTCCATTAGTTACAGTTCTAGCATAAGTTCCTCCACCGATAGCGATAGGCTCACTTACAGCATCTCCAGTTATATCTTTATAGATTCCCATAAGAGTAGATACTAAGAAACTATCTTTTGAAACATAAAGTGGAGCAGTATTTCCAGCTACCTCTACTTCCATCTTATCTCCAACTTTTTCTTTGATTGTATCTATAACCTTTGTATTAGCTACATGAACTGGACATCTTATATCTATACAAACTTCTAAAACTCCATCTTTTAAAGTAGTTTTTCCTATATTTAAAGTAAGCTTTCCACTTTCATTATCTTCAAAATTAACTCCTAAAGATTCTCCATCTAACTCCATTTTAATATAAGTGTTAAAGAATTCTACTAGAGATTTTAACTCCTCATTTTTTACATCTACAAGTTTTAAAAACTCAAATAGTGCTGATACAGAGTTATATCCTAATGTTGGTTTAGAAGCATGAGCAGATTTACCATAAGAGTTGATTAGGTAATTTTCCCCTACTAATTCACAAGTTACTTTATACTCTTTATCTGAGTTGTATTTTTCTATTGCTTCTTCTACTCCAGCTACAAATGATTTAGGAATATTTAATTCACATCTCTCTGGAACAGAGTTAAAAGCATTTCCTCCTACAAGTGATACCTCTTTTAGAGTAGGATAGTTATTGTTTAATTTGATACGTACTATTCCCTTTTCAGCAAAAGTAACAGGGAAAGTTGAATCTGGTGTAAAAGCTAATGTAGGTTGTGGCATCTTTAAAGTATTGAAATAGTAATCCATACACTTACTTCCACTCTCTTCATTTGCTCCCAATATCATTCTAACTTTTCTATTTAATTTTATTCCAGAATCCATTATAGTTTTCATAGCATATAGACATATTACAGATGGTCCCTTGTCATCTAGTGTTCCTCTTCCATAGATTCTACCATCTACAATGGCACCACTATATGGTGGGTAGTCCCAACCTTCTCCTTCTGGTACAACGTCTACGTGTCCTAATATTC
>OGHX01000515.1_pt1 | contig 12795 bp, 10 predicted proteins | sample 1571651 | NCBI WGS metagenome assembly OGHX01 (sample SAMEA2582030, study PRJEB24529) | metagenome | biome: Human gut stool | place: China | collected 2011
GGCCCGATGGCGACATTGCTATTGAGGTGACGGGGTTGCGGCCAGGTGAAAAACTCTATGAGGAATTGTTGATTGGGGATGATGCTAGAGGTACAGAACATCCCAGGATCATGGTGGCGCAAGAATGCTGGCTCCCCTGGTCAAGGCTGCGTCCCTTGCTGGCCTCGCTGGATGACGCCTGTCACCACTTTGATCAACAGAAAGTACGCGACATTCTGATGCACGCCCCTGCTGCGTTCGAACCAACAGACGGTATCTGTGACCTGGTCTGGCTTGCTAAACAACGTGATCTGCCAACAGACAATGTGGTTCCACTTCCTACACACAACATCGATTTTTATATGGAAAATCAATGATCTTCTATTATTACGCGCCTCATCAGACATCTTTTTAATTTAATTTCTGGTTGTTTTTTGAGCGATCAAAAACTGATTAGACTAGATTGACTACCCTTTTGAGCAAAGCATTGGTAAAATCGCCCCGTCGATTCAAAATTAATCTTGTATCCTCTTGTGCTTAATAGGCTCAGCACGATCATGGTTATCACGACGGATAAGCATAACGAGCGCCTCGCCGTCATGCTTGCCAAGGTGAGCAGGATAAAAACTGTCATAAATCTTTGGCAAACTTAACAATATGTGGACTGCGAGCACACTGGGAGCTGTAACTCAGGGGCGGTAGCCACTTTATTGCTCTTTTGAATCGGTTCCTATCTGGGTTGTTACAGTTAATTTTGTCATTAAATAAGTGCTGGCTGCCGTAAGGCAAATTATAAGCAGGTCGTTCCAAATGACGAACCTGATGATTTCAAGGGATGAAACAAAATGGAAACGTCTGGTCTGGTTGCCTTTTTTGGGACCGCGCTGGCTATCGCTTGCTTGCGCCCATTGTCAGCTAAATTACAACTTGTTGATCTGCCGAATCAGCGTAAACAACACGTTGGTGCAGTCCCTCTGATTGGAGGCATTGCAGTGTGTCTGGGGGTTTACCTCAGCGTCTTCTTCACCCTTCCACTACAGAGCGCGATCATCACCATGCTGGCCTGTGCCGGTTGCATGATGATGATTGGTGCCATTGACGATGCCAAGGATATCTCCCCCTGGATTCGGTTGAGCTTGCAGGCCCTCCTTATCCTGGTGCTCTGCCTCTCGACCAATATCAGCCTTCATCAGTTTGGTGATGTGCTGGGGGTCGGAAATCTCACCATCCCATTTGTGGATCTGCTGGTCGCCATAGTCGCGGTCTGCGCCGCCATCAATGCTTATAACATGATGGATGGCATTGACGGGCTTGCAGGCAGCATGGCTGGCATCTCGCTGATCGGGCTCTCCATCCTGTTTACCGACACCATGCCTGACATGGCCCAGCTCTGTCTGGTCATCACCATTGCACTGGTGCCTTATCTGCTGGTCAATCTCAATATTCCTCCCTTCAAAAGAAAGATATTCCTGGGGGATGCAGGCTCCATGTTCCTCGGCTTTATCATCGGCTATCTGGTGCTGTTTGGTTCACAACATAATGACCTGCAACCTGCATTTCGCCCTGTCACCGCACTCTGGTTGATCGGCCTGCCGCTGATGGATATGGTGGGCATCATGATCCGCCGTATTCGCAAAGGCCAATCCCCTCTGCGCCCGGATCGCAATCATCTGCATCATATTCTGCTGCACGCCGGTTTTACCCCTCGCGAATCCCTATTGCTGATTGTCGTTGCCAACCTGGGGGTTGTGTTCTTCGGTATTTTGGCCGAACAGGCCGAACTGCCTGAGTGGCTGATGATGGGGCTCTATCTGTTGCTGTTTGTGGCGTATTCGCTCTGTCTGACATATGCATGGAAGTTGGGGCGGTGGGTAAAAGGGATAAAAGCGCCATCCTCTGATTCTGTCCGTAAATAAAACAGGGTCAGGTCTTTCATTTTGCACCTGCTGATGTTGTGGCTAACCTGATTAGGATGCTGTGCCACACGCAGGGGATGGATGATGAGCAGACCATTGAGATTGGAATTTGCCGGTGCCTTGTACCACATCACCGCCAGAGGCAATGAAAGAAAAGCCATCTATCTTGATGAAGCGGATTTCGAGCTATTTCTGGATACACTCGATGCCGTCTGTTATCAGCATAACTGGGTGATACATGCCTATTGCTTGATGAATAATCACTACCACCTGTTGCTTGAAACGCCAGATGCAAACTTGAGCAAAGGCATGCGACAGCTAAACGGTGTGTTTACCCAAGCCATGAATAAAAAACACCACCGGGTCGGCCACCTTTTTCAAGGGCGTTATAAAGCAATACTGGTGGATAAAGACGCCTATTTACGGGAACTGTGTCGCTATATCGTGTTGAACCCGCTGCGAGCCAGCATGGTAGATACACCGGATGACTGGCCATGGAGCAGTTGGCCATACACCATTGGCAAATATGCTGCCCCCAGTTGGTTGGCAACCGATGCGCTGTTGAATAGCTTTGGTGAACGACGGGCAACTGCCATCAACGCATACATCAAGTTTGTTTACCAAGGTGTGCAAAAACGGATCTGGGATGATCTGAAGCACCAAATATATTTGGGTGATGAAGACTTTGTGAAACAGCATCAAGCACTGCAACAGATGAGTGATGGCGATTTATCAGAAGTGCCGCTAAAACAGCGCAGGCCGCAGCCCAAACCCCTGGCTGAATATCAACAACAGGCCGCCACCCGCGATGAGGCAATCCTTAACGCATACCGTTCTGGGGGCTATAGCCAAAAACAGATTGGTGAATTTTTTGGTATTCATTACTCGATGGTTAGCCGGATTATTGCAAAGAACAGCAAGTCATAAACAGGGAGGCTAATGGTAAACGTCAAGATGAGCGAGCTAAACCGGATTGCGGTGACGGCAGTCAAAATGAAAGACCTGACCCCGGATTTTTGACCCCGGATTTTGCACTAAACTAAGAAATCTCTTAATGACATTAAATTTTTAAACGTATAGATTGTATAGGAAAATTTTATTTTATGGCTCTTTATAATGATGTTATTGAAATCGAAGGTGGTCAAACACCAAAAGGTGAGGTGACAGTTTCAGGTGCTAAAAACTCAGCAACTAGACTGTTAGCTGCTGCTACATTATGTGATGAAGAAGTAGTCTTAACCGGTTATCCTACTAACTTAGTTGATTCTAAGCATAAAGAGAGATTCCTAAATAATAATGGTGTCTTAACTAAGTCTGAAAATGATACTTTAGTTATTGATTCAAAAGATTATACTCCTAAACATTTAGATGATTATTTTTACCCAATTAGAACTACATATCTATTGGTTGCAGGTCAATTGAAACGCAATGATGTCGCATATATCCCTTATCCAGGAGGATGTAACATTGGTGCTCGTAAATATGATGTGCATATTGCGATTTGGGAAGAATTTGGTTGTAAAGTCGAAGAGAAAGAAAACCATATAGAAATTCATAGACCTGAGAAGTTACTTGCTACCCAGTATGAATTTCCTATCTCAACTGTGGGTGGAACAGAGAATGCTTTGTTGATGGCATCTATTGCCGAAGGTGTATCAACATTTGCTAACGCTTATATCACTCCAGAAATCGAAGATCTAATAGCTTTTCTTCGCCGCTCAGGTGTTGAAATTGAAGTTATTGGTCAGAGTTTTGTGAAAGTAACAGGATGCAAATTCTTAAAAGGGCATCACTATCACGTGCTACCTGATCGTATTGAAGCATTAACATGGCTGATCTATGGTGCGATATCAGGTGGTTCTATACTGATTAAAAACATACCTTTTGATTCAATGGAAATTCCGTTGATGTACCTCAGAAATGCTGGTGTCGATTTTTTCCAAAACAGTGAAAGTATTTATATCAATACATCATGTATGAAAGACGGCCATGCTCACTCATTTGAAGTTGCATGTGGTACTCACCCTGGCATTATCTCTGACATGCAGCCGTTTTACGTAATGCTTGGCTTAATGTCCATCGGTAAGTCACGTATACATGATTACCGTTACCCTAAACGAGTCTCATACGTAGAAGAGCTACAAAAGTTTGTAAATCTTCAACTTGAATTTGAAGAGGGTAAGATAACAACTAATGGTCCAGTTACTTTTAATTCCGCTGATGCCGTAGCTACTGATTTACGTGGAACTATGGCTGCTGTTTTAGCTGCATTATGTGCTCCGAGCGGACTTTCACGCATTACTGGTGTGTCAATGGCTCTGAGAGGTTATAACAACCTTGAAGCTAAGTTAGAGCAGCTTGGTGTTAAAGTCGATTACAAAGGTTAGTAACAATAAGGATATGCACCATGTAATCATGGTGCTTAAATAAATATGGTTAAGTTAGCAGACAAATCTTACTGGAAAGTTGGCGGTGAGTGTTCCTCATTTTTCGATGTTGGCGATGAAATACAACTTAAGAATACATTAAAGAATAATGACTTATCTAAATTGATCGTTATTGGCAACGCGACAAATCTACTCTTTGATTCCAAGGGATACGATGGTGTTGTGATTAAGCTCAATGGACAATTTAATCAAGTCTCATTTTCTGATTCTGGACTAGTAGAAGTGGGTGCTGCTGTTTGGGTTCCGGGTTTAGTTAGACAATTAATGAAAAGAGGCAAAGGTTCTCTAGATCACTGTGTAGGTATACCTGCGACAGTCGGTGGATTAGTTGCTATGAATGGTGGGAGCCAAAGGAAGTCTATATCAGAAAATATTATATCCGTTAAAGTCATGGATTATGATGGTAATATCCATTGGATTGATCGCGAAGAGTGTCTATTTTCTTATAGAAAATCATTATTTCTTGATGGCGGTTTAATAATCCTAAGCGTTATATTGGATTTGGTGGATATTGAACCTAATTCAAATAGAATTGATCTTCTTAAAATATTGAAAGAAAGACGCCTGAAATTTCCGAGAAAAGAACCAAACTGTGGTTCAGTATTTAAAAGTAGTGTTGAACTATATAATAAAATTGGCCCACCGGGGTTTGTAATTGAGTCGCTCGGTTTAAAAGGTTTAAAATTTGGTGATGCTGAAATATCTGAGAAACATGCTAACTTTATCGTAAACAAAGGACATGCAAAATCTGATGATATTATATCTCTAGTTAAGCATATTAATCTATGCTGTAAAAATGAATATAATATCGAGATGGAAGCTGAAGCGATTTACTTAAGTAAGTCTGGTGAAAGATATTTACTTCATTGTGCCCCAAATGAAAAATGATAGTCTACTTTATAAAATAGTATCGATTTTTTTAAAGAAATCAATAGTTTTTATTCTTGCTTTTGTCGTAATGCTATTACAGGCTAGGGCTTTAGGTGCCGAGACTCGTGGTGTCTTGGCCGCATTGCTCGTATTGCCCAATTTGTTTGTAATTATTGCTGAAGGAGGAATGAGGCAAGCAAGTACATACTTTTTAGGAAAGAAAATAATTGACGAAAAAGACACGTTGGCTACATCGAGAGTGTTTTTTTTCGTATCATCAATTATAGCTACCATAATCCTTTTTCTTGCGCAAATTTACACATTACCAGATATTGATTCTAATTATATTCTCCTTTCCATCATTGCCCTACCTTTTTTAGTAATAAATAGTGGGTGCCAAGGAGTTTTGTTAGGATATAAGAAAACTGATAAGTTTGGTAATAACTTATTAATACCAAAATTAATTCAAACCTTAGTAATCGTAACGTTGTATTTACTGGGGGTTTTGAATCTAGAATGGTCTCTCATCGTTTTTATTTTAGTTGGTGTAGTAAATTTTGCTTTAGGCTGGCTTGCAGTCCAAGAAGTCGCCCCAAAGGCTCCAATTCGATATTTTAGTTTTACTACACTTAGTAAAATGCTAAAGCTGGGCGGAGCATTTGGACTAAGTTTCTTCTTCATAAATCTCAATTATCAAATAGGGATCCTAGTCGGGAAAGGCACGTTAGAAAGCTCCGAGTTAGGTAACTATGCAGTCACGATACAAATCGCGGAGCTTGTTTGGCAATTGCCAGCTGCGATTTCCGTGATCTTTTTTTCCGAAAGTATGTCTAAATTGCAACATGATGATAAATGGGTAGCGATAATAACAAAGACTACAAGAATTCAAACAGGTTTAACTCTTATCATCTGCTTGATAGGAATTCCTTTAGCTCAGCATCTGTTACCAATTCTCATTGGTAATGACTATGAAAAGGTATATCAAATATTGATTCCGCTTATTCCAGGAATAGTGATGATGTCTGTCTTTAAGGTAATTAATGTAGACTTTGCAGGTAGAGGGAAACCTTGGATGACATTGACGTTTATGCCATTTATTGCCTTGTTGAATTACTTCCTGTCCACGAAATTATCAGTAGAATACGGTGTTGTTGGACTTTCAATAGCTGTGTCTATTACTTATTCATTGGCAGCTATATTAGCCGTTTCCGCATACTCTTACATGTACAAAGTTAATTTTCTTTCTTTCTTTATTCTGAAAAAGAGTGACTTTAAAAAGTAGCGTTAGTTTTTGAATAAGTTAATTTCTAGTTTGGGTTTTTATATGAAAAAATATAAAGTAGCCATTTTTACGGCGTATTACAATCGTGAGAATAATGTTAGTGAGTCAATTTCTAGCCTGTTGAACCAAACGTATGATGATTTTGTAGTTGTAGCTATAAATGATGGTTCTACAGATAATACACTTTCCAAGATGAAAGATATAAATGATGATAGGTTGATAATTATAGATAAGGACAATAGTGGTTTTGTTTCCTCAATGATTTATGCCATAAATAAAATAGATTCTGAATATATTGCGATACATGGCTCAGGAGATATTTCATATCCAGATAGAATATCTTTGCAAGTTGAGGTGTTAGATAACAATCCCAATGTAGGAGTAGTAGGCTGTCATTATAAGAATATAGATCTAACAAGAAACAAATCTGTTGAGTTTCACAATTTGTCTGGACTTATTAAGGGGCCAGAAATGGCGATTCAATTGAGTATGAAGAATCCCCTCACACAAGGTGAAGTTATGTTGAGAAGGGATGTTTATAATAAAGTTGGTGGTTACAATCCCTTATTTATTTTTTCGCAAGATTATGATTTATGGACAAGAATTTCAAAAGTTACCGATTTTTTTATAATCCCTAAAGTTTTATATGAGCGATATGTGTGTTTTGATGGAGTAAGCGGCAATGTTAATAAAATTGCCATTCAGCAATATTTAGCCAGTGTTGCAAGGGTAAATAGTTTTGTAGACAACTATGATATTAATGTGTTGTCTGTATTCAAAAAAATAAATGATCCTATACTATCTAAGAGGTTAATTCGACTAAATGTAAGGGCAATACTATATGAAAAAGTATATCCTAAAGATCTTGCAAGAATAAATTTATTAGAACTAGGTACTAAGGGCTTGTTTTTTAATCTCTTGCTAAATATATGTCGATTAAGAAGAAAGTAAAATGAATGGTAGATTTATAAATAAAATTAATGCTCTTCACTTATTTATATCAGGGACGTTTTTTTTTAAGATCATAGAATCAACTGTATCATTTATACCTCCTATATATAAACTTTATTTGCCAGCAACTCTATTTATTGGTTTTTATATAGCCTATCCTTACTTAAGGAAAATTCAAGGTAGTATATCGGTATCAATATTTCTGATAAGTCTATTCTCATATTTTATTATACTACTTAATGTTTTATGTTCTGACTATGTGGACTTAAATGGAGTAACTCCTTTAGATTTTCACTTGGTTTTACTTTTTTCAATCCCTGCTTTTTTTATGTATGGAATATCTATATCTAGAAGTACTTCCTTTAATCTTGAAGAGAATAATATAGATAGGTCAGTTGTGTTTTTACTAGCATTAGTTATATTTCTTAACGTAAATTTCCAATATTTTAGATTGGACTTTGAATCATTTAAGTATGATAAGGCTGTTTATCTGTTTCTTGGGGATATATTGTCCATAATCGGATTGTATTATGTTTCTATTGCAAAGGGGACTTTGAATAAAGCTATATACTTTTCTTTGTTTCTATTGTTATTGTTTGTTGTTTACTCTAGGACAAGTTTGTATTTCTTCGCTTTTACTGTCTTCGCTGGAATATTTATAAGTTCGAGTGGTAGAAGAAAGATTTGTTATTTATTACCTGTTGTTTTTTTTGCATTAATTATAATTTCTTTATCTGAGACACTAAGTCATATGGAGTTGCCCTACTCTTTGAATAGAATGTTGTTCGTATTCTCAGGGTCCGATGATGGTTCTTTAAATGGTAGGGAAATGATATTTGAGGGCTCATTAAGAAGTTTAGAAAACTCGCTATTGCTAGGAGATTTTGGTAACCAGATTGACGTTTTTGGGTATTGGTCATTCTACATCCATAATGTTTTATCCTACTTAAGACAATTCGGATTAATAGCTTTTATATTTGTGATAATAATGCTATTACTCCCTCTGATTTTCTTTACTTATAGAGTTCATGTTGGTAGGCGTTTATCAATTAGCCCTTTATATATGTTTGGCTTTTTGGTTTCATTTTACTTGTTATGCATATATGTATTTTCTCGTTCGTATATGTATCCATACATTTATTTAATGCCAGGTTATTTCATAGGAGTTGTTTGTAGTGAAAAAAAACTATACCTTACAAATAGGTAATTTTGGCGGTGACGTTCAAATTGATGGACAAACAGTAAAAACAAAAATGATTCATAGACTATTACTGTCTAGATATGATGAAGTTAAAATTATAGATATATATAATTATTCATTAATTAATTATTTGTTTCTTATACTTAAATTGCCTATGTTAGTATTTTTATCTAATTCCGTTTTTATAGGGATAGGTAAGCGTGGCATGAAAATATTAACTCCTATAGTAATAGTTTTGGGTGCTGCTTTTAAAAAAGAAGTCCATTATTATGTTGTAGGAGGTTGGATGCTTCTATATTTGGAACGATATAAGTGGTTGATATCATTTTATAAAAAGTTTAAATCTATTTTGGTTGAATTACCGTCTATGGTAATGGATTGCCAAGATAAATTTAATCTTAATAATGTTTATTACCTTCCAAATTTTAGGTGTTATAATTCTGAAGATACAACGGTTTTGCAAGTTAATTCACCAATTAAACTTGTATTCTTTTCTCGAGTTATACCGGAAAAAGGAATATGTCTTGCGCTTGATGCGTTGAATCGAGTAAATAGTGAGAGTAATTTGGCTACTCTTGATGTTTTCGGACCGGTTTTTGACAAAGAGATCCTTGAGTCTATTGAGAATAATCAATATGCGAAATATAATGGTGTTTTATCACCAGACGATTCTAGTATTTACACTGAGCTTAGTAAATACGACGTCTTATTATTTCCGACATATTATGAAGGTGAAGGGTACCCCGGTGCTATCGTAGATGCTTTCTTCTCTGGTTTACCCGTGATAGCATCGGACTGGAAATATAATGGTGAAATAATTACTTCCGGAATAGATGGTTATATTTTTGAATCAAAGAGTGTTTTATCTCTAGAGAATACTTTGAAGAAGCTTTGTTTGAATAGAGATCAAATCTTTGAGATGAAGAATAATGCACTGAAAACTTCAGAAAAATTCTCATTCGAAAATGCTAAGAAAATTTTGAATGATGTTACATTTTTATAGGAAATGATTTCCCTTTGTATCAATAAAAGTGTCATTATATTTTTTAATTGGTTTTCTTATTTTAAGAGATATCCCATTGTATTCTCTAGTTTCTATTATTACCCCTTCATTTAATTCTCAAGATTGGGTTGAAAAAACATATATTTCCTTGAAGAGTCAAACTTATACTAATTGGCAATGGATAATTACAGATGATTGCTCGACAGATAATACTTTTGACCTTTTAAATGATCTTTCGAAAAATGATTCCCGCATAAAGTTGTTCAAAAATGCTGTTAATTCTGGGGCTGCTGTTTCACGAAATAACTCTATTTCTAAAGCTGATGGGGAGTTCATTGCATTTATTGATAGTGATGATCTTTGGTTACCAGAAAAGCTTGAAAAACAAGTGCAATTTATGCTCAAGGAAAACGTTAATTTTTCTTTTACAGCCTATGAAACTGTGAATGAAGACGGTGAGTCAACAGGAAAGAAAGTTGACACACATTTAACTGGATCTATCGAATATGAGGATATGCTAAGAAAGAAAGCCACTTTAGGTTGTTCTACTGTTATGCTAAGACGATCTGCTTTCGATGATATTTCAATGCCTTTAATTAGAACAGGCCAAGACTACGGTCTGTGGTTAAAGTTGTTGAAGACTGGTACAAAGGCATATCCTATTCCAGAGGTACTCACGCAATATCGTATACTGCCAAATTCAATATCTAGAAACAAAGTCAAGAAAGCAAAAAGACAATGGCAAATTTATCGACAGATTGAAAAACTTAGTTTAGTTAAGTCATTTGAATGTTTTTGCTTTTATGCTTGGCGAGCCGTTTTTCGTAAGTAGTATGTTGTTGTCAGGTTTATATAAATAATTTAAAAATTAGGTATTTAAATGAAAATTACTATTGCCGGCACAGGCTATGTCGGCTTATCAAATGCAATGCTGTTGGCGCAGAATCATGAAGTTGTGGCTATCGATATCATCGAAAGCAAAGTTGAAATGCTTAATAATAAGCAGTCGCCGATTGTGGATACAGAGATCGAAGATTTTCTCGCCAACAAAGCGCTCAACTTCCGTGCAACGCTAGATAAGCAAGATGCGTACGCCAACGCCGATTTCGTTATCATTGCCACCCCCACCGATTACGACCCCGACACCAACTACTTCAATACCAGTACGGTGGAGTCGGTAGTTAAGGATGTGATGGCGATTAATCCCGATGCGGTGATGGTGATCAAATCAACGATTCCGGTTGGCTTTACTGCTCGGCTGCGTGAAGAGTTGGGGTGTGACAATCTGATTTTCTCGCCGGAGTTTTTACGTGAAGGTCGCGCCCTTTACGACAACCTGCACCCGTCTCGTATTGTAGTGGGCGAACGGTCCGAGCGGGCACAGGTGTTCGCCAATTTGCTATTGGAAGGGGCGATCAAGAAAGATGTTCCCGTGCTGTTTACCGACAGCACAGAGGCCGAGGCCATCAAGCTGTTTGCCAATACCTATCTGGCGATGCGGGTTGCCTTTTTTAATGAGCTCGATACCTATGCCCAACACCATGGCCTCGATAGTCGTCAGGTTATCGATGGTATTTGCCTGGACTCTCGTATTGGCAGCCATTATAACAATCCCTCATTTGGTTATGGCGGTTACTGCTTGCCGAAAGATACCAAGCAGCTGCTGGCCAACTACAACCAAGTACCGAATAACCTGATCCGGGCGATTGTTGATTCCAATGCCACGCGTAAGGATTTTGTTGCCGACTCGGTGATCCGCAAGAATCCAAAACGAGTGGGTGTCTATCGACTGGTGATGAAGGCAGGGTCCGATAACTTCCGTGCTTCTGCTATTCAAGGAGTCATGAAGCGGATCAAGGCGAAAGGGATTGAAGTGGTCATTTATGAGCCCACCTTGCGCGAGCCCGAGTTTTTCCGCTCCAAAGTCATGACTGATCTGGCGCAATTCAAAGAGAGTTGTGATGTGATATTGGCCAACCGTATGGTTGAAGAGCTGAGCGATGTAACAGACAAGGTATATACCCGCGATCTGTTTGGTAGTGACTAATATGTCGACAGCGGTTCCCTCAAGCAGGGGGGACCGCATTACATTGTAAATAAGCCGTTAAATATCACGTTGGTACGATTCAAGCACATATTTGGTTCAACCTGTTGGCAAATCAAGGCTGATTTTAATATCAGCACCAAAGATGGTGTGCTTGAAAATGGGTATATCCATTGAATTGTCAGTGTTCTGCTTATATTGAGCGGTTCCATTGTTGCTGTGATTTTATCCGTAAATTTATCTCAGAATTCTCCGTGTTTTCCGCTATCATACGGTGATTTTCCGTTCAGTTTTTGATGGCAAGCTTAATAAGGTGTGGTAGTGAAAAGGATTCAGCTCATTCCTCTGTTGTCGGCCGTGGCCCTGCTCAGTGCATGCACTGTGGTGCCCGGTACCAATCTTTCCACCAGTGGCAAAACCGTGGTGGCTACGGGTTCCGTTGATGTTGATCAGCTGGCAGATGTCTATCCGGTAACACCGGCGTTGATCAGCCAGCTGCGCAAGGCGCCGGTGGTGGGCAAGGCCAACCCCGAGCTCAATAGCGAGATCAGCCGTTACGAGTACCGGATTGGTGTGGGCGACATCCTCAATGTGACGGTGTGGGATCACCCGGAGTTGACCATTCCTGCTGGCTCCTACCGCAGCGCGAGCGAGGCGGGTAACTGGGTACATGCGGATGGCTCCATCTTCTACCCCTATATCGGCAAGGTCGCCGTGGTGGGAAAAACGGTATCTGAAATCCGTGTGGATATTGCCAAGCGGTTGGCTCAGTTTATTGAAAGCCCACAGGTCGATGTCAGCATTGCCGCTTTCCGCTCCCAGAAGGTCTACATCTCCGGCGAAGTAGCCAAACCTGGCGCGCAGCCCATCACCAATGTGCCGATGACGCTGCTCGATGCCTTCAATCTGGCCGGGGGCTTGAGCCCGACGGCAGATTGGCATCATGTGGTTCTGACTCGCCAGGGCAAGGAATACCCGCTGTCGCTGCAGGATCTCTTGCAGTATGGCGACCTCTCTCACAACCAGCTGATGCGCGATGGCGACATGCTCTATGTGCCGCGCAATGATGCCCAGAAAGTGTTTGTCATGGGGGAAGTCAACA
>OGHX01000529.1_pt1 | contig 12426 bp, 11 predicted proteins | sample 1571651 | NCBI WGS metagenome assembly OGHX01 (sample SAMEA2582030, study PRJEB24529) | metagenome | biome: Human gut stool | place: China | collected 2011
TAAAATAAAATATTATTTTTCTCTAAATTATTTTCTTTAATTATTTCTTCAACTTTAATTTCAATTAACTTTCCATAAAATTGAAAACTAACTAATTTTTTTAAATTCCTTAATTTAAATTCTTTAAATAAATCTACTAAATAAATTTTATCCAAGTATAGATTAATTAATTTTTTTAAATCTTTCTTTATTCTATATATTTTACAGTTTTTTGGAACTTTTCTAGTTTGAACATCTTTTTGATTTTTAGAAATTATATAAATATTTTTAAAGTTTTCAGCTAAATATCCTATTTCATTTTCTATAAAAGTTTCTCCTTTTCCAAAAGGATAATTATCTGTTATAAATATTAAATCTTTTTTCATTTTTATCCTCTTAAATTTATTTTTTCATATCAATGCTTCTAAATTCTTTAAATTCATCAAACTTAACTGGCAATCCTGTCATTTGTGATTTATAGGCAGCTAATATTATTTTTACAGCATTCATTCCAGCTATTCCACTTACTAATGGTTCTCTATTTTCTTCTAAAGCTTCAACAAAATCTTTATATAATGCTCTATGTCCAAAACCATATACAGAATTAGGATCTCCACAATCTATATTTAGATAATCTTCTTCATTATCTCCCTCTACTCTCCAAGTATTGACCTTATTAACTGCCATTCCACCTATAACTACTGTTCCTTTTTCTCCAGTTATAGTTAAAGTTTCTTCAAGATTTTTAGGATATATAATAGCACTTCCTTCTATTGTTCCTATTTTTCCAGATTTATATCTAATAATTATTACTCCATAATCTTCTGCTTCTATATTTCTGATATAGTTAGAGGTTTGAGCATAAACTGTGTCTATCTCATCATCCATCATCCAGTTTAATAAATCTATATTATGAATACACTGATTCATTAATGTTCCACCATCTAAAGCCCATGTTCCTCTCCATGGTGCTTGTAAGTAATAGTTATCATCTCTTGTCCATAGTATTCTAGCCATTCCATTAAATATTTTTCCCATTCTCTTTTCTTCAATAGCTTTCTTTAATAATTGAATAGGATAATTAAATCTATTTTGATGACTAGCTGCTAGTTTTAATCCTTTTTCTTTAGCCTTATCTACTAATTTTTGAGCTCCTTCTATTGACATAGCTAGTGGTTTTTCTATTATTGTGTGAATATTATTTTCAAGACAATATAGCCCTATCTCTTCATGATAACCACTTTCAGTAGAAATAATAGCTATATCTATTTTTTCTTTTGCTATCATCTCTTTATAATCAGTATATTTTTTTATCTCTCTTTTCTCATTTAATTTTTTATTATATGTTTCTTCAGTTTTAAACATCTTTTCTTCTACAATATCACAAAGAGCCACTAACTCCATTTTATTACTATTTTCAGCAACTCCTTCAGATATTTTGTGAGATATTCTTCCACATCCTATTATTGCTACCTTATACATTTCTACTCTCCTATTAGTTTCAATAAGTATTTAAATAACTTTAAAAATTTACTATGAGGAATAGCAAAGTTCCCTGTTACAGTTTCATTATCTCCTACATTTTTAGTTACAACTGCTCCCATACTAACCTTAGAGTTTTCTCCTAAAGTTAATCCATTTTTTACTGTACAATTAGGTCCTAAATAACTATTTTTTCCTACTTTTACTCTTCCACAAACAATAACTCCAGCTGTAATAAAAGTATTTTCTCCTATTTTAGAATCATGGGCAATATGAACTAAATTATATATTTTACTATTTTTTCCTATTATAGTTTTATCAAATACTCCTTTATCTATTACACAATTATTTTGTATAACTACATTTTCTTCTATTGTAAGCTCTCCAATTGATTCAACTTTTATTATCTCTTCTCTAAACTTAGAATATTGAAAACCATCTGCTCCTAATACTGTTCCTGATTTTATAATACTTCCTGATTTTATAGTTACATTTGGATAAATAGTAACTCCATCTTCTATTACTACATTATCCTCTATCACTATATTATTTTTTCCAATATTAGCTTTTTCTGAAATAATAGCCTTTGAAGATATTTTATTTTCTTTCTTACTATAATAAAAATTTTCTTGGGCTAATTTATTATGAAGTAAAAAAAACTCTTTCTTAGGATTATCAACTACTATAATTCCATAATTCGTATCTAGTAATTCTTTAGCTACTTCTTCATTTGTAATAATTCCTACTATTGTTTTATTTTCTTCTATCTCTTTTAAATATTTAATATCATTTAAAAAAGTTAAAACTTTCTTACCTTCATACTCTTCAGCCGTAAGTCCTAACCAATCAAACTTTGTGTCTTTCAAAACCCTTCCTATATTTATTTCATATAATTTCATTTCCACTCCATAAAATTATTTTCTTCATCAAAAAATTTTTCTTCCCAATGTCTTACCATTTTTGTTCCATATTTTAAACTACCAACTTCTATTTTTTCTCCTAATAATCTTTTTATTTCTAAATATGGCATATTATAACCAGCTACTGCTGTCAAAACAATCCCTGCTGGTAATCTAGGATTCATTTCTAAAATAAAGCTTTCTCCTTTTTTATTTTCTTTTACATCAAAACTAAAAATACCTGATAATTTCAATTTTTTTACTATTTCTTTACATGTTTTTTCTAACTTTTCATTTTTTTCAATAATACTATCCATTTGAATACTGCTTAATATTTTTAAAGCTTTTCTACAAGCAATAACTAATATCTCTCCATTTTCAGCTAATATATCTACACTATACTCAGTTCCTGGTAAATATTCCATTATCATCATTTCTGGAATTTCTTTTTTTTCTGATAATATTTCTACTAATTCTTCATATTCTATTAAGTATGAATTCGGTTTTTGAGAAAAGAATAATTCATATTTACTTAAAGAACTGTCTAATAATCTTGTTCCTCTACTTCCATTTCCAAATGTTGGTTTGATAAAAACAGGGTTATTTGGATAACCTAAACTTTTTATACTTTTTTCTACCTCTTGAATGTTTTTAGCTAACTCATATTTAGCTGTTTTTATTCCTATTTCTTGTAATTTATTTAGAAGTTTTCCCTTATTATTTACTATTGATAAAGTCTCTATATCCATTACAGAAACTTTAATATTTTTTTTCTCAAAGATTTCTTTATTTTTAGAAAAAATTTCCAATTCCTTTGTTACAATTGGTAAAATAACTTCAACTTTTTCTTTTAAACAAATATCTAAAATTTCATCTATAAATTTTTCAGAATTTGCTGGAGAAATTTTATAAAATTTATCAACTAAAGCTTTTCCATAAGCATTAACATTTATATCTACACCTATTATTTTTATATTTCTCTCATTATTTTTTCTCAAACTATTTATTATTCCATTAGCTCCTGGAGCACCACATCCAGTTAATAATATACAAATCTCTCTCATTATTCTTCCTCTTTTTTTATTATTTTTTCAAAATCTCTAATATTCTCTTCTAAACTTTCATATCTCTCTTTAATTGCTAATTTTAAAAATTGTTCTAACTTCTCTTCCATACTTTCTATTTTTTCACTATACCAAAATGGATGAGTTAAAATATGAAGTTGACTATATTTTTCACTATCTATTATCTCTTCAATATTCTCTCTCCAATTCATTCTAGAATCAGAAACATATTTAAAATCATTAAAAAATTTCTTTTGATAAGAATTTATTATATTAGGAATTTCTAAATCCATCTCTAAAAAATCTTTTGATGGTCTATGCATAGAAACTACATCTATTTTCTCTTCTAAGACTCTAGATAATATATCTAATTCATAATTTACATATTTTATATAATCTTCTTTCGATTTTAAATTATACTTTTTTTCATCAAAATGAAGACCTATTTTTCCACCTAATTGTCTTATCTCTTTTAAAATTTTTAATGACTTTTCTGAATTGATATTATAAAAATCTGTGCTTAATAATATAAAATAGTAGGCTGAAATTCCTAAACTATTTTCTAATCTTGCTATTTCTAAAGCTTTATTTAGTGATGTATCTATATCATGTCTTAATATAACTACTTTATTTCCATCTATATAATTAGTATAATCACAAAATTCATAACCTTTATCTTTCAATTGTTTTATTAATTTTTCATAAGCTAAATATGTAAATTCCATTACTCATTACCTACTTTTTCAAAATCTCAACTATATATTTTCTCTCTTCTTCTTTCATCTCTGGATCTACTGGTATTGCTAATGTTCTTGTTGATAGATATTCAGCATTAGGTAAGTCTCCTACCTTGTATCCCAAATCCTTGTATACTTTTTGTAAATGTAAAGGTACTGGATAATATACTCCATATCCTATCCCTGCTTCATCTAGTTTTTTAGTTAACTCTTCTCTATTTTCACTTTGAACAATGTACATATGATATACATTCTTATTATTTTCATCTAACTTCATTAATTTTAAAGCTGTATCTTTTAAGTTCTCATCAAAATACTTAGCATTCTCTATTCGTTGATTATTCCATCTATCTAAATAATCTAACTTTACACTTAATATTCCAGCATGTATTTCATCTAATCTTGAGTTATGTCCTATTAGATAGTTATAGTATTTCTTAGGATTATATACAGTATCATTAGTACATTTATCCTCTTCTACTTCTTCCTTAATATTATTTAATAAATTAAAAGCTATCTCTCCATTTACTCCACTACCATGAGCTTTTAATGCTCTACATATAGATGCTATATCATCACTGTTTGTAGTAATAAGTCCTCCATCTCCATATGTTCCTAAATTCTTTGTAGGAAAGAAAGAAAAACAAGCTACATCTCCTAATCCACCTACCATTTTATCTCTATACTTTGCTCCTATCGCTTGACAAGCATCTTCTATTACATATAGATTATATTTTTTAGCTATCTCATTTATCTTATCCATATCTGCTGGAGTTCCAAAAATATGAACTGGCATTATAGCTTTTGTTCTCTCTGTTATAGCTTCCTCTATCTTATTTACATCTATATTAAAATCATCTAAACTTACATCTACAAATACTGGTTTAGCTCCTACTACTGATATAGCTTCTGCTGTTGCAAAAAAAGTAAACGGAGTTGTTATTACTTCATCTCCCTCTTTTATTCCTAAAGCTTCTAAAGTTATAACTAGAGCATCTGTTCCATTAGCTACTCCTATTACATGTTTTACATCTAAATATTTAGCTAACTTACTCTCTAATTCTTTAGTATAGGGTCCATTAATATATGCTCCACTTTCTAAAATATTTGAGATAACTTTTTCTATATCATCTTTTAAATAAGTATATTGTCTTTTTAAATTTAGTAATGGAATATTCATATCTGCCTCCTATAATCTCCAATAGTCATATTCTTTTTCAGCTTCTGCTTTATCAAATATAGATTTTACATCTATTAAAAGTGGTTGTGCATATACTGGATTAAAGTATTTTCTTAAATCTTCTGGTTTCATCTCTCTATACTCTTTATGTCCTACTGCTACTATTACAGCATCCATATTTTTTATATGTTCTTCATCTTCTAGGATTACTCCATACTCTCTTTTTGCTTCTAACTTATCAGCCATTGGGTCTATTACATGTACATTAGCTCCATACTCTTTTAATTCAAGAATAATATCATTTACTTTTGAGTTTCTTAAATCTGGACAATTTTCTTTAAAAGTAAGTCCCATAACTAATATATCTGCACCTTTTACTCTAATATTTGCTCCTATTAATTTTTTAATAGTTTTCTCTGCCACAAACTTAGCCATACCATCATTTATTCTTCTACCTGATAATATTACTTGTGCATGATAATCAAGTTCTGCTGCTTTATTAGCTAAGTAATATGGGTCTACTCCTATACAATGTCCTCCAACTAATCCTGGTCTATATGGTAAAAAATTCCATTTAGTTCCTGCTGCTTGTAGAACTTCAAGAGTATCTATTCCTATTCTGTCAAATATCATAGCTAATTCATTTACAAAAGCTATATTTATATCTCTTTGAGAGTTTTCTATTACCTTAGCTGCTTCTGCTACTTTTATAGATGAAGCCTTATGTATTCCCGCTTTAATAATGCTTCCATATATTTCTGCTATTATATCTGAACTTTCTTTATCCATTCCAGAAGTTATCTTTACTATTGTAGTTAGAGTATTTTGTTTGTCAGCTGGATTTATTCTCTCTGGGGAATATCCTATTTTAAAATCCTCTCCACACTTCATTCTAGATTCTTTTTCTAATATAGGTAAGCACACTTCTTCTGTTGCTCCAGGATAAACAGTAGATTCATATACTACTATTGCTCCTTTAGATAAGTTTCTACCAACTATTGTAGATGAACCTTCTAATGGTCTTAAATCTGGCATTTTATTTTCTAATACTGGTGTTGGTACTGCTACTATTATGAACTTTGCTTCTCTTATTTTTGTTTCATCATTTGTAAAAAGTATATTAGGACATTTTTGTACTCTTTCATCTCCTACTTCATTTGTAGGATCTTCTCCATTTAAATATTTTTCTATCTTCTCTTTATTAATATCAAATCCTATTACTTGAAATCCATTCTCAGCAAATGTAACTGCTAATGGAAGTCCTACATATCCAAGTCCTACTACTGCTATTTTTTCTTTTTCTTCAAGATAATTTTTTAACATTTCTAATACCTCTTTCTTAAATATTATCTATTACTTTCTTCATTTGTTTATCCCAAGTCAAATTATCTTCAGCATATTTTCTAATCTCTTCAGAAGTAATTTTTAAATTTTTATACCATTCAATAATCTTTTCTATATCTAATAAAGATTCATCATTTGATACTAAATAAGAAAAATCACAATTAATAAATCTATTATCTTTAGCTCCTAAAACAAAAGGAATACCCTTTGCACAATATTCTGCACCTTTTAATGAGCTTCCATAGTTAGTTCCTTGTCTAAAACTAGCTAAAGCTCCAATTCCAATATCTGAGTTATTGTATATCTCATCTAACTCCTCTCCTATTTTAAATCCATAAAATATAACTATATCTTGTAATTCTATATTATCTTCTACTATTTTTTTTAACTTAGCAGTTTCTGTTCCTTCTCCAACTATATAAAATTTTATTTTTTCTTTTCCACCATTTTTTCTATATTGAAGTAATGAATATAGAAATCTATCTATCCCATGCCAAAATGAACAATTTGATACACTTATAAAATTTATACTATTATGCTTCTTCTTCTCTACTAATTTTATTTCTTCCAAGTCTATACCATTTGATATATTTATACATGGAATATTCCAAATATATTTATCATCCGAATAAGTGACTATTTTATCAATATATTTATATAATTCTAATCTATATTTCTTATCCCATTTTGTAAAAATGTTTTCTTTTTCTATTTCATTGTCATATGGATAAGTGGGTATTTCTAAAACTATCTTTTTCCCTAATTTTTTTAAAAATTTTAAATAATTATTGAAAAAATATGAACTCTGAATATATCTTATATACACTAAATCTATTTCATTGTAATATTTATTTTTTGATAATTTTATTAATATCTGATATAGATTTGTTTTTCTCAAAATTTTCCCTTTTAATGAAGTTCCATTATTAAAATTATTAATTTTTAATCCATTTAAATAGAATATATTTTTTTTAATACAAGATTCTAATTTTAATTCTACACTTCTTTTTTTTAATGCTTTTTTTTGATATTTAATCTTTTTAATTACTCCTAATTCATTTTCAAAAACAAAATTTAAATAGTACATTTTCATAATTTTACTCCATATATTCTTACCATTTTTATTTTTTTCTTAATAAATATTTCTTCATTATAAATTTCCTAAAAATATACTTTTTATATATATATTTAATAAAATACGATCCTTATAATCTAAAAATTTATAATATCTATTCTTCTTTAAAAGTAATAAACAATTCTTTAAACTCTTCCAATCCGACTTATACTCGTCTTTAGTTAAAAAATATCCTGTTATAAATAATATTTTATAAAAAAATTTGTAATATAAGATTTCCTTTTTTTCTTCTACATATAATACATTATTTCTAATATAATAATCATAAATTATTTCCACAACTTCCTTATATTCATAAATTTTTTTATTTTTTGAATACATCATACTTTGATTATTTTGTCTATAATGATAAATAAAATTACTTATTTTTACTATTTTTTTTGCCTGACTTACAAGTCTCAATAACGTACTTCCATCTTCTCCATATGATATATTCTCAGGATGAAATATATTATTTTTTTTATATAAATCATTTTTTATTAATTTATTACATATTGAATTTTTTCCATTTTCTTGAATATATTTATCAAAATATTCTTCAAACTTATAAATTCCTTCTGTTTGTAAATCTAACCACTTCATTCTTTTTTGTGGATATTCTAAATATATATTTCCTATTATTATATCTCCCTTGGTTTCTAATGCCTTTTCTAATAATTTTTCACATGCAGTTATTTCTAACCAATCATCACTATCTACATTTAAAATATATTCTCCTGTTGCTATTCTAATTCCAGCATTTCTAGCACTAGATAAACCACCATTATTTTTATTTATTATCATTACCCTATCATCACTTTTTGAATATTCTTCTAATATTTCTAAACTATTATCTGTAGAACCATCATTAACAAGAATAATTTCTAAATTTTTATATGTCTGATTAATGATTGAATCTAAACATTGTTTTAAAAATTTACTTGTATTGTATACTGGAACTATCATGCTTATTTTTGGTTTATTATATTCCATATATCATTTCACTCATTTCTTCTATCATCTTCTCATAACTACTAACTCTAAAATTAAAATCTTTTCTTGTATTTATCAAACTCTTATCAGAATAATAATCTTTATATTCCTCAATTTCTATATCCTTTTTAGTATATTTAGCAAATAACTTTAATAATTCATATTTTGATATTTTCTTATTATTTACAAGATGATATAATCCTGTTAAATTAGTTTCAAAAGAGGCTTCTATTGCCTTTGCTAATTCTAATGTTGTTACTCCAGACCAAAATACATTTGAATATCCTTTTATTTTCCCTTCTTGTTTAGTAAACCATTTAAATAATCCTATTCCATTTTCATTTTCATCTGGTCCTACAATAGAAGTTCTAAATGTTAAAGTTCTATCATTATTTACTTCTCCAATAGCTTTTGATCTTCCATAATAACTATCTGCATCCCTGAAATCATTTTCTACATAATTTCCTTTTTTTCCAGAAAATACACAATCAGTTGTTATATGTATTAACTTATAGTTATATTCTTTTGATAATCTATCTAAATAATGAGGAAAATACCCATTTACATATATTGCTATATCTGGATTTTCTTCTGCAAACTGATTTAAGATTCCTACACAATTAATTACAAAATTTGGTTTTACTTCTTTTAAAATTCTATTTAACTCTTCTTTATCAAAAGCATCTAAATGAAACTCTTTTTCTTTCTTTTCTGCTTCTCCTTTTCTAAAAGTGCAGTAAACCTCATATCCTTTACTTAATAGATATTTTCTTATAGTCTGTCCTGCCATGCCTTTAGAACCAATTAGTAATATCTTTTTATCCATTATTTTTCCCCCATATTACTCTATTTACAATATTCGTATAACTTCTTATAACTTTTATAACTTTATCTGATACATTGTTATCTAAATAGTCATAGGGTTCTACATTTCTATTTTCATCCTTAAACATCTCTGTAGCTATTTCTAAAGAAGATAATATTTCATCTTTTTTTATTCCAGCTAATATTATATTTCCTTTATCTATTACTTCTGGTCTTTCTGTACTTGTTCTTATAGAGATTGCTGGAAATTTTAAAATAGCTGATTCTTCACTTAGTGTTCCACTATCTGAAAGCACACAGAAAGAGTTCTCTTGTAAATTACAGTAATCAAAAAATCCAAATGGTTTTAATTCTCTTACCAACGAATTAAACTTTATATTTCTTTCTTTTAATTTTTTTTGAGTTCTTGGATGAACAGAAAAAATTATAGGCATCTGATATTTTTCAGCTACACTATTGATACTTTCAACTAAATTATTAAAATTTTTCTCATTATCTACATTTTCTTCTCTATGAGTACTTAAAAGAATATATTTATTTTTTTCTAAATTTAATTTTGTTAAGATATCACTTTTCTCTATTTTCTCCTTATTTATTTCTAACACTTCTGTCATAGGAGATCCTGTTACAAAAACATGTTCTTTTCTAAATCCTTCTGATAATAAATATCTCCTACTATTTTCTGTGTATGGAAGATTTATATCACTTATATGATCTACTATTTTTCTATTTATTTCTTCTGGTAAATTCTGATCAAAACATCTATTACCAGCTTCCATATGAAAAATAGGTACTTTTAATCTCTTAGCAGCAATAGCTGATAAAGCACTATTAGTATCTCCAAGCAATAATAGAGCATCTGGCTTTTCTTTTAATAATACCTCATAGGATTTAGCAATAATATTTCCAATTGTTTCTCCTAAATTATTTCCAACTGAATCTAAATAATAATCAGGTTCTCTCAATTCCAAATCATCAAAAAATACTTTATTTAATGTATAATCCCAATTTTGCCCTGTATGAACTAATATATGGTCAAAATATTTATCTGCTTTTTTTATAATCTCTGATAATCTTATAATTTCTGGTCTTGTTCCTAAAATAGTCATTAACTTTAATTTTTCCATCTATTTCACTCCAAACTCTTTCAAATCATCTTGAATTTCAGTTAATTCAAAAAGCATATTTTTTAATTCTTCTTCATTTAATCTATAAGTATTATGAGAATTATATTCTTCTGCTTGAGTTATAACTTCTTGTCCTTGTTCAAAATATTTAGAATAATTTAAGTCTCTATCATCTGCTGGTACTCTAAAATAATTTCCCATATCAATAGCTCTTACTCTTTCTTCCTTAGTCATAAGAACTTCATATAATTTCTCTCCATGTCTAGTTCCTATTATTTTTACTTCATGCTCTGGTCTATTAAATAGATTTTTCATAGTATGAGCTAGTAATTCTATTGTTGCTGCTGGAGATTTTTGAATAAATAAATCTCCACTTTTTCCATTTTTAAAAGCAAATAGTACTAAATCTACAGCTTGATCTAAACTCATCATAAATCTGGTCATTTTAGGATCTGTTATTGTTATTGGATTTCCTTTTCTCATTTGATCTATAAATAATGGAATTACAGAACCTCTTGAAGCCATTACATTTCCATATCTAGTTAAACATATAGTAGTTTCACTATCTTTTAAATTTCTTCCTTTAGCTACTATTACTTTCTCCATAAGTGCCTTAGACATTCCCATAGCATTTATAGGATAAGCAGCTTTATCTGTACTTAAACATACTACTCTTTTTACACCACTAGCTATGGCAGCATTTAATACATTTTCAGTCCCTAATACATTTGTTTGTACAGCTTGTATTGGATAAAATTCACAAGATGGAACTTGTTTTAATGCAGCAGCATGAAATACAAAATCTACTCCTCTCATAGCATCTAAAACAGAGTTATAATCTCTTACATCTCCTATATAGAATTTTAACTTAGAATTATTGTATATCTTTCTCATATCATCCTGTTTCTTTTCATCTCTTGAAAAAATTCTAATTTCCCCAATATCTGTTTTTAAAAATCTTCTTAATACAGCATTACCAAAAGAACCTGTACCACCTGTTATTAATAATGTCTTTCCTGTAAATATTGATTTATTCATTTTACATATCTCCTATTTTAATATTTCATTAATTTTTTTTACATTTACCTCTGTTAAAAATTCTTTTTCAAATATTTTTTTTATATTTGAGCTATTATAATTTTTTAAATTTTTAACAAGATTCAAAAAATCTCTTTTATTTTCTTCTAAATTTCCTGCCCTTGTTCTTACTCCTATTTGATTATTTTCCATAAATTTCCCTAAAAATCTATAAGAACAATTATCTAAAGAAGCAAAAATAGGTGTTCCATTCTTACAGTAACCAGTTACTTTGGCTGGAAAATTTGGAACTGTATATTTTTCATTCAAACTTATTAGTCCTATATCTACCATCTGTAAATATTCTTCATATCTCTTTCTTTCTAAAAAATCTATAATTTTTATATTATTCAGTTTTAATTCTTTTACTAGGTTTTTTATCTTAACTTTTTCAGTTCCATCTCCTATAAAAATAAATTTTAAATCTTCATATTCTTTTAAACTCTCAATCATATAAATCAAATTTTCTAATTTTTGTGGGATACCCATATTTCCACCAAATATAGATATAATATCTTTTTCTGAATATCCATTTTTTATTTTCAAATCTTCTTTTTTTACATTTAAGTTTTCATCTAATTGTTCACTATTTCTAGCAATTATTA
>OGHX01000535.1_pt1 | contig 12358 bp, 13 predicted proteins | sample 1571651 | NCBI WGS metagenome assembly OGHX01 (sample SAMEA2582030, study PRJEB24529) | metagenome | biome: Human gut stool | place: China | collected 2011
CAGACCCTCAGACCCTCAGACCCTCAGACCCTCAGACCCTCAGACCCTCAGACCCACAGGCTGTCAGGCCATCAGCCTCTCGGACTGCCATCCCCTCAGTCGATATTCTGTGCGATGCGCCACAGCACGCCTGAGGGATCGTACAGACAGAACTCCTTCATGCGCCACGGCTGGGTGACGAGCTCCGTGACCCTGACGCCGTAGCGGGCGGCGATCTGGCTCGCCTCCACTTGGGCCTGCCAGGCGGCCACGTCCTCCACCAGGAGGTGCATCATGAGCTGCTCGGCCAGCCCCGGGGGGTTGCCATCCTGCAGCAGGAAGCTTGCGTTGCCGAGATGAAAATAGGCCACGCCGTCGCCATCGGAGGTCAAGGTAAAGCCGAGATCCTGATAGAACTGCTTTGACTGCGTGAAATCCCGGGCAGGCACGAACGCCTTGATTTCGGTCACGTTGAGATTGGGCATGGGCTCCTCGCGGCGCTGGGAACAGGGGATGATGGCTTGCCAGTATGACCGGGCATTTCGGGGCAAGCCAGACGAATGGCGCGCGTTTGCACTCTTATCGTGCTTGTGCCCCTCGGGTGGGGGGATATTGGCCGTCAGCCTCATTTGATTTCACCATGGTATGGCCCATTTCATTTATTTCATAAATACCTTAGCGGGATAGATAAGCCTGCCAAGGTGACATCACCACGGGTTCGCCCCGTCATTGTGAGGTGGTTGGGTCATCCTGGTGCATTTTCCCGGCAATGCACAGCCAAAGTGCGATTTTCCCCCTGTAACCGGGCATCGTGCGCCAAGATGGTGCGTGTTGAATGTGATGAAAACATAACGCCATGAAATAAAAGGATTATTTTTCTTGGCCTGCTTTATGCTTTCCCCATCTCATGTCGCCATGATGTCTCCGTGAGCCACACAGGTACGGTGGGCAGGTGGCCAGGTTGGAAATGCATATCAGGAAATGGACCCGGATGCCGGGACGACAAGGAGAGGGCTGTATGTTCAAGAGACTCGTAATGACTGGCCTGCTGGCGCTGGCCGCCACCATGGCCGCCCCGGGCTGGGCCGAAGAGGTGGCCGCGCAGGCCGATGTGGTACAGGCGGCCGCGACCGTGACCATCAACAAGGGGGACAATACCTGGCTGATGGTGGCGGCGGCCCTGGTGATCCTGATGTCCGTGCCGGGCCTCGCCCTCTTCTACGGCGGCCTGGTGCGCGCCAAGAATATGCTGAGCGTGCTGATGCAGGTGTTCACCCTGTTCTGCCTCATCACCGTCCTCTGGGTGGTCTACGGCTACTCCCTGGCCTTCACCGAGGGCGGCGCCTTCTACGGCTCCTTCGACAAGGTGCTGTTGATGGGGGTGACGCCGGATTCCATCGCCGCCACCTTCAGCAAGGGGGTCGGGATCAGCGAGTTCATCTACGTGGTGTTCCAGGGTGCCTTTGCCGCCATCACCTGCGGGCTCATCGTCGGCGGCTTTGCCGAGCGGATGAAGTTCTCGGCGGTGCTGCTGTTCGCGGTGATCTGGTTCACCTTCGCCTATATCCCGATGGCGCACATGGTGTGGTACTGGGCGGGTCCGGATGCCTACACGGATGCGGCCGCCGCCGAAGCGGCCGGTGCCACCGCAGGCTATCTGTTCCAGCACGGCGCTCTGGACTTCGCCGGCGGCACAGTGGTGCACATCAACGCTGCGGTGGCCGGTCTGGTTGGGGCCTTCATGGTGGGCAAACGGGTTGGCTATGGCCGTGACCCCATGACCCCCCACAGCCTGACCATGACCATGATCGGTGCCGCCCTGCTGTGGTTCGGCTGGTTCGGCTTCAACGCTGGCTCTTCCCTCGAAGCCAACGGCACGGCGGCCCTGGCCTTCGCCAACACCTGGATCGCACCTGCCGCTGCCGCCCTCTCCTGGACCTTCGCCGAGTGGGCGATGAAGGGCCGTCCCTCCCTGCTTGGCGCTGTCTCCGGTGCGGTGGCGGGTCTGGTCGCCATCACCCCTGCCGCCGGTTTCGTCGGTGTGGGGGGCGCCCTCATCATCGGCCTGCTCAGCGGTGTGGCCGGTCTGTGGGGCGTGCACGGTCTCAAGCGTCTGCTGGGGGCCGATGACAGCCTGGACGTGTTCGGCCTGCACGGGGTGTGCGGGATCCTGGGTGCCGTGCTGACCGGGGTGTTCGCCAGCCCGGATCTGGGCGGCACCGGGGTGTGGGACTATGTGACCAACCAGGTGGCCGAGGGATACTCCATCCTGGCCCAGGTCAAGGTACAGGTCATCGGCGTGGGGGTGACCGTGGTCTGGACCGCCCTGGTCTCGGCCGTGGCCTACAAGCTGGTGGACCTGCTGATCGGTCTGCGGGTGAAGGAAGATGCCGAGCGCGAAGGGTTGGACGTGACCAGCCACGGCGAGAAAGCCTACAGCCATTGATCCTGCTGCCATGAATGTCATACCGCCGGCCCCGTCCGGCGGTTTTTTATTGGGGCGGGCTGTCCAGGCTGCCCGGACCGGGCCGCTGGTGGCCGGGGTCGCTATTTGTGTTTGCGGGGTCTTTTATGCCTGCATTTTGGGCGGATCTCCGCTAAACTCTGCCACCCTTTATTCAGGGTCGCCGGGTCTGCCCCGTCGTCACCCTCTCTTTCATGCCTTCGGAGCCGCTCATGCCGTTAGTGGGACACCAACATCAGATCGATATTCTGGAACTGACCGACAAGGGGGATGGCAAGGGTCGCCTGTTCGATCGCCCCCTGTTTGTCGAGGGTCTGCTGCCCGGTGAGCAGGCGCTGGTCGAGTTGACCGAGGTCAAACCGAACTACCTGCACGGCAAGCTGGTCGAGTTGACCCAGCCCTCTGCCGACCGGGTAGCCGACTTCTGTCCCAACACAGAATGCGGTGGCTGTCAGGTGCGCCCGCTGGCCTATCCGGCTCAGCTCAAACTCAAGCAGAGTCTGGTGCAGAGCGCCCTGGAGCAGGTCGGGCTGGGTGATGCTGTGGTCAATCCCATCCTCGGCATGGAGACCCCGTTCGCCTATCGCAACAAGGCGCAGTACGCGGTGCGCGGCTGTGACGCCGGTGCCGAGATCGGTTTTTATCGCAAGCACTCCCACGACCTCATCACCGCCGATGATTGCGCGGTGCAGGACTCGCTGCATGTGGAGCTGAACGCCCGGGTGCGCAACTGGATGCGCGAGCACGACATCGCGGCCTATGACGAGGTGGCCCACACCGGCTGTGTGCGCAACCTGATGACCCGCAAGGGCTTCAAGAGCGGCGAGCTGATGGTGGTGCTGGTGACCCTGAGCGAGGAGCTGCCGTTCGAAGCCGAGCTGCTGGCGGCTCTGCAGGATCTGCCGATCACTACCCTGGTGCAGAACATCAACGAAGCGCGCACCAACCGCATTCTGGGCGACAACAACCGGCTGCTGCTGGGCAGCGGGGTGATCCGCGACAAGATCCACGAACTCGAATTCGAGATCTCGCCGCTCTCCTTCTTCCAGAACAACCCGAGCCAGACCGACGTGCTCTACTCCAAGGCACGGCAACGAGACGGTGTTCGACATCTATTGCGGTATCGGCACCATCTCCCTGTTCCTGGCCGGCAAGGCCGCCAAGGTCGTGGGGATCGAGTCGGTCGAGAGCGCCATCAGCGACGCCCGTCGCAATGCGGCCCTCAACGGCATCGAGCAGACCGAGTTCCACGTCGGCAAGGCGGAGCAGCTGATGCCAGCCCTGCATGCCGAAGGGGTGAGCGCTGACGTGGTGGTGATGGATCCGCCGCGCAAAGGCTGTGACAAGGCCGTACTGCAGACCCTGGTGGCCATGGCGCCGCGCCGTCTGGTCTATGTCTCCTGCAACCCGCAGACCCTGGCCCGCGATCTCGCCTGGCTGGTCAAGCAGGGCTTCGTGCTGGACGAGGTGCAGCCGGTCGATATGTTCCCGCACTCCATGCACGTCGAAGCCGTCGCTCGCCTGAGCCTGCCAGCGAAAGCCTGATCGGGCCGAGGGCGTGGCGTTAGCCATATGGCTCTGATAAAAACGACTCCTGAGGGAGTCGTTTTTTTTATGGTCGTGGTCGGCAGAACCACCAGGCAGGGAGGTCGGCGTGATGATTCGTATGGCAGGGGTGGAGGATGCGGCGGTGCTGGACAGCTTCTTCGGGCAACTGGACAGGGAGACCCGCTTCATGCTGTATGAAGCGGGAGAGCGCCCCTCGGACATCGAGGGGCAGCGCAGGCGGCTCGAGGCCATGGCCGCGGCCCCCAATCAGGCCATGTGGCTGCTGGAGCTGGCGGGGGAGGCGCAAGGGTTTGTCGCGCTCCTTGGTGGCGGCCTGACACGCAACCGCCACTGCGCCCTGGTGGTGATGGGGCTGCGTTCGGGGGCGCGCGGGCAGGGATGGGGGGAACGGTTGCTGCGTACCCTGATCGCGGCCGCGAGGGATCTCGGTATCCACCGGCTGGAGCTGGGAGTGATGGCGCACAACGAGGTGGCCCACGCCTTGTATCGCAAGAGCGGGTTCGTGGAGGAAGGGGTGAGACGGCAGGCCTATCGGCTGGACGAGGGCTATGTGGACGAGATTTCCATGGGGCTGCTGCTGCCGCTGGACAGGCCATGACGCCGCTGGCCCCGAGATACTGGTCTGGGGAGTTGGATTGGGGCAGGCTTGTGGGGAAACCATCGAGACAAGGAGGCGCCCATGAAGGGGATATTGCTGCGTTGGCTGGCTCGCTACGATGCCTGGTGCCAGGAGTGGGGACTCACACCGGAGAACCGGCGCTGCTGCGCGCCGGTACGCCATGATGAAGACGAGAAGCGCCCGGAGAAGGGCGACGACCTCACTGGAACTGGCTGGTCACGGCGCCAGTGACGCTGTTGTAGTCGAACGAGAGCCCGTCGGGGTATGCCGGGAAGCGGCCCACGGAGCTGCGCAGGGTATAGCGGCAGTTGTCGTGACGAAGAGCGCCGTCAGCCTGAGCGTCTGCCGGGATGAGCCGGGATATGTAGTCACTGTCTGAATCCTGGTGCAACTCATCGGCCACCGTCAGATCGGTATCGAGCAGGGCGCCAAACAGGCTCTCGCAGTCGTCCCGGCTGCTGACGGAGATCTGATCGCTGTCGCCACCGGGGAAGACGGTATCGGGCCCCTGACCTCCCTGGTCCTCCTTGGTGCCCACCGGCCAGCCATGGCTGTTGATGTCGAGATCCTGCCTGCCCATGCCGCTAAAGTTGTAGAGTGCCAGGGGCTCCCCCTTAACCTTGACCGCCCAGCCGGCGTGGGCGAGCCGGGCGGCACTGGCAAAGCTGCCCGCCGTGGCCGAGACGCTGCTCTTGAGCCCGTCGTCCTGGATGTTGATGAAGCGGGGCAGGGCGGTCACGGCCAGGATCCCCAGCACGATGATGACCAGCACCAGTTCTATCAGGGTAAAGCCTCGGGAAACGTGTGTTGGCATGGAATGAACCCATTGAGTACGACAGACAGGTAAGCGCGACATGGAATTGATAGACACCCACTGCCACCTCGATTTTCCGGTCTTTGACGCCGATCGGGAGGCGCTGCTGACCCGGTGGCGCCAGCTGGGGGTGGGCGAGTATATCATCCCCGCCGTGGGAGAGGAAAACTGGAGGCGGGTAATGGCGCTGGCCGAGCGCCACGACGACATCCGCTATGGCCTGGGGATCCATCCCTGGTATGTGGGCAAGCAGCCCCGGGATGCACTGACCCGGCTGGAGACCCTGCTGGCGAGTCGGCCCCGTGGGCTGGTGGCCGTGGGGGAGTGCGGGCTGGATCTGCGCTCCCATGTGCCGCAGGAGGGGCAGGTCGAGATGTTCGAGGCGCAGGTGCGACTGGCCATGGCGCATGCGCTGCCCCTCATCGTCCACTCGGTGCGTGCCAACGACACGGTCGCCAAGATCCTGCGGCGCTTCACTCCGCCACAAGGGGGGGTCATTCACGCCTTCAGCGGCTCCCTGCATCAGGCGGAGGTGTTCTGGCAACTGGGTTTCAGGCTGGGGATCGGGGGGGTCATCAGCTATGAGCGGGCCAACAAGACCCGGGAGGCGATACGCCAGATGCCGCTGGAGGCCTTGCTGCTGGAAACCGACGCTCCCGACATGCCGCTGCAAGGCCAGCAGGGGGAGGTGAACACGCCGGCCAGCCTGCCGACCATAGCCCGCTTGTTGGCACAATTGCGGCAGCAACCGCTGGAGGATGTTATTTCGGTGTTACATGACTCCACCCGGCGGCTGTTCCCCCCAGGAAATCATGAAATTAACATTTGATTATCAAATGATGACCGAGTGATAAAAAACAGGGCCCATAAAAATCGTTTGCGGTCTAATTAAACGATGTTCAGGCCGTTTGTGGCTTATAAAATGTGACCAGTATTCTATTTTGTCGCACCGTAATTAGTATAATGCGCACCCTTGATTAGCGGCTTCAATACACAAATCGTTAACAAGCTGGCAGGTGCTACTAAAGAGGAAGTGTTAATAATGAATCTGATAATGGGTCTGGTAGGGATGGCGACGCTCGTCCTGATTGCGGTGCTGTTCTCCAGCAACCGCAAGGCAATCAAAATTCGTACCGTAGGTGGCGCCTTTGCCATCCAGGCCGGTCTGGGGGCCTTCGTGCTCTACGTGCCGGTCGGTCGTGACATCCTGGTAGGCGTGTCCGACGCCGTCTCCAGCGTCATCGGTTATGGCCAGAACGGCATCGAATTCCTGTTCGGTGGTCTGGTTGGCAACAAGATGTTCGAAGTGTTCGGTGGCGGTGGCTTCGTCTTCGCCTTCCGCGTCCTGCCCGTCATCATCTTCTTCTCTTCCCTGATCGCGGTACTCTACTACCTCGGCATCATGCAGTGGGTGATCAAGCTGCTGGGCGGCGGTCTGCAGAAGGTGCTGGGCACCTCTCGTACCGAATCCCTCTCCGCCACTGCCAACATCTTCGTCGGTCAGACCGAAGCCCCGCTGGTGGTACGTCCCTTCATCTCCAAGATGACCGACTCCGAGCTGTTTGCCGTCATGTGTGGTGGTCTGGCTTCCGTTGCCGGCTCCGTGCTGGCCGGTTACGCCTCCATGGGCGTCAAGATGGAATACCTGATCGCCGCCTCCTTCATGGCTGCCCCGGGTGGTCTGCTGTTCGCCAAGCTGCTGGTACCGGAAACCGAGACCCCGAGCTACGACGAGAACACCGCAGAAGGTGAGCTGGACGACAAGCCGGCCAACGTGATCGACGCCGCTGCCGCCGGTGCCTCCGCCGGTCTGCAACTGGCCCTGAACGTGGGTGCCATGCTGCTGGCCTTCATCGGCCTCATCGCCATGATCAACGGCATCTTCTCCGGTGTGGGCGGCTGGTTCGGTTACCCGCAACTCTCCCTGGAGCTGCTGCTGGGCTGGCTGTTCTCCCCGCTGGCCTTCCTGATCGGCGTGCCCTGGAGCGAAGCGGTCGTGGCCGGTTCCTTCATCGGTCAGAAGCTGGTGGTCAACGAGTTCGTGGCCTACCTGAACTTTGCCCCCTACCTGAAGGATGAAGTGCTGATCAACGGTGTGGCCATGTCCGAGCACACCAAGGCGATCATCTCCTTCGCCCTGTGCGGCTTCGCCAACCTGTCCTCCGTCGCCATCCTGCTGGGTGGTCTGGGCTCCATGGCACCGAACCGTCGCGGCACCATCGCCAAGTTCGGTCTGAAGGCCGTGCTGGCAGGTTCCCTGTCCAACCTGATGTCTGCGACCATCGCAGGCTTCTTCCTGGCGCTGTCCGGCATGTAACATCGCCTGACTGACAGGATAAAGACGAACGCCACAGCGATTTGCTGTGGCGTTCTCGTTTGGGGTGGTGACAACCGTTTTCCTGTCAAGACTAATAATAAAGTGAGTCAAATCGGAGGTTCTATGAATGAAGTGCTACTGGCTATGGCGGCCGGCTTTATCGTTGGGGTGTTGTTTTCTTTCCTCAAGTTGCCGATACCGGCGCCGCCCGTCCTCTCCGGCGTCATGGGGATCGTGGGGGTCTATCTGGGGGGCATTGCCTACTCCTGGATCCTGACCCGCTTCTTCTCTTAAGCGCCTTCCAGCGCTGGATTTGCCGGGTGTGAGGTACCTCTGAAATTGGCAAATCCGGCTTGCAAACACGGGGTATCTCGGCTGAAATAGGCGATGCCAGCAGGGTGCTGGCATTGACTAATGCCCGGTGAATCCGGGTGTTGGCGGTCAAATGGAATTGATTGGGAAGTCGGGTCTGCGTAGTCGGCCTTTCTCAAGTCTTCATGGAACCAAGTCCGCACTTTTGTAAGAAAGTGACAGGGCTCTTGCCTTATTTGCAGCCGTATTGCCTGTGCATTTGCGCTGCAATTCCATATCCCGTTGCTCCGGGAACGTCTCTGCCGACCCTTGGTGTTCGGTGAAGCCGATCGCGGGTGATGGGGCTTAACAAGACTTTGGAGACATAGCATGACTGATCTGAAAGTGGCCGCCCAACGCGCCCTGAACCTGATGGACCTGACCACCCTGAACGATGACGACACCGATCAGAAGGTGATCGACCTGTGCCACAAGGCCAAGTCTCCGGCTGGCCTGACCGCCGCCGTCTGCATCTATCCCCGTTTCATTCCCATCGCGCGCAAGACCCTGCGTGACATCGGCGCTGCCGACGTGCGCATCGCGACCGTGACCAACTTCCCCCACGGCAACGACGACATCGAGATCGCCGTGGCCGAGACCCGCGCCGCCGTGGCCTACGGTGCCGACGAGGTGGACGTGGTCTTCCCGTACCGCGCCTTCATGGCCGGCAATGAACAGGTCGGCTTCGATCTGGTCAAAGCATGTAAGGAAGCCTGCGGCGCCAAGGTACTGCTGAAAGTGATCATCGAGACCGGCGAGTTGAAGGAAGAGGCGCTGATCCGTCGCGCCTCCGAGATCTCCATCGACGCCGGTGCCGATTTCATCAAGACCTCCACCGGCAAGGTGCCGGTCAATGCGACCCCGGAAGCGGCCCGCATCATGATGGAAGTGATCAAGGCCAAGAACCCGAAAGTGGGCTTCAAGCCGGCCGGTGGCGTGAAAGACGCCGCCGTGGCGGGTCAGTACCTGGCCATGGCCGAAGAGATCCTGGGCAAGGACTGGGTATCCGCCCGCACCTTCCGTTTCGGTGCCTCCAGTCTGCTGGCCAGCCTGCTGGCGACCCTGGGGCATGGCGACAAGCCTGCCAATACCAGCGGTTACTAAGCGGTGGCAGGGGGCGGTGCGCCGCCCCCTTCCGGATCTGGTTCGGTCTGTGTTCGTGCGTGATGCACGGAGGGAATGAAAGATGTTTTTGCCTCAAGAAATTATTCGCAAGAAGCGCAACGGTGAAGCGCTCAGTACCCAAGAGATTCAATTCTTCGTTCAGGGCATTACCAACAACACCATCGGCGAGGGCCAGATTGCTGCGCTGGCGATGGCGGTCTACTTCAAGGACATGACCATGGATGAGCGGGTCGCCCTGACCTGCGCCATGCGCGACTCCGGCATGGTATTGACCTGGGATCACCTCAACCTGGGCGGCCCCATCGTGGACAAGCACTCCACCGGCGGCGTGGGTGACGTCGTCTCCCTGATGCTGGGCCCCATGGTCGCTGCGTGCGGTGGTTTCGTGCCCATGATCTCCGGCCGGGGTCTCGGTCACACCGGCGGTACCCTGGACAAGCTGGATGCCATCCCCGGCTACCAGACCTCGGTCGACAACGACCATTTCCTGAAAGTGGTGAAAGAGGCGGGGGTCGCCATCATCGGCCAGACCGGCGATCTCGCCCCGGCTGACAAGCGTATCTACGCGGTACGGGATATCACCGCCACCGTCGAGTCCATCGCCATGATCACCGGCTCCATCCTCTCCAAGAAGCTCGCCTCCGGGTTGGAAGCCCTGGTGATGGACGTGAAGGTGGGCTCCGGCGCCTTCATGCCGACCTTTGAAGCCTCCGAGGAACTGGCCAGGAGCATCGTCGCCGTGGCCAACGGTGCCGGCTGCCGCACCTCTGCACTCCTGACCGACATGAACCAGGTGCTGGCCTCCAGCGCCGGCAACGCCGTGGAAGTGCGCGAAGCGGTGCGCTACCTGACCGGTGAGTATCGCAACCCGCGCATCCACGAAGTGACCATGGCCCTGTGCGCCGAGATGCTGATCTCCGCCGGTCTTGCCAGCGATGATGGCGATGCCCGCACCAAGCTGCAGGCGGTGCTCGACAACGGCAAGGCAGCCGAGATCTTCGGGCGCATGGTGACCGGCCTCGGCGGTCCCGCCGACTTCATGGAGCGCTACGACGCCTACCTGCCCAAAGCCGCCATCGTGCGCCCCGTCTACGCGGCCCACAGCGGATTCGTCACCGCGATGGATACCCGTGAACTAGGCCTGGCGGTGGTCGCCATGGGGGGCGGTCGCCGCGCCGCCGCCGACAAACTCGATTATGCCGTCGGTCTGACCGACTTTATCCGCCTGGGTCAGAGCGTCGATGCTGACAAGCCGCTCGCCCTGATCCACGCTCAGACAGAAGCTCAATTTGCCGAGGCTGCCCGCATGGTGCAGGCTGCCGTGAAGATCGGCGACACCCGACCAGAGGCGCTGCCCGAGGTTTACCGTCGCATCGGTCTGGCTGATTTGTAACAAGGGGAAGTCCCATGAAACGTACCTTTATTCTGATGATGGACTCTTTCGGTATTGGTGCTGCCGCCGATGCCGACAAGTTCGGCGACGTGGGTGCCAATACCCTTGGCCATATCGCCAAGGCGTGCGCCGCCGGTGAGATCGAGGGCCGTGGCGCTCTCAACCTGCCAAACCTCAGCAAGCTGGGTCTGGGCCACGCGGGCGAACTCGCCAGCGGCACCTTCCCGGCCGGACTGAACAAGGATGTCGAGGTGATCGGTGCCTACGGCTTTGCCCAGGAGCTCTCCTCCGGCAAGGACACCCCGTCCGGTCACTGGGAGATTGCCGGCGTGCCCGTCTTGTTCGAGTGGGGTTACTTCCATGACCACCACAACAGCTTCCCGCAGGAGCTGCTGGATGCCATCGTCGAGAAAGCCGGTCTGCCCGGGTATCTGGGCAACTGCCACGCCTCCGGTACCCAGGTGCTGGACGATCTGGGCGAAGAGCACATGCGCACCGGCAAGCCGATCCTCTACACCTCTGCTGACTCCGTGTTCCAGATCGCCTGCCACGAAGAGACCTATGGCCTCGAGAAGCTCTATGAGCTGTGCCACATCGTGCGCGAGCTGCTGGAGCCCTACAACATCGGCCGCGTCATCGCGCGTCCGTTCGTGGGCAGCGGCAAGGGCAACTTCAAGCGCACCGGCAATCGCCACGACTACTCCGTGCTGCCGCCGGCGCCGACCGTGCTGGACTACATGAAGGAAGCGGGTGGCCAGGTGGTCTCCATCGGCAAGATCGCCGACATCTATGCCCAGCAGGGCATCACCAAGCAGGTGAAGGGGACCGGTCTGACCGAGCTGTGGGACAGGACTCTGGAAGAGGTGAAAGCGGCCGGTGACCAGACCATCGTCTTCACCAACTTCGTGGACTTTGACTCCTCCTACGGTCACCGCCGTGACGTCAAGGGCTACGCCGATGCGCTGGAGTACTTCGACTCCCGCCTGCCGGAGCTGTTCGACCTGCTGCAGGATGGCGACGTGGTGGTGCTGACCGCCGACCACGGCTGTGACCCGACCTGGAGCGGTACCGACCACACCCGCGAATACATTCCGGTACTGTTCTACGGCAAGCCGGTCAAGGCGGGCTCCGTCGGTCGTCGCGAGACCTTCGCCGACATCGGCCAGAGCATCGCGGCCTACCACGGCCTGCCCAAGCTGCAATACGGTACCAGCTTCCTGTGATGGTGACCCCGGGCCGGTTCGCCTGCCCGGGGTGCCACAGGGCCCCGGTTTCCTGTAATGTACCGCCGCCGCGCAGGCAGCGGACAATCCATAAAGACAATAAAACTCAACCTAGTGTGAAGGAATAAAGAGAATGGCAACTCCTCATATCAATGCGAAAGATGGCGCCTTTGCTGATACCGTGCTGATGCCGGGCGACCCCCTGCGTGCCAAGTACATCGCCGAAACCTTCCTGGAGAACGTCGAGCAGGTGTGCGACGTGCGCAACATGTTCGGTTTCACCGGCACCTACAAGGGTCGTCGCATCTCCGTCATGGGTCACGGCATGGGCATCCCGTCCTGCTCCATCTACGCAAAAGAGCTGATCACCGATTACGGCGTGAAGACCCTGATCCGCGTGGGCTCCTGCGGTGCCGTGCGTGAAGACGTGAAACTGCGTGACGTGGTGATCGGCATGGGTGCCTGCACCGACTCCAAAGTGAACCGTCTGCGCTTCAAGGACCA
>OGHX01000544.1_pt1 | contig 12068 bp, 7 predicted proteins | sample 1571651 | NCBI WGS metagenome assembly OGHX01 (sample SAMEA2582030, study PRJEB24529) | metagenome | biome: Human gut stool | place: China | collected 2011
TGGTGCAGGAGGCTGCAAAGGAACATGGGATCCCGTTCAAAGCCGTTCACATCACCGAGAAAGAGACGGCCCAGAATGTGCCTGCACCGGTCACAACCTACGCGTTGTTCCGAGATGGAAAGTTTGTGACCCAGAGCATCCAGTCGGACAAGAAATTCTTGAAATTGGCGGCAGAATAATTGAATCAAGCAAGACGCCAGACGCGCAGACGCAGTGCAGCCCATAGAATGGGGGGTGCGCTGCGTTTTTTGGAGGATTTTATATGGAAGAAATTGTTGTATATGTTCACGGAAAGGGTGGTTCGGCACAAGAGGCCGAGCATTATAAAGCCCTATTCCCTAATTGTGAAGTAATTGGTTTCGACTACCACGCACAATCTCCATGGGAAGCCACGGAGGAATTTTCCGGTTTTTTTACGGCAGTGCGGAAACGCTGCGGGAAGCTCACACTGGTGGCAAATAGCATTGGTGCGTTCTTTTCGTTCGCATCATTGAATAAAAAATTGGTGGATGCCAGCTATTTTATTTCTCCAGTAGTCGATATGGAGCAACTGATTTGCAACATGATGCAATGGGCTGACGTCTCCGAAGCAGAGCTTGCAGAGAAGCAGGAAATCTCCACAACATTTGGCGAAACGCTGTCGTGGAAATATCTCTGCTATGTCCGAGAGCATCCGATTTCATGGAAAATCCCTACCCGCATTTTGTATGTGGAAAAGGATGCTCTGACCTCCATGGAAACCATAAAAGCCTTTGCGGAAAAGAACAACGCAGAGCTGACTGTTATGCCGGGCGGAGAGCATTGGTTTCATACGAAAGAGCAGATGCAATTTCTGGATCACTGGATAAAGAATAGGAGACCCTGCAATGAAACAGAAAATAAGGACGGCTTCGCTTCTCCTGCTTATAGTTCTGGGAACCGGGCTGGCAGCTTGCCCTGCCTGCAGCAGGGCAGTGCTGTTCGGATCCCTCTGGGTCACAAAGCCAGCGTGTGACTTATGTGTACGCAAAAGAAAAGCAGCAGCGTTAAAATTACGCTGCTGCTAAAAGTGGACCTAGAGGGATTCGAACCCTTGACCTCTCGGATGCGAACCGAACGCTCTCCCAACTGAGCTATAGGCCCATATTTGTTTTTCGGAACGAGAACAGTGTAACTCTTTTAGAAGGATTTGTCAAGGACTTTTCACTCAGGCGGCCTGCGGGGAATGGCCGGGTGGATCTGCCGCGCCGTTTCTTATAAAAACGGCAGATCCTTTCGTAAAAATAACAGTGGCTCTCAGAGAAAAAGCGTGCTACAATAATGCTGAGACTTCTGTACATAAAAAGTCTATCACCCAAAGTCAGGAGGACAACGATTATGGAATTTACTAAGGTCGTTGCAGAGCGTTATTCCTGCAAGAATTTCAGCACACGTAAGGTAGAAGCCGAGAAGCTGACGGAGATCCTGGAAGCGGGTCGGCTGGCCCCGACCGCCAAGAATTTTCAGGAGCAGCGCATCTATGTGCTGCAGTCGGAAGAAAGCCTGGCGAAGCTCGACAAGGTGACGCCCTGCCGCTATGGCGCGCCTACCTGCCTCGTCGTGGCCTTCGATAAAAACAGCGTCTTTACTTATCCCGGCGGAAAGCGGGACTCCGGCATGGAGGATGCCGCCATCGTGGCGACCCACCTGATGCTGGCCGCCGCCAACGCAGGTGTGGACAGCTGCTGGCTCAACTTCTTCGACCCGGATGAGCTGGCCAAGGAACTGGGCCTGCCGGAAAATGAAGAGGTCCTGATGATCCTCGACCTCGGCTATGCCGCAGAGGGCGCAGGGCCGCTGGCAAACCACGGCTCGAGAAAGCCCCTGTCCGAGACGGTCGCATACCTGTAATACAAAAAAACACCCGGAGATGCTTCCGGGTGTTTTTGCGTTATTGTCCGACGATACGCCAGTGTTCGGGCCTGTTGTGATCGGTGGTCACGCCGTCGTCGGTATACATCCGGTAGGGCGCAGGCTGGCCGTCGGGCGCGAAGCGCCAGAAGGTGAGGGCCGTATCGTCCAGCTGGGCGGTGTTGGCGGCGGGCTGTGCCACCGGTACGGTGTGGTCCGGACGGATGAAGAGCAGCACCTCGCCAAGTTCGCAGGGCAGATAGTGCCGCCCGGCGGGCAGAACTTCCTCGTCGTAGTCGGAGACGCTGCGCAGACGCAGCATCTTCATCGCCTCAGGCAGATAGACCGTCCGGCCATGGGCGTTCTGGGTGTGGACGGGTGCGACCATCAGGCCCTCGCCAAGAAGCAGCTGGTCGTCCACCTCCCGGGCGTCGAGGTCGGCAGGGTAGTCAAAAGCCAAAGGCCGGAAGTAAGGTGCGTCCTCAAGCGCAGCTTTCATGAACTCACTGTAGAGGTAGGGCAGGAGGGCATACCGCAGATCCAGCATATTGCGGATGGCGGGCAGAACATCGGTAAAGCGGTAAAATTCCTGCTCCCGGCTCTCGGCGTCGGCGTGGTTGCGCATGAGAGGGGTGAACAATCCGAACTCGAGCCAGCGGAGCGCTAGATCGGGGGTGGTGTCCTCACTGAAACCGCACAAATCGGCACCGCTGTAGAGGAAGCCGCACATCTGGACGGCAGGCATCATCTGGATGTTGGCCAGCAGCTGGCTCCACGAGGAGTGGTTGTCGCCCAGCCAGATCCCGCCCCAACGGTGGGCGCCGATGATGCTGCTGCGGCAGTAGAGCAGAGTGCGCTGACCGGGACGCAGGGTCTGGAACGCCTCGCCGGCAGCCCGGGTCATGCAGCCGCCGTAGAGGTTGTGGACGCGGTCGTGGCGCACCCGCCCGGCAGCGGTATCGTGGTAGAAACTGCGGTAGTCCTCGGGGGCATTCATCAGGCTCATCACCGAGCGCACCAGTCCGAAGAAATCGTTCTGGTCGAGGTTATCCTTCCGGCTCAGGGCGGCGGCATTCTCGAAGAAGGCTTTCAGCCGCTCAGGGGAGTAGAAGAGGGCAGGCTCGTTCATGTCGTTCCAGAAACCCTCGATGCCGAGGTCGGTGAGCACCTTGTACTGCCTGCCGAACCACGCCCGGGCATCGGGACGGAGAAAGTCGGTGAAGTAGGCCCTGCCGGGCCAGACCGCCGCCACAAAGGGCGTGCCGTCTTCTTTGGTGCAGAAATAGCCCTTCTCGAGGCCCTCGCGGCAGACGGGGTCATTGTCGTCGCAGCGGATGCCTGCGTCGATGATGGGGACGAGCCGGATGCCCTCGGCTTTCAGGTCGGCGGCAAGTTTGCCGAGGTCGGGGAAGCGGGCCTTGTCGATGGTAAAATCAGCGTAGGACTGCATGTAATCAATGTCCATGCAGATCATGTCCAGCGGCAGACCGTTGGCCTTGTACTGCGCGGCCACCTCCCGGATGTCGGCCTCGGTCTTGTAGCCAAAGCGGCTCTGAGCCAGACCGAACGCCCACTTGGGCGGGATATAGCTGGGGCCGATGAGATGCCGAAATCTCTTTGCGACCTCTGCCGCTGTAGGGGCTGTGATGAGGTAGAGCGCATAGTTCGGCTCTGCCGTGGCGAAGCGGAGGGTGTCGTGGCGGGTGTAGCCGATGTCGTAGCTCACTTTGCCCGGGAAATCGACGAAGATGCCGATGCATCCGCTGCCGTCGGCAGGGGAGATGAGCAGGAAATTGTGGGCGGCGTAGTAGGAAAGCCGGTTTTCGCCGTGCTCACTCTCGTCGGTGTTGTTCGTCTCGTAGTGCCAGCCGCGCTTGTTGAGGCCCCGGGGCATCTCGCCCAAGCCATAGACGATGTCCTTCTCCTGCATGACATACTGCCAGCCATCGCCGTCCGGTGTCAGGTAAGGCACGGGGCCGGTCTCGGCGGGCAGGTCCAGCACGACGCTTTCGGTGGGAAAAGGCTTCCCGATGACAAAACGCTGTATCATAAACAGAGTGCTCCTCTCAGATGATCTTATGTCTATGGTACGCCGTCCGGCCCGGCGGGGCAAGAGAGAAAACCGTCAGAACGATACAACAAAACCAGCATTTTCGCCCGGGAATGCGGCCCGGGGCTTGTTTGGGCAGGGGAAAATGGTATATAATAAGTATATTCTAGGAATAAAAGGGAGAACCATCATGTATCAAAAAGGAATCAAGCGGCTGCTGGACGTGGTACTGTCGGCCTGCGGGCTGCTGGTGCTGTCACCGCTGCTGCTTTTGCTCTGCCTTGCCATCAAGCTGGACTCGCCGGGGCCGGTGTTCTTCAAGCAGAAGCGGGTGGGCATCCATAAGAGCTATTTCAACATCCTGAAATTCCGCACCATGCGCATCGACACCCCCCACGACATGCCCACCCATCTGCTCCACGACCCGGAGCAGTATATCACCCGGGTGGGCCGTTTCCTGCGCAAGACCAGTCTGGACGAGCTGCCCCAGTTGTGGAATATCCTTGTGGGCGATATGGCAGTCATCGGTCCGCGCCCGGCCCTCTGGAACCAGTACGACCTGCTGGCCGAACGGGACAAGTACGGCGCAAACGATGTCCGCCCCGGCCTGACCGGCTGGGCGCAGATCCATGGCCGCGACGAGCTGGAGATCTCCGAGAAAGCCAAGCTGGACGGCTGGTATGTGGAGCATATGAGCTTCTGGCTGGACGTCAAGTGCTTCTTCGGCACCATCAAGGCTGTGGCCGACCACGACGGCGTGGTGGAGGGCGGCACCGGGACGCTGCACGAAGAAGGAAAGTGATTCGTCCTTTCTCTTGATTTATCCCCCGAAAAGCGTATAATAAAACAGTACACAAGACACAGAAGGAGGATTTCCATGGAACGCACCTATATCAATGAGGTACAAAAGGAAATTGGCAGCACGGTCAAGGTGCAGGGCTTTATCGAGAACCTGCGCAACAGCAAATATATGGCCTTCATCGTGCTGAAGGATATTACCGGCAAACTTCAGATCACCGTCGAGAAGGAGGACCACCCCGAGCTGGTGGACACCATCGACAAGCTGACCCCGGACTCTGTCATCACCGTCACCGGCAAGGTGATGGAGAACGACTACGTCAAGATGGGCGGCATCGAGATGATCCCCGAGACCATCGAGATCGAGAGCATCGCCGACGCGCTGCCCATCGTCCGCAAGGAGATCGCCGCCACCAAGAAGAAGAAGGCTGTGGAGCGTTCCAGCATCGACCAGCGCATCGACTACCGCTGGATCGACCTGCGCACCGATGAGAACCAGCTGATGTTCAAGGCACAGAGCTGCTTCGTCAACGCCATGCGTCAGTTCCTGCTCGAGCGCAGCTTCATCGAGATCCACACCCCGAAGCTCATCGCTGCCGCCAGCGAGAGCGGCTCTGAGGTGTTCAAGGTGGACTACTTCGACCGCAACGCCTATCTGGCCCAGAGCCCTCAGTTCTATAAGCAGATGGCCATGGCCGCCGGCTTCGAGCGCATCTTTGAGACCGGCCCCGTCTTCCGCGCGGAGAAGAGCTACACCAACAAGCACTCCACCGAGTTCTCCGGCTTCGACCTTGAGTTCAGCTACATCACCTCTTACAAGGACGTCATGAAGATGGAGGAAGAGCTTCTGACTGCCGGTCTGAAGGCCGTCAAAGAGCAGTACGGCGAGCAGATCAAGGAGCTGTTTGGTCTGGAAGTCGTCGTCCCCACCACGCCGTTCCCTGTGGTCAAGCTGGCCGACCTGTACAAGGGTCTGGAAGAGGAGTTCGGCTACACGGTCGATGAGAGCGAGAAGGGCGACCTGACCACCGAGGCCGAGCGCCTGAGCTACGACTGGGTCAAGAAGCACTACGGCCACGAGTTCCTGTTCATCACCGACTACTCCGCTGAGAAGCGTGCTTTCTACCACATGCGCGACGAGAACGGCGTGCCGCAGGGCTACGACCTCATCTGGCGCGGCGTGGAGATCACAACCGGCGCACAGCGTGAGCATCGCTACGACGTGCTGAAGAAGCAGGCAGAGGAGAAGGGCCTGGCCGATGATGTCAAGTTCTATCTGGAGTTCTTCCAGTACGGCTGCCCCCCGCACGGCGGCTTCGGTCTGGGCATCGACCGTCTGACCATGCTGCTCTGCGGCCAGTCCATCAAGGACGCCGAGTTCCTGTTCCGCGGCCCCAACCGTCTGACTCCGTAACCTCTTTCAGGTTCTCCCTTTGGGAGAGCTGGCGCAAAGCGCCTGAGAGGGCAAGGATGCCGACGGAAAATCGCAGGCGCGGCGATAGTATTGCTCTGACAAAGAGCCTGCTTATCGCTGTGCGGAAACTCTTTTATACCGGGCTTGCCCTCTCCGTCACCTTCGGTGACACCTCTCCCAAGGGGAGAGGCTTACAGCAACAACAAAAAAGCCAGCGCACATTTCTCGTGCGCTGGCTTTTCTGCATTTTACAGCTTACTGGATGCCGGTGACCTTGTAGTCCTGTGCCTCGACGGCGTTCTTGAGCACGTCGTCGGCGACCTCGGCGTTCAGGGTGACGATGGCGGTGCCGGCCTCGTGGCTCACGACAGCCTCGTCCACCTCGGGCAGGGCTTCCAGAGCCTTCTTCACGCGGGCTTCGCAGTGGCCGCACATCATGCCTTCCACTTTCAGGGTCTTCTTCATGGTATGATCCTCCGTTTTGACTTCGGGCGCTTCGGCGTCCGATTTTTTGTTATTTTCAGCCGCAGACTGCACCGGGGCAGCAGCGGGAGAAGCGGTTTTGTGGTCGTGCCTGGTGCTGTGCAGATCGAACAGGTTCAGCCGCAGGGCGTTGCTCACGACGCAGAAGCTGGACAGGCTCATGGCAGCAGCACCGAACATAGGATTCAGGGTCAGGCCGAAGGGGATGAACAGACCAGCCGCCAGCGGGATGCCGATGATATTGTAGATGAATGCCCAGAACAGGTTCTCGTGGATGTTCCGCAGGGTGGCGCGGCTGAGGCGGATGGCCGCAGGCACGTCCGAGAGCTTCGAGTTCATCAGCACGACGTCGGCGGCGTCGATGGCCACGTCGGTGCCTGCGCCGATGGCAATGCCGGTGTCGGCACGGGTGAGGGCGGGGGCGTCATTGATGCCGTCGCCCACCATGGTCACCTTGCCGCTGGCCTGCAGCTGGCGGATGACGGCCTCCTTGCCGTCGGGCAGGACGCCCGCGATGACCTCGTCCACGCCCGCCTGCCTGCCGATGGCGTCGGCGGTGCGCTGGTTGTCGCCGGTGAGCATCACGACCCGGATGCCCATGTTCTGCAGCTGACGGATGGCTTCGGGGCTGTCCTCCTTGATGGTGTCGGCCACGGCGATAACGCCCAGCAGACGGCCTGCGCCGCCGAAGAAGAGGGGAGTCTTGCCCTCGGCGGCCAGCTTTTCAGCCTGCTGTGCCAGTGCGGCGGGCAGGGTGAGCTTGGTCTGGATGAAGGCGGCATTGCCGGCATAGATGTCCATGCCGTCCAGCTTGGCCGCCAGACCGTTGCCCGGCAGGGCCGCGAAGTCAGTGACTTCCGGGGGAGTGATGGCCTTTGCCTCGGCGTCGGCCAGAACTGCCTTTGCCAGAGGGTGCTCGCTGCGGCTTTCCAGCGCTGCGGCCAGCGTCAGAAGCTCCGTCTCGGTGACGCCCTCGGCAGGCAGCAGATCGGTGACACGGGGTGCGCCCTCGGTGATGGTGCCGGTCTTGTCCAGCGCCACGATCTGGGTGCGGCCTGCGGCTTCCAGCGAGGCGGCAGTCTTGAAGAGGATGCCGTTTTTTGCGCCGAGGCCATTGCCCACCATAATAGCCACAGGTGTTGCAAGGCCCAGTGCGCAGGGGCAGCTGATGACCAGCACGGAGATGCCGCGGGCCAGCGCATAGCCCAGCTCATGGCCCAGCAGCAGCCAGACGATGGTGGTCACGACGGCGATGGAGATGACCGCCGGGACGAAGAAGCCCGACACGGTGTCGGCGATCTTGGCGATAGGAGCTTTGGTGGCGGCGGCATCGCTGACCATCTTGATGATCTGAGCCAGCGTGGTATCCTCGCCCACGCGGGTGGCCTCGCAGCGGAGGAAGCCCGACTGGTTGGTGGTGGCGGCGCTGACTTTGTCGCCGACGGCCTTGTCCACCGGGATGCTCTCGCCGGTCAGGGCGCTCTCGTTGACTGCACTGGTGCCTTCCAGCACCACGCCGTCCACCGGGATATTCTCGCCGGGGCGGACCACAAAGACGTCGCCCTTCTGCACGTCGGCGATGGCCACGGTCACCTCGGTGCCGTCCCGCAGCAGGGCGGCGGTTTTGGGGGCAAGCTTCATCAGGCTCTTGAGTGCATCGGTGGTCTTGCCCTTGGAGCGGGCTTCCAGCATCTTGCCCACCGTGATGAGGGTCAGGATCATGGCGGCAGACTCGAAGTAGAACTCCATCATATAGTGCATGACGAGCTCGTCGTTGCCGTCCACCTGAGCGCGGGTCATGGCGAAGAGGGCATAAGTGCTCCACACGAAGCTTGCCATGGAGCCGAGGGCCACCAGCGTATCCATGTTGGGTGCGCCGTGGATAAGGCCCTTGAAGCCGTTGATGAAGAACTTCTGGTTGATGACCATGACGATGCCCGCCAGAAGCAGCTGGACAAGGCCCATGGCGACGTGGTTGCCGTCGAACCAGTGGGGCAGGGGCCAGCCCCACATCATGTGGCCCATAGAGAAGTACATCAGCACCAGCAGGAAGCCCAGCGAGGCGATGAGGCGGCGCTTGAGCTTCGGTGTCTCGTGGTCAGCCAGCGCATCGAGGTCGGTGCTGGCGTCCGAAGTCTTACTGGCAGAGGCATTCTTCGGGCTTGCGCCGTAGCCAGCCTCCTGCACCGCCGAGAGGATGGCGGCGGGGGAGGCTGTGCCTTCCACGCCCATGGAGTTTGTCAGAAGGCTCACCGAGCAGCTCGTGACGCCCGGCACCTTCTTCACGGCCTTTTCCACCCGGGCAGAGCAGGCCGCGCAGCTCATGCCCGTGACATTGTATTGTTCCATTGCGGATTCCTTTCCCTCTTATAGGATGCCCGGAACGGGGTCATTTCATGAGCCGGGGCAGCAGCTGCAGCAGTTCGTCCAGCTTCTGCGTCCCGCCGGCTCTCAAATCGTCGGCTACGCAGGTGCGGACGTGCTGGCTCAGCAGCTCTTTGGAAAAGCCGTTCAGTGCAGCGTTCACCGCAGCCACCTGCACCAGAATATCGGCGCAGTAGACGTCCTTGTCCAGCATCGTGTGGATGCCGCGCACCTGGCCCTCGATGCGGCTCAGCCGGTTGGCAAGGGCGCGGTACTCCTCAGGGGTACGGTCCTTGTGGCGGCAGCAGGAGGGAGCAGTGTCCTTTTCGGCAGGCTCAGTGGCGCAGCAGGGCTTTTTTTCAGCATCAGTCATAGCAGATGACTCCTTTCCGGGTGTATCAGTGTGAAGAGGAGATGTACCCTGTGGGGGTAAATCTTCCGGCACTCTGATTTTACCACTTAGGGGTATCTGTTTCAAGCGGGTAGGATGCGCTAACCGTGAAAAATTTGTGAAAATGAAAGCGGCGAAATGCAGAAACGGGAACCTCCCGGTAAAGGAAAGCTCCCGTTTCTGTTTAGGATAGGAAAGAGAATGTCATAAATAGGAGGGAGGGGGGTCACAGATTGGTGTAACCCATCAGATAGCGGTCCACCTCGGCGGCGCATTCCGCAGAGTCCCTCTTAATGCCGGTAAAAAGAAAAGGCGTCCCAGATGGGTCGGCGAAGACTCATCTGGAACGCCCTTGTTCCGGATAACAAGAATATTATACAAAGGTGTTGAAAAAGATTCAAGTGACAGCTGCACCAAATGTGGGTACACCGGCCCTCTTTTTTCTTGTTCAAAACAGACACGCCCGGTGGGAAAAAGTATGGCTTATCAAGGCCGCGCTTTCCGATGGGTCGATGGACAAATCGCTCATGCTGCTGCACGGAAGATGTGGCGCAGCGGCCTTTTTATGAGAAATGACAAATATTCGTTCGAAAGATTGTTGACAAAAGCCATTGAAAAACCTATAGGGGGGGGGGGGGGTAAAATAAAAGAAGGGAAAAACCACGAAACAGGAGGTAAAAATTATGCGGTTACGGAAAAATATGAAGCGGACGGCAGCGGCCGTCCTGGCCCTGAGCATGGCAGTGTCGGCAGTTGCTGCCCCGGCCTCGGCTGCTTACATCTGTGATGTGAGTCGGGGCAACGTGGAAGTCTCTGTGGATACTGAGGGCAATAAGACCATCAAGGTCGGCGACGACAGTGTCACCATCAAGACGGACGGCACCAAGGAAACGACCGGAAAAGGCATCAAGGAGGATGGCGACGGCACAGACGACATCATCATCACCGGCGACAACACCAAGCCCACCGAAAGCCTGAACGCAGAGGAAGAGAACACTTCCGAGGCCGAAAAGTCCGGCGAAAACACCTCCGAGGTTGAAAAGTCCGGCGAAAACGCCTCCGAGGTTGAAAAGTCCGGCGAGACCGAGGAGCAGGCCCAGGAGCCCGGCTCTCTGGAGCTGCTGGCCCCGGAGGACGAGGAGAAGCAGGCCCAGCAGAAGGAGACTGAGGAGAAGCCCGCCGACTCTCAGGAGCCGGAGCAGGACGAAAAGAGCGAAAAGACCTCCGATCAGGTGATCGAGTACGGCCAGTATGACCCCGAGGCCCAGAAGGAGGCCGCAAAGCCTGCCGCCAAGCCTGCTGCGGAGCAGAAGGCTGAGGAGAAAAAGGCCGCTGAGGAGAAGACCTACGAGGACACCAACGCCCCCACCTCCCTTACCGAAAAGGCTCAGGAAGCCGCCCGCAATGTGGTGAAAATCATCAATAAATCTGCCGATGCTCTGAAGGTCATCCTCCGTGACCTGAAGGTGGATGCAGGGGATACAAACAAGAGCGCTGTGACCGTTTCCGGCACCGGCAATGTGACGCTGGAGCTGGACGGTAAGAATGAGCTGACCGGTGGAACGGGGACGGTACAGAATGAATATTACGCTACCCGTGCAAGAGCAGGTCTCAAAAGCGAAATGGGTAAAACGACCATTACGGACGATGGCAACGATGGTACGTTGATCGCCACAGGCGGAACAATCGTGGTAGATGACTCTTATGCGGGCACATCGGGTACTATAGTAGCAGGATTAGGTATTGATGGAGCCGTGATCGCAGGCGGTACAATCGTTGCAAAGGGCGGCGATGTGGTGTTTGAATCCAGTGCAAGCGGAAATGCGCCCTATTTTGCAGCAGGCTCGGGAATTTTGACGACTGAGATCTCCGGAGGCATCGTTGAGGCGACCGGAGGCAGTGCCATCGGGGACGGAACTTTAGGTGGTCTTCTGGAAGCTGGCTACGGAGTCGGCGGCGATGATTTTATTAATGTGAGCGGGGTTAAGACTGCAATCACTGGCGGAACGGTAAAAGCCACCGGCGGAAATGGCAAAAGTTTAGGTGGATTTGGTCTCCGCTTGTCTTCAATGAGCATAAGCGGCGGCACTGTGATAGCACAGGGCGGAACCGGAGAGACCGGCGGTAGCGGTGTGCAAAGTGCAACGATCTCCGGCAGCACTGTCGTGGCTGTTGGTGGTGCGGGAAGCAAAACCGGCGGCGATGGGTTTAATGAATATGGCACAGTGAAGGTTACCGGCGGCAGTGTGACCGCTCAGGGCGGCAAGGGCAAAGAGAAAGATGGTGCTGCCGTTGGGAGTGAGGAGAATGTTACCGGCACTGTAAATAAGGTGGACTCGGGCCATGTGCATCAATACACCGATAGCGACGTTGTGAAAGAGGCCACCTGCACCAGCGAGGGCTACAAGCTGAAGAAGTGTAGCAAGTGTGGCGCAGAAGAAATGGAGCGTATTGGCAAAAAAGACCATACCTGGGTGCAGAGTAAGCACCAGGACGCAACCTGTGTCGCAGGCGGATACACCGAGTATAAGTGCTCCGCCTGCGGCGAAACGAAGCGTGACGAAATATCTGCTACCGGTGAACACCACTTTACCGTAGTTAAAGAGGTGGTCGCCCCCACCTACACCTCCGAGGGCTACACCATCTACAAGTGCGAGACTTGTGATGAGACCAAGAAGCGGGACGTTGTGCCTATGCTG
>OGHX01000546.1_pt1 | contig 12034 bp, 8 predicted proteins | sample 1571651 | NCBI WGS metagenome assembly OGHX01 (sample SAMEA2582030, study PRJEB24529) | metagenome | biome: Human gut stool | place: China | collected 2011
AGACCTCATTTTGGTGCTGATTGGGATGTTCTTCCTATATTTGGGGAGCAAATAGAATTTCAATAGCGTGTATGGCAGAAGATTTGTGTATCAGTAATGGCGGCAAAGAAGAGAAGTATCGTATGTTGCTTCCGCAAATTAAGTGTCTGATTGAAGGAGAGGATGACCTTATCGCTAATCTGGCTAATGTTGCGGCTGCACTGAAAGAGACTTTTCACTTTTTCTGGGTGGGATTTTATCTGGTGAAAGGTGAGGATCTGGTGCTTGCCCCTTTTCAGGGTCCGGTGGCTTGTACCAGAATAAAGAAGGGGCGTGGCGTTTGCGGAAAGGCCTGGAAGAGGGCTGAAATATTGGTTGTACCGGATGTAGATGCTTTTCCGGGTCATATAGCATGCAGTTCTTTGTCGCGTTCGGAAATAGTGCTTCCGCTTCTTCGTGCAAAGGGAGAAGTATGGGGTGTGCTGGATGTGGACAGTGAAAACTTGAATAGTTTTGATGAGGTGGATGCGCGTTTTTTGCAGGAGTTGTGTTCTTATCTGTAAGGTGATTTTTATAATAATAAGATTTTAGTATTGATAAAATATTATAGGGATATGGTGAAGAAGTTGATAGTCTTTTTATTTGTAGTAGGTATGGGAATTGGTTCTTTGTCGGCGCAACTGGCAAAAACTTGCTTTACCAATATGCCCGATTCTCTGAGTCCGTTGCTTACGGCTGTAAATCGTGCCGACTTTATTGACTTCTTGGAGAGCAAGATGAAAGCGGAAGTAACCAATCGTTTTGGCGGTAAGTCGGAAATGACTGAGCTTACTCCCGATTATATCCGTGTGCAGGTAACACCTCAAAGTACCTGGCAGATGAAACTTTTGTCAGTGAACGACAGTACCCGTCTTATCTGTACTGTTTCTACAGTTTGTGCTCCGGCTTGTGACAGTCATATCAAGTTTTATACTACCGGTTGGGAAGAGTTGCCCGCTGCATCCTATTTGGCATCATTACCTAATATGGATGATTTTATTGTGCCTGCTTCCGATACGGTAGATGTGTACCGCTATCAGGATGCTCGCCTTCAGGCTGATATGCTTTTAATGAAAGCCGACCTTTCGGGCAAGGACGCTACGCTGACTTTTACTTTTACCACTCCCGACTATATGGAAAAAGAAACAGCGGAAAAACTAAAACCGTTTCTCCGCGATCCTATAATCTATACGTGGAAAGAAGGGAAGTTCAATAATTAAGTATAAGGTATAAAGTAATAAGGCTTACAGAAGCTAAGCTAATGTAGAATATCAGAGGAACAGTGTAGATTTCCTTATTTCTTATACTTAATTCTTCATGTTTGATTTTTATTTTACTTTGATTTTGTCGAATCCTTCTCCGTATACTCCGATTACCTGACTTTGTGACACGAAGGCATTCGGGTCTATGTCTTTTATCAGCCGAAAGATAATGGTTGATTCCCGTTTTTTGGCAAGTACAAACAGCATTTTTATTTCCTTGCCGGTATAGAATCCGGAAGCATTTATAACTGTCGCGCCGCGGTGAGGATACACATTGATATGTCTGGCTATCTCCTCATACTTTTCGCTGATGATGAAAAACTGCACGGATTGACGTGCACTGTATACTTCTTTTTCCCAGTCTTTCAGCACGAAGTAGCTGGAAGAGATGATGATAAGGTCACAAAACAGCATGACCCGCCCCAGTGTAATGTCCCTGTATTTGTTGATGATAGCTGCGATAATATCCGTTCCGCCCGTACTTCCGTTCGAAGAGAAAGCAATGCCGATGCCGCCGCCACAGAAAGATGCTCCGATGACACATGCCATGAAAGGCTGGTCGTTCAGTAGGTGAACGCCGTCTGTCAGTTGCTGAATGATTGGCAGAAAGGAAGTCAGGGTAAAAACGGCAAAAATTGTCTTGATGCTGAACTTCCATCCTAAAATACGGATAGCAAGCAATAACAGTAGGAAGTTGATGCCGAAATAAACATATTGTACCGGCAGTCCTGTTGCAAAATATACCAGTGAGGCAATACCTGGTACTCCGCCTGTGGTAATATCGTTGGGAAGCAGGAATACTGTCCACCCGAAACCACATATGACCAAGCGTAAATTCCAAACTAAATAATCCCGCATTTCACGAAATATGTTCTGCCGGGAAGGAATGTGCATGTTCATTTGTAGTTTGCAGTTAGATTTGCGGCAAAGATAGATATTTTATCAATCTCGAAATATAAGTTATCGGTTATTTGTATTAGTTCGGATGAAATAAATTTGCTTGTGATGATAATTCTTTTGAAATGCCTGAACTTAGCTTCTTAAATGTTAGGTAGCCTGCATTTGGCAGAACTAATTTTTTTTGTACAATATTCTATTTGCATTACTCTAAATCATAATAAAAATCAAAAGAGAAAGTCTTTGTATCAAATGTAATATATAAATAATTTTAAGAATGCATCATCTTTGCAATACAGATATTGTGTTTGAACACAGTATTTGAATATCGTTAATCTTATATTTATTTTATGACATTTTAGCTGGATTGTTATATTATTAATTAAAAATTATATTGTTAAACTATGAGAATTCTACACAAAAAACTTTGTCTGTTGATGTTCCTGTTAACAGGCTGTTCTCTCGGCATTTTTGCCCAAAATAGAACAATTACCGGTACGGTTCGAGACGCCGTTGATGTGGTGATTGGTGCTTCTGTCACAGTAAAGGGCAACAGTTCTATCGGTACGATAACTGATATGGATGGCAAGTTCAGGATCTCAGTACCTTCTTCCGCTAGAGATTTGGTGATTAAATTTATCGGATATGATGATGCTGTAATCAGATTGGGTACACCTACTGATTATAAGGTTACGTTGAAAGAGTCTTCCGTGATGTTGGAAGAAGTAGTAGCTATTGGTTATGCCAAGGTGAAGCGTAAAGATTTGACAGGTGCTATTTCATCGGTAGGCGGTAAAGAATTAGCTAATGTACCGGTAACAACCGCGATGCAGGCGTTGCAAGGAAAAGCTGCCGGTGTAAATATCGTAACAGAGAGTGGTGCTCCAGGTGCAGGTGCCAACATTACCATTCGTGGTGGTATGTCATTGACTCAAAGTACTGAACCTCTTTATATTGTAGATGGATTTGAGATGGGAAGTGCTCTTGATAATATTGATATTAATGACATTGAAAGTATTGACGTGCTGAAAGATGCTTCTTCGACAGCTATTTATGGTGCTCGCGGTTCCAATGGTATTATTTTGATTACTACTAAATCTGGTAAGAAAGGTAAAACACAAGTTTCTTACAATACCTATTTTTCTTTCGATAAGTTAGCCAAAAAATTAGATTTAATGTCTAATGTAGAAGATTTTGTGAAATACCAGTATGAGTTTGCTGAGTTGACTGGTATTACTCCTACGTGGAGTGCTTTTTATGATGATGGCATGGCTACAGATGCCACAGGTTTTTATACGGGTGTATATGACCGTATACATGAGCGTTACGCTGATGCATCTTCTATTGACTGGCAGGATGAAGTATTCGGTGGATATGCCATGACGCAGAGCCATAATGTAAATATCTCTACCGGAACGGAAAAGACTCAGGTGATGTTGAGTTATAATTATAATGGACAGGATGGTCTGCTTGCCAATCATTCAGCCAATAAAAGTGCTTTCCGTGCAAAAATCAATTCAGAACTTTATAAAGGAATTCGCCTAGATGTCAACGCAATGTTTAATAACAAGAGTGTAGATGGCGGCGGCAGTTATTCTGGTATGAAGTATGTGTTACGTCAACCTATCAGCGGTGGTACTTACTTTACCCGTGACCAAATGTTGACAGAGCAGACCTATGTGGATTTTCGTGGAGCTGAGAGTTCCTATACGGCTTCTAACCCTTTGATACAGAACGAAGCTTCTACTTCCAATAAACGTTCTCGTATGTTTTCTGTAAATGCCGGTTTAGAGTTTGACTTTCTGAAACACTTTACTTACCGCATTGCCGGAAGCTACAGATGGAATAGCAGCAAATCCACTTCATTTTCCGATGAACGCTCTACCGGTTACCTGATGGACCCAGTTAATACGGGTATGACGGGAAGCATAGGAAATAGTGAATCTTATTCTTATCAGATAACGAATACTTTGAACTATAATCAGACTTTTGCAAAGAAGCATAAGGTAAATCTTTTATTGGGTCACGAAGTGAGTTATAGTGAAGATGAAAGCAATTCTATCAGCGTGAAGCAGATGCCCTATCCTAACCATGGAATTGATGATATTTCATTGGGAAATGTAGAAGAAAAGAAATCAGGTCATGGACATAGTGGAATCGTTTCTGCTTTCTTACGCGCTAACTATACAGTTGATGAGCGTTATTTTCTTACTGTGACATTCCGTGCCGATGGTTCTTCTAAATTTGCCAAAGGACATCAGTGGGGAGTTTTTCCTTCAGCTTCAGTTGCATGGAGAATTTCTGAGGAAAGTTTCTGGAAAGAGAATCGTATCAATGATGTTGTCAATAGTTTGAAATTGCGTGTTGGTTATGGTACTACAGGTAACAATGGCGTGGGAAGCTTCTCTTACCGCACTAATGTTTCATTGACCTCTTACCCTATGAATAATGTAATGACTAATCCTGCTTATGTATTAGGTACGCAGTTGGGTAACCCGGAATTGAAATGGGAGACACAAGTAGCTACCAATGTTGGCCTTGATGTGTCTTTATTCAATAGCAGAGTAAATTTGACAGCAGAATGGTATAATAATCAAGCGAATGACTTGTTATTGAACTGTGTTGTTCCATCTTCTACAGGTTATTCTACACAATATCAAAATGTAGGTAAGATGCGCAACAGAGGTTGGGAAGTCACGCTGAATACAGTGAATATCCGAACTAAAAATTTCAGTTGGACAAGTGATTTGAATTTGTCTTTTAATAAATCAAAAGTAGTAGCGTTGGAGCAAGGACAGACTGAAAAGACATTCAGTGCAGGTGATTCCCGTTCAGGTATGGTTACCTACTATGCAACAGTCGGCGAAGCTTTAGGTGAAATGTACGGTTATAAATATGAAGGTATTTATACAGCGGAGGATTTCATTGAGGGAAAAGATGGTAAACTGACTTTGCGTGAGGGAATTGTGAAGCCTAAGTCGGGAACTCCTCAACCAGGTGATATTAAGTATGCAGCCGATGATGTAGACGAAGAAGGGAATCCTATATTTACTAAGAAAAATGTGAAAATCGGTAATGGAACTCCAGATTGTATCGGCGGTTTCAATAATACGTTTACTTATAAAGGTTTTGATTTAAGTGTTTTCTTGAAATTTGCCATTGGCCAGGATATCTATAATGCAAATAAACAGAGCTTAACTACTTATTCTATATTTGAGAATATTCCACAGGAATTCAGTAACTATTACCGTGTAGTAGATCCTTCTACCGGAAAACAAGCAACGCTGTCACGTATGCAGGAAATGAACCCCGATGGTTCTGCACGTATTTGGGGATTGACTAAAAATAACAAGGAATGGGGCTTCTATCCTTCTTCTTATTTTGTTGAAGACGGTTCTTACTTGCGGTTGGCTCAGATTACATTGGGGTATACCTTGCCGAAAACGTGGTTGAAGAAAGCGATGATTTCTAATGCCCGTATTTATTTTACAGCTAACAATGTGGCTACACTTACCGGATATTCAGGCTATGACCCTGAGGTGAGAGCTGCTAAGGATAACGTGGTTACTACTCCGGGATATGACAGTTCCGCATATCCCCGTTCAAGAAGTTATGTTGTTGGTCTTAATTTAACGTTTTAATTAGAAAAAGAATATGAATAGCAAAATATTTAAATGGGCTGGTTTGAAAAAGAAACTGGTTATGGTGGCAATACTCAGTTTTTCGTTGGGTATGAGCATGACATCATGCACTGATTGGCTGGAAATGGAGTCTTATACCTCTGACGATGTTGATTATATATTTGAGAATGAGACTAAAGCGGATTTGTTTGTACAAGGGTGTTACAGAGGACTTATACACAAGGAGATGTTTTATAATCTTGGTATGGGTGAAACGGTAGTGCATACGGCAGAGGATGGTTTCAGTAGTAAATACAAGGCATGTAATTATGATTTTGACCCATTGGTTCCTACCACTGTTACAACTATCTTTAAAGAGGGATACCGTATTATTGAATCAACAAATGTCGCTATCAGCCGTTTGAAGAAGATGCCCGAAACTGTGAAGCGAAATCAATTGTTAGGGGAAGCATTGGCCATTCGTGCATTCTGTTACCACAACTTGATACGTATCTATGGAGATGTACCTGCTGTATATGTTCCCCTGGAAGAAATGGATGCAAATGATGAGAACCGTTTTTATCCGAAACGTTCACCTCGTGATGGTATATATGACCAAATTGTTTCGGACTTGCAACAGGCTACAGAATGGTTACCTTGGTACGAGGAGAGCGGTTATACTTCGACCGAGCGTCTTACCAAACAAGGAGCATATGCATTGCTGGCACGTATTGCTCTTTATGCAGGAGGTTATTCATTGCGCTGGGATTTGGAGACAAATGATCCTGCAACTTTGAAAATGGCTCGTCGGGATGATGCTACACGTGTTAAGGAATTATATGAAATAGCGAATGATGCATGCTTTCAAATCAAAGAACATGGAAAGAACTCATTGGTACAGGGAAAAGACGGAATGAGTGGTTTCCAATATCTGTGGTATAATCATTGCCAGCGTAAACTTACGGAGACAGAATCTGAAATGATTTGGCAATTGGCAGAATATGGTGACAAGACCAACTCGGAATTTGGACTTTATCTGCAGCCAGGTTCTTATAATGGAACATATGGTTCACGCAAGACATTACAGTTTGTTCTGCCAACTTATTATCTTTCATTTGATAAAAAGGATACTCGTCGGGATGTAACATGTACTTCATATAGTATCTACCCCAAAGATGGCGGTAAAAAAGGACCATGGATTGATACCGGTACTACTTATTCTTCTATACTATTGGGTAAGTGTCGTATCCAATGGTGTGTGGAACCGCAAGCTGCAAGCCAAAGAAATATCAATATTCCGCTTATACGTTATTCAGATGTACTTCTGATGTATGCTGAAACGGAGAATTACTTGAATAACGGTCCTACTCCCGAGGCTGAAGCTGCCTTGAAGGAAGTACGTACCCGTGCCGGAGTGGGTGAACTGCCTATTCCAACCGATCAGCAAGGTTTTGAGGATGCGCTTGTGCAGGAACGTAAATGGGAGTTTGCCGGAGAATTTACTCTTCGTAGCGATTTAATTCGTATGGGACGTTTGGCTAAGGAGTTGAGACAGGCCAAGCAGGATATGAAAGACTTGTCCGATCGTAAGGGTGCATATGCCAATGTGCCGAAATATAGATTGTATAAATATCAGGAAGACGGTCAAAAGTACGGTGATAAGTTCCTTGCCATAGATTATATTGAACTGACAGATCCTACGGAGATAGCTACAGTAAAAAATATTCCAGAAGACGAAAAGCAGTATAGTGATTATGAAACAGAACTGATTGAAATTGTGAAGAATCATCGTTCTAATGTAACTTCGCAGGATAAATGGTATCCTAGGGCAATGTTTGAAGCTTTCAGCAGTGAATTCAATATGAAAGGACAAGCTGTTGTCGGATTTGCCAAATCTGCTAGAGGTAAGATACAAGTAGGCAAGATTATTTATCAACAGCCTACCGGTTCGGAGGAAAATGGAGGTTCTTATCCTGCTTGGATTGATAAAGGGGATGGTTCTGATGGATTATTTTATGGTTTTAAGGAGAACTTTTCTGAATTATGTCCGTTTGCTGCAAAATCTAGTGGACATCCTTTGATAGATAATCCAAATCTGACTCAATTGCCTGGCTATTGATAGCAAACTTCTCATAGACTGGAGCGTGGTTTTGTGACTGTGGCATTTATAACGCAGTTTGAGACCACGCTTTTTATTAACCTCTAATATTATTGAAAGTATGAAAATGACGAAGACTTTTCTTTTAAGTATGTTGTTGGCTTGTACTGGATGCACTGAAGAAATAAACACAAAAGAAGTATATGTCAAAGGAGATTCCGGAAAGTTTCCCGATTATGGTGAGGTGCTTGCCTTTCCTGGTGCAGAAGGTTTTGGGCGATATGCTACAGGTGGACGTGGTGGAGAAATATATCACGTTACTAATCTTAATGATGATGGTGAAGGTTCTTTTCGAGATGCGGTGAGTAAGTCTGACCGTATTATTGTATTTGATGTGGCTGGTATCATAAACCTGCAGTCGCCTTTTATTTACCCACAAACTCTGACGATAGCCGGACAGACGGCTCCCGGTGATGGTATTGTCTTGTATGGTAATCGTGTATCGTTTACGGATGCAGATAATTTAATATGTCGTCATTTGCGTATTCGTATGGGAATTAAAGGTTCTGATGGCAAGGATGCCGCGGGAGTGGCTGATGGAGAAAATATGATATTTGATCACTTGTCTGTAACGTGGGGACGTGATGAGAATTTTTCTATAAACAGTACTACGGCACGTAACATAACTATACAGAATTCTATTATTGGACAGGGATTACAGAATCATTCTTGTGGTGGATTGATGCAAACCGATCTTGAAAATGGAATCACATTGTTTCGTAACCTTTATATTGATAACAAGACTCGTAATCCGAAAGTTAAGGGGCTGAACCAATTCGTGAATAATGTTGTATATAATTGGGGAAGTGGCGCTGCGTATAACATGAGTGGTGATTCTGAAGGTAGTTCGTTGACTTCAATTGAAAATAACTATTTTATTAAAGGTCCTGTGGTTAACTGGCAGAATGTACGTCAGGAAGATGGCAGCATAAAGGTGGAATTGGTTGATATGTCACCAACTAAGCCGTTTATCGGTGGAAATGAACGTTTTAATACTTATTGCGTTGGAAACTTTTATGATGAAGATAAGAATGGTGTTTTGAATGGGGTAGAAATACTTCCTGCAATCAATTGGGAAGAACTTTGTTCTGGTAATCCGACTTTTCTTGCTACGTGTCCGGAAATATTTCCTACTATTTCTCAGCAATCGGATGCCGAAAAAGCGTATGAATGGATTGTGAAATATGTTGGTGCAAGTCTGCCTGTGCGCGATCAGGTGGATGCTTATCTTATCAGCGAACTGACTTCATTGGGAGAAAAAGGGACTATAATCCAAAATGAACAAGATACACAACAGTTTCCTTTAGGTGGTGTAGGTGAAATAGAATCTGGAGTGAGCCTCTTAGATACTGATGGTGACGGTATGCCTGATGAGTTTGAAGACGGATATGGTTTGGATAAGAATAATCCGGACGATGCTTCACAAATGGCAGAAAACGGATATACCAATATTGAGAATTATATATTTACGCTTGATGAAAGATTAGATAAATAATTTTTTTTTATGATAAAATTATTGATGAAATACCTGCTATTTGCCGGAGTAATGGCAGTAGTAGTTGGCTGTACCGAAGAAAAAATGGAGGAAGTCTTTATAGAACAACCTAATTCTTTTCATATAAAAGTAGAAGGTGATGAAGCTTTTGCTTTGAATATTCCTTCCGGTGGAAAAATCGGTATTAATGGTAAAGAGGTACAAGTCTTGTCAAAAGGGTTGGTTAGTTTATATGAAGTGCCTGCCGAGGAAAAATATACGGTATACTATCCTTTAAGCGTACAGCTGCAAGAGGAGCGAATGAAGTTTAACATGCCCAAGGACCAGATTTACCGTACTGGTGGAGTTGATGTAGCAGCGTGTCCGTATTATGCCGTTGCTGATAATGAAGGATTGGCGGATTTGAAATTGAAACCGGCATTGGGTGCGTTAAAATTGATAATACCTGCCAATCAGGAATTTGCTTCTATATCATCTGTCGTTTTGAAATCAGAATCGGATGATATAATGGCTGGATGTATAGAATTGGATTTGGAAAGTGGTAATATTATCACTAAGGAAAATATGTCTCGTGAAGTCGTTTTAAAAGGAAATATTGATATAACTGAGAATAATGAAGCTATTATTGTTCTACCTCCGCAAACATTTACTGGGAAATTGGATGTGATGCTTGTGGCTCCGAAAGGAGGAGGAACGTATAGCCTTGATTTAACAGGAAAATCTATAGAAGCAGGTAAAGTACTTACTGCAACGCTTGATAATATAGATTGGGAAATGTGGACTTATTATTATGGTACTTCTAATTGTGTGATAGTACCACCGGGACAGCTTTCTGTTACAGTGAATTGTGCTGCCTATTATACTACTAGTTCTGTTTATGCATATGAGAATATCTCTGCAGGAGATAATTATTTACCGTTGTCTGCTGCACAATTGTGGAATGATGTTTCTTCTGATTTTGTAAAGGGAGTAACACTCTCTTCAGATCGTAAATCATTTACTGTAAATCTTGACGGACGACCAGGGAATGCAGTGATAGCTATTTATGACAAGGATGATCCTAAAACGGAAGATGCTAAGATTTTGTGGTCATTTCATATTTGGGTGACAGAGGTCAAGGAACAGCATTTGGGTATGAACGTAAAGGGAAATAGCTATACTGTACTTGACAGAAATTTAGGAGCGACTTCCGTTATTCCTGGAGAACGTTCCTCTATAGGATTACTTTATCAATGGGGGCGGAAAGATCCGTTTGTAGGTACAGGGGAGTATGGAAAAAATAGTAATGCCAAAATGTACAATGAAGTAGGAGAAGTTGCTTTTGCTACAGTTAAAGGTGGAGAAAGTACAGGCAATGTGAAATATGCCATACAAAATCCAACAAAGTTCATTATGTATTCTCGGAGTAAAAGCAATACAGCTAATCCACCTTATTATTGTGCTTACGATTGGCTATACTATGCTGATTGGGCATTATGGGGGAATCCAGAGGGATATACTTATCCGAAAGCATCCAATCTTACAAAATCTATATATGACCCGAGTCCAGAAGGTTATATGGTAGCTCCTAATGATACATGGATGGGAGCCAGCGATGGTTACGATAAAACTTCAAGTATTTTTGCTGCAGCAGAATGGAGTAAGGGATATGTTATGGTGGATGATAGCGGACAAAACTGGTGGTATCCGATAGGAGGATGGCGTAGTCGCAAGAATGGAAAATTAACTGCAGCAGATACTAATGGTTATTATTGGTGTAGTTCTACTGATAGAGAGAAGGCCGCGAATTCTGTACATCTAACTCTTGGTAAAGATGATGTCAAACTGAATTCGAATAATAGTCGTGCTAATTCCAGTTTGATACGTTGCGTCAAGATACAGAAATAGAAATAAAATTTTCATTCTCTACGCTAATGTGAGATAGCTCTAATAAGAATGAAAGTATTTCATTTGAACAGATAAGATAGGGAGGATTAGCTATTATAAAAAATATGGAGCTATAAAATATTTTGTGTAAATGGAAAATACGGGATTCAAAAATGAGTTCCGTATTTTTTATTTACACAAAACTTTGCATTGTTCGATTTGTTCTTGATAGAATTGACAGACAGTTTTCAGTTCAAATCTTTTGTTTTCGTCATTGAGTAGAGTAGTGGTAGTATATTCTTTCTGTTCAGAGTTGAACTCTAACATTCGTTGTTGTAACTCTGTTTGTTTATCAAGAATGATTTTCTGAATATACTCTTTATTGGGACAGTTTGGTTTTGGCTTATTTCGTGTAAAGTCCCAATAACGGGGTAGGACAGATATGCCTAAACTTTGGTATTTCTTCTTTCCGTCTTTACAGATGCGGAGCATTAATGGGTATTCACCATTTGCTAAGGTTTTCCACTTATAGCATACTACATTAATCGTTGCGTTCATAAGATTTTGGTTGAACTCTTGGTTGAACTCACTCGGTTAAACCATAGCCAAACCGCCATTGTCTAAAAACAAAAATCAGATAGAAATCTTGCGATAACTATCTGATTTTCAGAAGAGCGGAAGACGGGGCTCAAACCCGCGACCCTCAGCTTGGAAGGCT
>OGHX01000548.1_pt1 | contig 11998 bp, 8 predicted proteins | sample 1571651 | NCBI WGS metagenome assembly OGHX01 (sample SAMEA2582030, study PRJEB24529) | metagenome | biome: Human gut stool | place: China | collected 2011
TCTGGACTCCACTCTCCCCGCAACGAGTTAAGGGCTGCTCGCCCTTAACAATTCCGAAGAAGTGGGCTCCAAGCAAAAATGCTGGAGATTCGTGCATTCGCACGAAGATCTCTTAACCGCATTTTCGCTCTCCGCCGATTTGCTGCTTCGCAGCAGACTTTACGCCCTTGCTGGACATAACGTCCAGCAGAAACGTAACACCATCGGCGGAGCCGTAAACCGGAGAAGCCCAAAAAATGCGTTTAGCGAAGCGGCTAGCATTTTTGGGCTTCGACAACCCCTTCGGGGTCTGAAAGGGGCGAGTAGCCCCTTTCTCGTGGATCCAGCGCGTCGAAATCGCTGGCGCTTTTCTGATTCTCTTTTGGCGACAAAAGAGAATGAACCCCCGCCGTTAGTTGCGCCTTACAAAAATACATGGTACAATAAGCTCAAATCAAAAAATATAAAGGAGCAAGACCATGAAACAATATCCCGGCTACACCCTCGTCAAGCACGAGGACTGCCCCGAACAGCACGGGACGCTGACTGTGCTGACCCATGACGTCAGCGGGGCGGCTGTCCTGCTGGTGGAAAACGACGACGACAACAAGGCCTTTGGCATCGGCTTCGGCACCTTCCCCTCCGACGACACCGGCGTGTTCCACATCCTCGAGCACTCGGTGCTGGCAGGCAGCGAGAAGTACCCGGTGAAGTCGCCGTTTTTGCAGCTGCTCAAGAGCAGCATGGCGTCCTTCCTGAACGCCATGACCTTCCCGGACAAGACGGTGTATCCCTTCGCTACCCCCAACGAGACGGACTTCAAGAACCTGATGGACGTCTATCTCAACGCGGTGTTCTGCCCGCTGGCCATGGTGGACAAGGGCGTGTTCGAGCAGGAGGGCTGGCACCGGGACGAAGACGGCACGGTCAGCGGCGTCGTCTACAACGAGATGCAGGGGGCGCTGGCGACGCCGGACGCACAGCTGCAGAACGCTCTGAGCCGGGCAATGTTCCCGGATACGGCTTACGGCTTCGTCTCCGGCGGCGACCCGGCGTCCATTCCGGCGCTGACCTATGAGAAGTATGTGCGGGTCTACCGCCGCCACTACAGTGCCGACAACTGCTGCATCACCCTCTACGGCAAGATGGACATGGCCGAGAAGCTGGCCTTCCTCGACGAGCAGTATCTGAGCCGTATGCCCAAGAGCGCCAGCCGCCCCCGCCTGACGGTGCAGGACGAGCAGGTCGGTGCGAAGCGGAATATCCCGTACTATACCGAGAAGCCGGAGCCGGACGAGGCTCAGTGTGCGCTGGCGTGGTACACCGGTGCGTTCAGTGACCGGGAGCGCCAGCTGGGCGTGGAGATCCTGCTGGACGCCCTGCTGGGGACGAACCAGTCGCCTCTGAAAGCCGCCCTGCTGGAAGAAAAACTGGGCGCGGACATCGATGTGGGCTTCGATGACAGCACGCTGCAGCCGACCCTGGAGCTTGTGCTCCGGGGCGCGACGGAAGAGTCGGCGGGCAAATTTGCCGCCGCAGTGCGCAAAGCCGTGGACGGCATCCTCGAAAAGGGCATCCCCGAGGAGCTACTGATGGCAAGCCTCAACTCCACCGAGTTCGCTTCCCTTGAGCGGCCGGGCAGCGTCCCGGACGGTGTGCTGGACGCCATCAATGCATCTGCCGGCTGGCTCCACACCGGCGACCCGGCCCTGCTGCTCCACACGAACGCTCTGTTCGCTTCCCTGCGGGAGAAGCTGGAACAGGGCTGGTTCAATGAGCTGCTGCGGGAGCTGTTCGCGCCTGCGCCGGTGGAGATCATCCAGGTGCCGACCCTGCCCAAGAAAGAGGAAGAGGGGCGCGCCGCCCGCACCGACGGCAAGCTGGTGCTGGACCATCCGCTGACAGCCGCCGACCTCGGCGAGGGCAAAAAGCAGACCCCGGGCAGCAGGGAGCTGCTGGCGGGTGCAGAACTGCTGCACCACCCCTCGGCAGGCAATACCTACCTGTACCTTTACTATGATCTGGGCGGCATGGCACCGGAAGACATGTCCTGCCTGCATCTGCTCACGGATGTCATGGATGAGCTGGACACCGAAAAGCACACGGCCCAGGAACTGAACACTCTGCGGAACACCTGGCTGGGAAGCAGTGGTGCGTGGATGGACTGCTGGACGGGACGGCAGGAAGGCAGGCCCTGCCACGCAAAGCTCATCGTGGGGATGAGTATGCTGGAACGCAGCCTCGAAAAGGCTGTGGAGCTGGGCAGTGAGTGGCTGTATGAGACAAAGTTCAGCGGCCCGCAGGCCGAAGCTGCGATGGAGCGGGTGGCAAGCCAGCAGAAGCTGCTCATGGAGCAGAAGTTCCTGCGGGAGGGCCACGCCTTCGCCGCCATGCGGGCGGCGGCACATTTCTCGGTGGAATCCGCACTGAGTGAGCGCTGCAACGGCGTGAGCTACTACCACTATCTCTGTGAGCTGCTGGAAAAGGCCGACTGGACCGCTCTGGGCAAAAAGATGGAAGAGCTGTGGAAGAGCGTGCTGAAAAAGAACGCCCTGACCGTCAGCCTCCACGGCAGCGACGCGGCGCTGGATACCCTGAAAAAGCTTCTGCCGGGCAGTGCCTTTGCGGCAGAAAAGCGCGGCGAGGCAAAGCCCTACACGGAGGAGCTGACAGCTCCGGTGAACGAGGCCTTCATCATCGACGGCGGCGTGAACTACGATGTGCTGGTCTGGCCCATGGAGCGGCGGTTGGAACGGAAGGTGCTGGCCCGGGTGATGAGCTACGAGTATCTGTGGCACAACATCCGCGAGGTGGGCGGCGCGTACGGCACCGGCATGGTGACCCAGAACGACGGCACCGAATATCTCTACACCTACCGCGACCCGCACCTGAAAGAAAGCTATGAGACGTTCGCAAAGGGGCCGGCAGAACTGGCAGGCCGCGACTACACCGAGAAGGACATGAACGAGTTCATCGTGGGCGCGGCAGCAAAGCTGGACACCCCGCGCAAGCCCCGGGAAGAGGCTGCGTCTACCGACTGCAAATATTTTTGCGGAATCACCGACGAGATGACCGCCGCCGAGCGCAAGAGCCTGTGCAGTGTGGATGCTGCCGCCCTCAAGGCCGAGGCGGCGGACCTGTCGGCCCGGATGGAGAAGGGCGTGAGGGTGGTCTTCGGCAGCAAGGAGGCTGTGGAGGCCGCAAAGGAGCTGTTTGACCGGGTGGAAACCCTGTAAAAATACGCAGAGAGTCTCCCGGAGACTTTGCGCAGAAAATTGAGTGAAAGATCCCCTGTCTGTGGAAAAGAACACAGGCAGGGGATTTTTACTGCTTTGAAATATTACTTATAGGATAAAATACACGGTAAAATACAAATATGAGGGCAAAAAGTATGGACTCCTGCGGCGGAGAAAAGCGTGGTATCCTTTTGCCAGCGACAGAACGAAAGGAAGTGAGAACACAGGATGGGGCAGGAAAAGCAGGCTGCGGCCAAGGGACAGGAAAGTCTCCGGAAAGCCACCGACACCCTGAGCACCATGCTGGCGCAGGAGGTGAAAGATTTGAACGCCCGCCAGCGCGCGGCCCGCAGAGAGAACAGCACCGACCCCGGCATCATGAAGGGACTGAAAGAAGCGACTGCCGTGCTGAAAGATCTGGCGGGCGTGTCGAAGACCCTGAACGATCAGGGCGTGGATGCAGAAGGGCGGGAATGCGGCGTGGTGCTGCTGCCGCCGGTGGAGGATGTATGACGACAGAAAACAAGAATGCGGGCGTCGTGTGGAGGCCTCAGCCGAGGCAGATGGAATTTATGCGGAGGCCGGAGCCGGAAGCGCTTTACGGCGGCGCGGCAGGCGGCGGTAAGAGCGACGCCCTCGTCATCGAGGCGCTGCGGCAGGTACACATTCCGCACTACCGGGCGCTCATCCTCCGCAAGACCTATCCGCAGCTTTCCGACCTCGTGGACAAGAGTCAAAGCTATTACCGCCGGGCCTTTCCGGAGGCGCAGTACAACGCCGCGAGCCATGTGTGGGTCTTCCCCAGCGGGGCGAAAATTTACTTCGGCTCGATGCAGTACACCAAGGACCGGACGAACTATCAGGGCAAAGCCTTCGATTTTATCGGGTTCGACGAGCTGACCCACTTTGAGTGGGAGGAGTACAGCTACATGATGAGCCGCAACCGCCCCACCGGCCCCGGCACCCGGGTGTATCTGCGGGCCACCACCAACCCCGGCGGGGTGGGCCACGGCTGGGTGAAGGCGCGGTTCATCACGCCCGCCCCGCCCGGCACCCCCATCGTGGAGGAATACCCGGTGCGGATGCCGGACGGCACCGAAAAGGTGCTGCGGCGGGCGCGGGTATTCATCCCGTCCAGCATTTTCGACAACCCCGCCCTTCTGGAAAATGACCCGGACTATCTGGCCAGCCTCGCGGCCATGCCGGAGGCCGAAAAGCAGGCGCTGCTCTACGGCAGCTGGGACAGCTTTTCGGGGCAGGTGTTCACCGAGTGGCGGAACGACCCGAACCACTACGAAGACCAGCGCTGGACCCACGTCATCGCGCCGTTCACCATCCCGAAGCACTGGAAGATCTACCGGGGCTACGATTTCGGCTTTTCGAAGCCCTTCTCGGTGGGGTGGTACGCGGCGGACGAGGAAGGGCGGCTCTACCGCATCAAGGAGCTGTACGGCTGCACCGGACGCCCCAACGAGGGTCTGCGCATCGACCCGGTGGAGCAGGCACGTCGCATCCGGGAGGCCGAGCAGAACGACCCGGTGCTCCGGGGCAGAGTCATTCAGGGCATCGCCGACCCGGCCATCTTCGACGAGAGCCGGGGCGAGAGCATCGCCGCCATGATGGAGCGGGGGCCGAACTTTCTGCACTGGATGCCCGGCGACCACACCCGTCTGGCGGGCAAGATGCAGATGCACTACCGGCTGAATTTTGACGGCGAGGGCAGGCCGATGCTGCAGGTGTTCAATACCTGCAAGCACTTCATCCGCACCATCCCGAACCTCGTGTACGACGAGAGCAACGTGGAGGACATCGACACCCGGCAGGAAGACCACATCTACGATGAGTGCCGCTATGTGCTGATGGAAAATCCCATCTCGCCGCCCCGGCATACATCGGCCCCGCCGGTGCTGGATGACCCGCTGGAGCTGCATCGGAAGGCGAAGTTTCTGAGGGTGTAAAGGCTCTCCCTTTGGGAGAGGCTGGGAGCGGAGAAAAACGACAGCGCCCTGCAACAGAGGGCAGGAAGGAGAAAAACTATGGATGAAGCAACAAAACTGCCCATCGGGCCGGAAGAGGTGGCTGAGGCCGCGCAGATCTTGCAGCGGTACAAGGCGGGCAAGGCCGCGCTGGACAAGCGCCTGGTGGACAACGAACTGTGGTTCCGGATGGGACACTGGAAAAACTACCAGAACCCCATGATGGAGGGCAAACCCCAGCCGTCCAGCGGCTGGCTGTTCAACTCCATCGCCAACAAGCACGCCGACGCGATGGACAACTACCCCAGTCCCAACGTCCTGCCCCGTGCCGAGGACGACGAGGCAGCGGCACAGGCGCTTTCCAGCGTGCTGCCCGTGGTGCTGGAACAGGCGGACTATGAGCAGGTGTACAGCGACACCTGGTGGCGCAAGCTCAAGCAGGGGACCGGAGTCAAAGGCGTGTTCTGGGATCCGGAGCAGCGGGGCGGTGTGGGCGAGATCGCCATCCGGCCCATGAACCTACTGATGCTCTACTGGGAGCCGGGCGTGGACGATATTCAGGAGTCGCCCCACTTTTTCTCGCTGAGTCTGGCCGACACGGCTCAACTGGAAGAGCGCTGGCCCCAGCTGGCCGGACACACCGCCAGCGTGCTGGACGTGCCGCATTACATCCACGACGGCGGCCTTGATACCAGCGACAAGAGCGTCGTGGTGGACTGGTACTACAAAAAGCTTTCCCCCGAGGGCAGGAGCGTCCTGCACTACTGCAAGTTCTGCAATGGCGTGGTGCTCTACGCCAGCGAGAACGACCCGGCGATGGCCGAAAGAGGCTTCTACGACCACGGCAAGTATCCCTTCGTGTTCGATGCGCTGTTCATGGAGGAGGACAGCCCGGCGGGCTTCGGGTACATCGATGTGATGAAGGAGTGCCAGACCGCCATCGACAAGATGAACCACGCCATGGACGAGAACGTCCTGCTCTCGTCCCGCCAGCGGTATGTGCTGAGCGACACGGCGGGCGTCAACGAGGAAGAGCTGACCGACCTGTCGCGGGACATCATCCATGTGGTGGGGCGGCTGAACGACGACAGCTTCCGGCCGTTGCAGACGGCGGGCCTGCAGGGCAACAGCCTGAGCTACCGCAACAGCCGCATCGAGGAGCTGAAGGAGATCAGCGGAAACCGTGACATGACTCAGGGCGGCACCGCAGGCGGCGTGACGGCAGCTTCGGCCATCGCGGCCTTGCAGGAGGCGGGTTCGAAGCTCAGCCGGGATATGCTCAAGAGCGCTTACAGGGCATTTGCCAAAGAGTGCTACCTTATCATTGAGCTGATGAGGCAGTTCTACGACGAGGAGCGCATCTTCCGCATCACCGGCAAGAGCGGCGAGAGCGAGTTCGTCCGCTTTTCGGGCCAGGTGCTCCGCGCCCAGCCTGCAAGAGTCGTGGGCGGCGTGGAGCTGGGCAGTCATGAGCCGGTGTTCGACATCGTGGTGAGCGCGGAGAAAAAGTCCACCTTTTCCCGCCTCTCCCAGAACGAGACGGCCAAGGAGTGCTATCAGCTGGGCTTTTTCGCCCCGGCCAACGCCGACGCCGCGCTGGCGGCGCTGGAAATGATGGACTTTGAGGGCATCGAAAAGGTTCGCCAGCGGGTGCGGCAGAACGGCACCCTCGCCCAGCAGCTGGCCCGGATGCAGGCCCAGATGGCCCAGCTGACGGGTCTGCTGGAAGTGCAGAAAAAGTCCGAAGCCCCCAAGCTCAGCGGCCCGGCACAGGAGCTGAGCACGGCTGCAATGGCGAGGGCGATGAAGACGCAGAAAGGAGAAATGAGATGATAAAAGTAAACTACACCGAGCTGGACGGCCCGGCAGGCCCCACCTGCCGGCTGGAAGCTTCGGGCCATGCGGGCTATGCCCCCGCCGGGCAGGACATCGTGTGTGCGGGGGCCAGCACCCTGATGCAGACCCTCTGCGCCCTGCTGGCGGGCGAGGAAGGCACCAGGAGCGGCGTGTGGGACGAGCCGAACGGCCCTCGTCTGGCCGTGACGGCAGCGGCACCCCAGAAGCCGTGGGTGGAGGGGGCGTTCGAATTCGCAAAGGCGGGCTTTGCTCTGCTGGCAGAACGCTACCCGGACAATGTTCGCTTCGCCGATTTGAGCGGACGGGGAGAACAGTCGATGGTGGATCTGCAGCTCTTTGCCTCGGAGGGCGGCGATGCCGCCGCCCCCTCCGCTCCCGCCCTCAGCCATGCACAGGCTCAGCAGGCCATCGCCTCCGGGACGATGAAGGCGGATGAGGGCCGGGAAGCTTCGGATGTGCCGACACCGGCGGCGGTGCAGGAGCCGGAAGAGCGTCCTGCACCGCCCGAACGCCCTGCGCCGCTTCCACTTCCGCCCATTCCGGGCCTGAGAGAGGGCGCAAACACCGTCCGCGCCCTCCACGTCCGCTGGGCGGCGGAAGAGGCGATGCTTCGCCGGGATATGCCGGATTTTTCGCTCAAGCAGGAGCTGGCGAACCCCGAGATGCGCCGCCTGATGGAGCTGCCCGGGATGCGGATGGGTGACGCCTACCGTCTGGCCCACTACAACGACGCTCTGCGTCAGACCGCCCAGACTGTGGAGCAGGGCGTCGTGGAGCGCATCCGCCAGCGTTCGGCCCGCCCGGCGGAAAACGGTACCAGCCCCGGCGGTGCGGCCATCACCCGGGCCGATGTGGCCAGCATGACCCGCGCCCAGCGTGAGGCACTGGAACGCCGTGCGATGCACGGGGTGAAGATCAGTTTTTGAAAATTTTGATACAGAAAGGACAAATGACATGAAAAGCTACAACCTGAAGATGAACCTCCAGCTCTTTGCCGACCCTTCTGCCAGCCTGCAGAACACCACCGGCACCATGACCAACGAGATGAAGACCTTCTACGAGAAGCGCCTTATCGACCAGGCAGAGCCCCGTCTGGTGCATGACCAGTTCGCGGACTACTATCCCGTACCCCAGAACGGCGGCAAGACCATTGAGTTCCGCAAGTACGACAGCCTGCCCAAGGCCGATACCCCGCTGACCGAGGGCGTGACTCCCAACGGCCAGACCCTGAACGTGACCACCATCACCAGCGACCTGCACCAGTACGGCGGCTGGACCCCGCTCACCGATGTGCTGCAGATGACGGCCATCGACAACAATGTGGTACAGGCCACCCGCGTTCTGGCAAGCCAGGCGGGCCGCACCATGGACAGCATCACCCGCGATGTGCTGGCCGGCGGCACCAACGTCATCTATGCGCCGAAGCTTTCCGCAGACGGCACCGAGACTGCCGTCACCAGCCGCAAGGCGCTGGACAAGAGCTGCACCCTGACCCCGAAGCTGTTCTTCCAGGCGGCGGCACAGCTGGGCGCGATGAACGCTGACCCCATCGGCGACAGCTACATCGCCATCATCCATCCCTACGCCGCCTACGACCTCAAGACCTGCAAGGAGTTCATCGAGGCCCACAAGTACGCCGACCCCGACACCATGTACCGCGGCGAGATCGGCAAGCTGGGCAACATCCGCTTCATCGAGACCAGCGAGGCGAAGATCTGGAAGGACGCTACCTGTCCGGAGGGTCTGGCCGTCTTCGGCACCCTCGTGCTGGGCGCCCACGCCTACGGCGTCACCGAGCTGGAAGGCGGCGGCCTGGAGCACATCGTCAAGCAGCTGGGCGAGGGCGAAGACCCGCTGAACCAGCGCGCGTCCGTGGGCTGGAAGGCCATCAAGACCGCAGAGCGGCTGTGTGAGCAGTACATGGTGCGCATCGAGAGCGTCAGCCCGAAGTACAGCGCGAAGGCGAAGGCGAACTAACACACCTCTGATGGCTCTCCCTTTGGGAGAGCTGGACACGAAGTGGCCTGAGAGGGCAAGGATGCTGACAGATAGGCATGGACGCGGCGGATAGTATGGCTCTGACAAAGAGCCTGCTTATCGACGCATGATAGCGCTATCGCAACGGGCTTGCCCTCTCCGTCACCTACGGTGACACCTCTCCCAAAGGGAGAGGCTATAGCGCAAAAGGAATAGCCCTGCGACAGAGGGCAGAAAGAAGGATACTATGGCGACTAAGAAAGAGACTGCTGCGGCCCAGGCCGTGGAAAACGCGGTGGAGACTGTGGAGAAGACCGAGGCGATGGCCGAAGCAAAGGCCGAAGCAAAGGCCGAAGCAAAGGACGACGGCATGGTGACCATCCACCTGTTTAAGGACGACGACCGCTACGCGGCGCCGGTGTTCGTGGGCGTCAACGGCGACAGCTACCTCATCCAGCGCGGCATCGACGTGAAGGTGCCGAAGGCTGTGGCCGAGGTGCTGGAGCACAGCATCAAGCAGGACGCCGAGGCGGCCCGGAAGAGTCAGGCCATGCAGGCGGCGGCCGGTACGCAGATGATGACCATTTGATATTTCCCCCGGTACAGCTTGCAGGCGCTTGCTGCGCCGGGGGATTTTGTTTTGGAGGTTTTATGACAGCAGGCGAAGCGATACGGATGGCCGACGAGCTGAGGCCGAACAACAGCTTTTCGGACGAGATGAAGCAGCTGTGGCTGCGGCAGGCCGACAGCGGCTTGCGGCGGAACGTGGTGGAGCGCAGCGACACCGGCAGCGACTTTGAGGGCCGCGGCGCGGACATTTTGTGGGAGGAGGGGTTGGAATACGACACGCCGCTGCTGGCAGACGGCGCGGCGGAAGCGCTCTACCCCAACTGGCTGGCGGCGCAGATGGACCTCGCCCTCGGCGAGACAGCCCGGGCGGCGAACGAATTGCAGCTCTACACGAGCTATGTGCAGGAGTTTGCGGCGTGGGTGAGGCGAAATTATATGCCGGTAGGCGGCGGGAGGCTGATGACGTGAATGAAAGAGCGCTGGAACGGGGAAGAACCTCTCCGTCACGCCTGACGGCGTGCCACCTCCCCTATCGAGGGGAGGCCTTGGCAGGCCGGGCAACTTTGAACTGGATACCTGAAGTCTGATGTGTCATAAAATGGAGTGCCCTGCGACAGAGGGCAGAAGGATAGTAACATGAACTTAAATCAGATAACCAGCCAGCGGCAGCTGCTGCGGGTGTTCGGCGGGCTGAACGAGGGGTATGCCTGCAGCGAGGCAGAGCTGAGCAAGGAGAAAAACTTTTCTTCGCGGGGATACCCGGCCCTCGAGACCCGCAAGCCCCGGCGGAAGGTGCGGGACGCAGCCGGAATGAACGGGATGTACCACCTGAACGGCCTTTTGACCGTGGAAGGCACGACCCTGCGGTATGCCCCGGACGACGGCAGCGACACCGTGGAGCTGAAGGACGCCCTGACGGACAGCGAGAAGAAGATGGTGGGCATGGGGACCAAGGTGCTCATCTGGCCGGATAAGATGTCCTTTGACGCCGCAGCGGGGACGCTGAGTGCGCTGGGGTCCGGCTGGCAGCAGGGAGGCAAAAGCTTGACTGTGACCCCCTGCGACGCTGCGGGCGTGGTGTACACGCCGAACAAATTCGGCGCGACCGAGCCGGAAAACCCCGAGAACGGCGACGTCTGGCTCAAGCAGGCCGAGGATGCCCCGTGGAGCTACCGCGACGCCCTGAAGCTCTACAGCACGGCGGGCGGGTGGCAGAACATCCTGCTGAACTACTGCCGTGTGACCTGCGAGGGACTGGGCAAAGCGTTCAAGGCTGGGGACACTGTGACCCTGACGGGCATCCCCAGCGTGGTGAAGAACGCTTATTCTGCCGATTTCGGCGGGGATGTGGCGGTGGACGACGTGGCCGGGGACTCCGTGATCCTCTCCATTGCGCCGGACATCGAGAGCGTTTTGTACTACGGCACCTGTGCGGTGACGGGCCAGAGCGTGGTGTGGACGGCCATGGACGGCAAGACCACCCAGACCTTCGACGGGCCTTTCCCAGACGTGACGGCCCAGCGGCGGGTGCCGGATCTGGACTGGCTGACGGAGCACAACAACCGGGTGTGGGGCTGCTCGAGCACCGAAAATGTCATCTATGCCTGCAAGCTGGGCGACGCCACCAACTGGTTCTCCTATCGCGGCACGGCGGCGGACAGCTACGCCGTGACCGTGGGCAGCGACGGGGCCTTTACCGGCGCGGCTACCTGCATGGGATACGTGCTTTTCTTCAAGGAGAACGGCCTGCACAAGCTGTACGGCACCAAGCCCAGCGACTACCAGATGAGCAGCATCCAGTGCTCGGGCGTGGCCAAGGGCGCCCACCAGAGCCTCTGCGTCATCAACGAGACACTGTACTACCTCTCGATGGACGGGGTCATGGCGTGGGACGGCAGCCTGCCCACCAAGGTGTCGGCCTCACTGGACGAAGAGAGCCTCAGCCATGTGACGAGAGCAGCTGCCGGCGGGCTGGTGGGGCGGTACTACCTGCACACCGAGAGCCCCTGCGGGCAGAGGCTGCTGGTGTACGACACCGAGAAAGGACTCTGGCACGAGGAGGACGCCACCGGCTGGGCCATGTGCAGCACCGGGCGGCAGCTCTACCTCTGGGACAAAGAGGCCATCTGGGCCGCAGACGGGAGCCGGGAAGCCGGCGGCGAAGAGGACACGGTGGAATACGAGGCCGTGACCGGCGACATCGGACTCGGAGACCCGGACGACAAGTATTGCAGCCGGGTGACGGTGCGGCTGGACGCCATGGAGCGGACCGTGGTGACGCTGTGGGCCAGCTTCGACGGCGGCGAGTGGCAGGAGATGGGCCGGGTGGACACCCGGGACAGGCGGGTGCAGGTGAACCTGCCCTTTGTCCCGACCCGGCACGACACCATGCGGCTGCGTCTG
>OGHX01000549.1_pt1 | contig 11942 bp, 9 predicted proteins | sample 1571651 | NCBI WGS metagenome assembly OGHX01 (sample SAMEA2582030, study PRJEB24529) | metagenome | biome: Human gut stool | place: China | collected 2011
GTGCCTGAAGCCGTCACCGCGTGGTGAGCTGGAAATCACCGATGTGAACCGTATCTACCTGGAGCAAGGCAATCTGTCGGTGGCGATGATGGGGCGTGGCTATGCCTGGCTGGATACCGGTACCCATGAAAGCATGATAGAAGCGAGCAACTTTATTCAGACTATCGAGACGCGCCAGGGATTGAAGGTGGCGTGTCCTGAAGAGATCGCCTATCGCCAAAAGTTTATCAGTGCTGACCAGATACGTGAGCTTGCAGCGCCGCTGGCGAAAAATGCATATGGCCAATATTTGTTAAGAATGGTTGCTAACGCCTGATGTGATATGGGGGGAGGAATGTTGTTCCCCCATAAAAACTGGATCAAATGTGGGTAAACAGATGAACGTAATCAAAACAGCAATTCCTGACGTGCTTATTTTTGAGCCAAAAGTATTTGGTGATGAGCGTGGATTTTTCTTTGAGAGCTTCAACCACAAGTTGTTTGAAGAGGCAGTAGGATATCCTGTGAGTTTTGTGCAGGATAATCACTCCAAATCGTCGAAAGGGGTATTGCGTGGCTTACATTATCAATTGTCTCCCTATGCCCAGGGCAAGCTGGTGCGCTGTGTTGCAGGTGAAGTGTTTGATGTGGCGGTAGATATCCGCAAAAGCTCTCCAACCTTTGGACAGTGGGTTGGGGTTCACTTGTCAGGTGAGAATAAGCGACAGTTGTGGATCCCGGAAGGGTTTGCACACGGTTTTGTAACTCTGAGCGAGACGGCGGAGTTTTTGTATAAAACGACTAATTATTATCATCCTGAAAGTGACAGAAGTCTATTCTGGAAAGATCCAGACTTGAGCATTGATTGGCCATTAGATAAACCTATTCTTTCAAAAAAAGATGAGAATGCCTTTTCATTTCACAAGGCTGAAATTTTTTAATTTTGTATCAGCATGAATAGAACTATGTAGATGTTCTAGCTATATGGTAAGAGGTTTATTTTGGTTTCTTCTCAAGGGTAATTATGAACCGAGATAGTAGTATATCCCCCGTCCGTATTTTATCGATTTTAAAAAACCGCCATTTGATTATGACGTTAGTTCGCCGCGAAGTTGCAGCGAGATATCGTGGTTCACTTTTTGGAAATTTGTGGGCTTTATTTACTCCACTTTTTATGTTGGCAGTTTACACATTCATATTTAGCGTGGTATTCAAAGCTCGCTGGAGTGGTGGTAGTGATTCTCGTAGTGAATTTGCATTGGTGCTTTTTGCCGGTCTAATGGTCTTCAATCTATTTTCAGAGTGTTTTAATCGTGCTCCACGATTGATTCTTGAAAATGTCAACTATGTCAAGAAAGTGGTGTTTCCACTCGATATACTGCCGTGGGTCGCATTGGGCAGTGCTATGATAAATATGTTTATTAGCTTTATGGTATGGCTTACTTTCTATGCTATTGCTATTGGTACACCACCCATTACTGTTCTACTTTTTCCGATAGTAATTATCCCGCTCATTTTCTTTATAATGGGAATTTCATGGGCACTTGCAGCAATGGGGGTTTACTTACGTGACCTTTCTCAATTGGTAGGCGTTATCAGTACCATATTGATGTTCCTCTCTCCTATATTTTATCCTATTGAAGCATTACCTGAAGAGTACCGCCACTGGTTGAATATCAACCCACTTACTCCTGTTATTGCACAAGTACGTGATGTGCTTTACTGGGGGAAAATGCCTTATTGGAAAGAATACGGCATGACATTGATTGTCGCAACGGTAGTTATGTATGCAGGATTTGCCTTGTTCCAAAAAACGCGTAAGGGGTTTGCCGATGTGCTCTGACAAAGTGGCAATTGAAGTTCATGGGCTAAGCAAATGCTATCAAGTGTATGGGCAACCTGTCGATCGACTCAAACAGTTCGTTTTCCCGCGTGTGTTGCGATTATTTCGACGTGCCTCAAAGCAGTACTTTCGTGAGTTTTGGGCTCTGCAATCAATTAACTTCACGATAAAGAAAGGGGAAACCGTTGGTATTATTGGTCATAATGGAGCCGGAAAGTCTACATTGCTACAACTGATATGCGGCACTCTAAATCCTTCTCATGGTGAAATTAGTGTTAATGGGCGTATTGCTGCATTGCTTGAGCTGGGGGCTGGATTTAATCCGGAGTTCAGTGGGCGTGATAATGTCTATCTCAATGCCAGTGTCCTGGGATTGAGTAAAGAGGATATTGATGCAAGGTTTGATGAAATCGCTCGTTTTGCCGACATTGGCGATTTTATGGAGCAACCCGTCAAGACCTATTCCAGTGGTATGTATGTCCGTCTTGCGTTTGCAGTACAAGCATGTATCGACCCGGAGATATTGATTGTAGATGAAGCACTTGCAGTTGGGGACATAGGTTTTCAGTACAAATGTTTCACGCGAATGGAAGCCCTTAAAGCCAAGGGAGTGACTATTCTCATGGTGACGCACTCGACTGGTAGTATTCTAGAGTATGCCGATAGATGCCTGGTTATGGAAGGAGGGCGCCTGATTGGTGATACTACGGATGTCTTAGCAGCAGTCATGGCGTATGAAAAAGGGATGATATTGTCGGAAGAAAAAGCAGAGTCATCTTCATCAGTAGCAAGTGAAAATGACGGAGAATGTCCATCTCAATCGCTCTTAATTGAGAAGCAAAAAAATGAAGCAAATATGGTGCTGGGTGAAAAACGATTTGGCTCTGCCCGCGCCATAATAGCAAGTCTGACAATATTAAAAAATGATGGAACACCTTATCATGAAGAGCCGTTAGTGAAATCTGGGGAGACTTTAACACTACGCTTTGAGCTCTTGGCGTGTGAGGTTATTGAAGATGTAGTGCTCGGACTTTCTTTGAGTCGGACTCAAGGTGGTGATATATGGGGGGATAACAATATTGCTGCCGGCCATTCTCTCACTTTGAAACCAGGTCGCCAAATAGTGACTTATCAAGTTACTTTACCAATCAATAGTGGTGATTATTTACTGCACTGTGGGTTGGCCTCCCTCAGAGGAGGAATGCGTGAAGAACTTGATCAGCGCCGGCCAATGCGTGCGGTCAAGTTCTGGTCTGCCCGAGAATTGGGCGGTGTTGTACATGCTCCAATTACTGTTCTGGCCTGAACTCATCGGTATTAACAATGCTAGCAGCCTTTTTACCCCCTTACCCTTTTAGGTCTGTACCAGCACCATATCTGTGGTGTTATTATCGCCTACTGTGTGAATGGGCGACAGAATCTTGTATGTTCATTACAGGGCGCGACTATGTGCGACCTATTGAGCAATGGGAAGACCGCTGGGAGTGCACAAATGATGCTGCAACAAGACTTAACTATGCATTACCCAAAAATACACAGCCTCCACAGCATCATTATGCTTGGTTAGATAAAGGGCGTTTTGACGAATGGTTGAGCATTCATAACAGCAACCCTCTAGCCGTTTTTCGTCATTTCTTATGTGAACGTGATAATGCTTATGAAGAAGAACTTCATGAGATGCTATGTTCTGCACCAAATAAGATTGAAGCTGTAATTACATTTTTAAATGTCCCGTCACTTTCCGCAGTTTGTCAACGACTTGGTATTCCTGTGATTCATCAGGAGTTAGGACCCCTGCGTGGGCATATATATCGTGATACAGCTTACGTTGATTTTCAGGGCGTCAATGGAAATTCTGAAGCTGAAAATCGTGAGTGTGAATTCAGGGGCTGGTCTCTAAATTCTCTAAGTGAATTAAAGTTAAATGATCTTCTTTTGTTTTTTTTGAAAGACCCTAGCTTTATTAAAAGTTTGCCAGAGAAAACCTCTGAAATTGGAATAGCACTTCAGGTTGAGGATGATTCCAATTTAGTTGCGTTTGGTAATGGAATGGATAACCAGTCTATTATACTTGCTGCTCGTAACCAAACAGCTACATCAAGTCTGTTGATTCGTCCTCATCCAGGTAGTCTGTTTACGTTACGTGAAGGAATAATGCCAATAGATGAATCGCCAACCAGTCTGGAGTTTGTTGCTCGTTGTAAAAAAATAATGACTATAAATTCCAGTGTCGCACTAGAAGCTCTACTTCTTGGGGTTCCGGTGACAATCTTCGGTGACAGTTCATTATGTCATCTGGCCAAAGAAATACCTCATTCTTTATCTTTGGTCAGGCGTTTGACATTCTATCTTTTTGCTTATTTAGTTCCACGATCATGTCAGTTGTCCCCCCGTTATCTGCGTTTTCGTTTAAGTGAGCCAGGTGAGAAAGCCATCATTGAGTATCATTTGGGTTGTTATATGAGAGATGATGATATGACTTTACCAGAAGAGAGCGCTTTTGAAGATCTTCAAACAAAGCTGATAGCTCAGGTATTGGCAAGTAATCAACTTAGAGTTCATCGTAACGAGAGATTGCAAGCTCTCACTGAACAGGTACATGTGCTATCACAAGAACTCACAGACGTTAATAGGCGACTAGTTGAGGAGGGTGAGGCACACGGGCATGCCATTCAGGTGGTTGAGCAGATTACTGAGCAATTCAATACTCTTTCAAAACAATATTCTGACACTCTTGAAGAGTTACATTTGCGTGATAAAAAAATCAAAGAATGTGATGAGCTTTTAAACAAGATACGTAACAACAGAATATTAAATTTTTATATAAGACGTTTTATTTGAATTTATGAGTGAATTTATGTTAATTAGAAATCTTGACGTTATTATACCTGTGTATCGTGGGCTTGATGAAACTAAAGAGTGTATACTTTCGTTATTGTCTAGTATTCCACAGTGGGCTCAGCTTATAGTCATTAATGATTGCTCCCCCGAGCCTGATTTAACTAATTGGCTTAGACAAGAAGCGAGTAATTTAGGCTTCGAGTTGCATGAAAACAAGGCTAATAAAGGTTTTGTCGGTACAGTAAACTATGGCATGAGCCTGAACAAAGATAGAGACGTACTGTTACTTAACAGTGATGTAGAGGTTTCTAATCTGGATTGGCTTAATAGAATGCGAAAAGCAGCGTATAGCCATGATCGGGTTGCAAGCTTAACTCCATTTTCTAATAATGCTACAATATGTAGCTTTCCAAATTTTTGTCAGGACAATGAACTGTATTGTGGTTTGGATGTTAATGCGCTAGATCGTCTTTTCTCTAATCTTCCTCTTGAAAGCGAACTCGTTGAGGTACCTACAGGTGTCGGATTTTGTATGTATATCCGTAGAGATTGTTTAGATTCGGTTGGTTATTTCGATGAACAAACCTTCGGTAAAGGTTATGGAGAGGAAAATGACTGGTGCCAGCGCGCGCACAAGTTGGGGTGGAAGAATTATCATCAATTGAATGTGTTTGCTTACCACAAAGGAGGCGTGAGTTTTCAAGAGGAAGGGGACCCAAGAAAAGCTCGTGCATTAGAGTTACTTAACACATTACATCCTAATTATACTCACGATGTGATGGCATTTATTGCACAAGATCCTGCAAGACAAGCAAGGTTGATGGCTAAGATAAAATACATAGCCGAGACTGGCCTCCCAGTTATCTTAGCTGTTGCACATCACCTCGGTGGTGGAGTTGCTCAACATGTTTCAGAGCTTGCGTCGTATTATTTAGAAAAGGCATGGTTTCTTCGCCTAACTCCCGGTAGCAGAGAAGGATATGTTAATCTTTATTTGAGCGCATTGGACGGTGATAAGACTGATGCATTCGTCTTCAACGTTCACACAGATTATGAATTATTAGTGAGTTTATTACGAGATCTAAGAGTTGGTCGGGTACACTTCCATCACAGCATGGGGCTGCCGCCACGAACTTGGTTACTGCCTAGTTCGCTAGGCGTATCCTATGACGTGACGATTCATGATTACTATATGCTAAATGGTAATCCAACACTTACAGATCGTTATGGACAATTTGTGAGTGAGGATAATCAAAATCATGATGATGTCTGTAGAGATGCAGCACAGATCAGTGTCTCAGGTGAGGAGTGGCGCAGTGGTATATATCCTTTACTTTCTCGAGCAGAGCGGATTATTTATCCCAGTAGAGATGTATATCAGCGATTTAGCAGGCTATATGGAAATGAAAGTGAGCTATCTAACAAGGCAATTGTAACATACCATCCAGATGCTTATTGTTATTCTGAACCTAAACAGAGTCATAAACCGGGTGATCAGCTTCGTGTACTAATCCTTGGTGCTCTGAGTCGGGAAAAAGGAGCTGATCTATTAGAACAAGTTGCTTTGCTGTGTGATCCAGATAACATAGAGTTCCATCTATTAGGCTATGGCTATCGTCCTTTGCGTGGTGTTGTGAACCATGGTGCATATAGACTGGATCAACTTGAAGAAAAACTTAACAGTATTAAACCTCATGTGGTCTGGTTCCCTGCTTTATGGCCTGAGACATACAGCTATACGCTATCAATTGCGCTTGACCATGAATATCCTGTTGTCTGTCCGAATATTGGTGCTTTTGTCGAGCGTATCGAAAATAGAAATAACTCTTTATTATTACCCTGGAATATCAAACCTATTGATTGTGCTGCATTTTGGCGTGCGTATGCCCAGGGTGCCAAGCTAAGCAATTTCCTTGTTTCAGCTGAAATTTGTGATGAAATAGAGCGAGACGATAATTTCTATCAAGATAAATACCTGAGTGGATTGACAGTATTAACACCTACAGATGGTTCTATTTTGGTCAATAAGTGGAATGAAAAGCTAAGTCTTGCTCCTAGTACTGTACTGTTATCAAGAAAAGAACAACTTTTACAGTATCTATGGAAGGTTAGAAATATGCGTATCGTCAGTTCATTTGCACGTTATATTCCATTTAGATTGCAGAGGGCGATCAAGCGCTTATTGAGTCGAAAACCAATTCACGAAATTATTAAGTGATATGGATTTAAACTATATATAAATATAAGATGTAATTATGTTTGATTTATGAATGAAGATTAATCATACGGCTCATTATCAGAGAGTAGAGCGCAACGCTAAAACTCTCTGAATTAGCCGTATGGCTATTAAAAATAGGGTGGCTAATAGTATGTTTCCTAAACCCTCACTTCCTGATAATGAGTTATTGAGAGTAAATTCAAGAATAGTATCAGTTTGGAAAATTAGTCTTTTAAAGACCTCGCTTTATCACTTGGCTCCAGGTGTACAATAAATGAATTCATTCAATAGGATAACAAACTTATTCTTGAGCTATCTTGAGTAATAAAGCAAAGAAAATTGATAACTCAAATTGGATAAAGTAAATAATGAAACGTTGTTCAAGTTTTGAGAAGGTAATTGAGCTTTCCTTTTATTTTATAATAGCATTCTGTGCGATCTGGAAAATAATTCCGACCATTAATGAGAGAGGTTTCTGGTCTGACGAATTGTTTACTGCGGCCGTAGTCCGTTACCATCCTATTTTAGATAGTCAATTTGAAAGAAAAACAGTCATGCAGATTAAAATGAATGATAGTTTTTTGACTGTCAAAGCAGGAGAGCAGCACCCACCTATGTATGACCTTTCCTTAAAGGGATGGGCGTCTTTATTTGGTGATAGTGAGATCTCCCTACGTGGTTTTAATATTTTCCTCATTGCACTCACGTCTATTACCATATTTGTGTCTTGCTGGCGGCGTAAAAATTATCCGCTCGGAACTTTGATTTCCATAACTACATTAGTTGTGCTGTGGCACCCTGTGACCCAGAGTTATGCCACACAAGCTAGAAGTTATACATTTTTCTTGATGTTATCTTTATTATGTCTTTTAGCTTTCAATAAGATAAAAGAAGCTGGTCGTAATGAGTCTATGTGGCGCCTTACCTTTTATACTCTTGCTACTATCTCATTTTTGACACATTACTATATGGCTGTTTTTATTGGTGCTGTATATATCTTTATTGCTTATAGCGATCTCAAGCAAAGGCGCTATGTACTTCCCCTAATACCAGTTCCATTTGTTTTTAGTTGGATATTCCTCTCATATCACAGCCTGCTTTTTACCGCGAGTGGCGGAGTCGCGTGGTCCCAAATATCATATCTACAAGCACTGCAATCAATGTTGCATATAATTTATGGTTACTTTGGTGTAAGCTCCATATTGGTCGCTTTGTCATCTGTGTATTTTATTTGTAAACGAAAAACCTCTGAAACTCAAGTTTCTATATGTATTGCTGTTTCAATATGTGTGTTAGCTTTTGTTTGTAAAAAATCAGGAATACTCCATCCTAGACACTTCATATTCATTATTCCTTGGTGTGTCTATCTTATGCTTAACTTAACATTATCGTTGTCTAAAAACAGGTTTTTTATTTTGGCGATAGCGTCAATAATCGTGTTTATTTCTCCCGCAGCAGGAACTCAAGCAAGCGTGTATGCTGACGAACAATATAAAGAGGCAGCAAAACTTATATCGGAAAAATATAGTGGTAAAGATTATAAAATATATGCAACCTGGAGCCCCAACGAAGCATACTATCGATACTATCTTGAAAACTATGCATCGGGGCATGTCAGTGTCGATATGCTCTCTAGTATCAGTGACGTAGATAAAACATGCTCTTATATCAATAATAATAATGTTGTTTTATATGCTCACCATTCACATGATGACGTAATAAATGCTTTTGAATCTTGTTTGTCTACATTTACTAGAACAAATTTTGATGGTGTGGTTGTGATCGCCAAGCCATAAAAGTTATCTAGCTATATGGTGATTTTATGAGAGTTATACGTATTCCTTAGAGGATATGATGTGATAAAACTTGACGTTTCAATTAGCATCGTAACTTACAATGCTAATATGTCGATGATATCTCTGACGCTGAATAAGCTTAAAGGTGCAGTTGATTTTATTTCTGATAATGACGTTGAAATAAATACCGTGTTGACGCTCATTGACCATTCTCCCTTCCCGGATTCTATGGTTCAATCTGACAGTGTATTTCAGTGTTTTGGCTGTGGCAGCAAGCTAATTAATGACCCACTGAATCCTGGTTTCGGAGCTGGCCATAACCGAGCTTTACTAAGTGATACTAAGTATCATCTGATCCTAAATCCCGATCTGGAAGTTGCACCAGATGCTCTCAAAAACGCACTAGAGTTTATGGAGAGACATCCGGAGTGCGGATTATTGACGCCTTTCGCGACATGGGCAGATGGTGAGGTACAACGGCTTTGCAAAGGTTATCCAACTGTCTTTGATTTATTGCTGCGTGGTTTTGCTCCTGCTTTTGTGAAGAGGTTATTTCAGACGCGCTTGGCGAAATATGAGATGGCAGATCAGCTCAACAATCATGATGTGCTGTGGGACCCACCCATTGTCAGTGGTTGTTTTATGCTGTTTCGCACAGATGTATTGCAGCAGCTCGAAGGGTTTGACCCTCGCTTTTTTCTCTATTTTGAAGATTTTGACATCAGTTTACGTGCAGGGAGGGTCAGCCGGATTGCCTATGTCCCTCAGGTGAAGGTTGTTCATCATGGTGGTCATGCATCGCGCAAAGGTTGGCGGCATATCTGGATGTTTGGGCGCTCTATGGTGACTTTCTTCAATATTCACGGTTGGCGTTGGTGGTAATGTCAGATATCAAAAGTACAGTCTTGGTAACAGGCGCCAACGGATTTGTTGGCAAGGCGGTCTGTGAACACCTGCTGAGTCTGGGTGTGAATGTGAAAGGTGCGGTGCGAAGTCACCCGCTTGCTTCGTATCACATCAACGCTCCCTCTTTGACAGCAGATGCAAACTGGACAACCCAATTACAACAGGTGGATGTTGTCATTCACTGTGCCGCCAGGGTGCATGTGATGTCTGATAAGGAAGCCGATCCTCTAACAGCGTTTCGAGCGGTAAACACAATTGGCACATTAAATCTCGCAAACCAGGCCGCAGATGCTGGTGTTAAGCGCTTCATATTTATTAGCTCGATTAAAGTAAATGGTGAGCAGACTGAGCCCGGTAAGCCGTTTGATGAACATGTCCAGAATCCACCACAAGACCCTTATGGCCGCTCAAAATATGATGCAGAGCAAGGGCTGATGGCACTTGCTAAGAAGTGTGGTATGGCTGTCACCATTATCCGGCCTCCTCTTATTTATGGTAAGGGTGTGAAGGCTAATTTTGCCAGCATGTTAAAGATGGTGCATACCGGTTTTCCACTCCCCTTTGCCCGCTTGAAAAATGCACGGAGTTTATTGGCATTACCCAATTTATGCGATTTCATTGCTCGTGCAATAGATCATCCTGCTACCGTGAATCAGATTTTTTTGGTCGCAGATCCAGTTCCTGTTTCGACATCTGAAATGCTGATAGCTATTGCTGATGCTGAAGGTGTCCCTTCTCGACTGTTTTATATTCCATCAATTCTGGTAAGAGGGATTGGCCGTTGCTTTGGGATTGATGCCAAATTGCAGCGGATTTATGGCTCTCTAGAAATGGATACAGGCAAGGCTCAGAGGCAGCTACAATGGTCAGCTCCTTATACGTTTTCTCAGGCTTTATCCCTGATGGCATCTTCCAAAAATGAGTAGTTTGTGATGCTGACATTTCCGTTACTTCTAGTTTTATGTTTGTTTTTCTCCATTATCATGACAGGCTTACTTAAGCGCTACGGTCAGAGCCGTCTTCTTGACCAACCCAATCATCGTAGCTCACATTATATCCCTACGCCGAGAGGTGGAGGCATGGCGATTGTCGCTACATTTCTGTTGGCTTCTCCTTTTCTCGTCGTGAGCCAGGTGTCGGATTTGTATGGGGTATCTTATGGAAGCTTGCTATTGATATGGATTGCAGCACTGGGCATCGCACTAGTTGGTTTTATCGATGATCACCTGTCTCTTGAGCCAAAAACTCGTTTAATTGTCCAGAGTCTTTCTGCTGCATTGGTTGTATTAGCTGTTGATGGATTACCAGAGCTGACTTTCTTTGGGTGGCAGCTAAATCTTGCCTGGTTTGGTTATGCGCTGGCATGGTTAGGCGTGATCTGGTTTATCAATCTTTACAACTTCATGGATGGCATCGATGGCCTGGCTGCCGGTGAGGCCGTGACTGTTTGTGTTGTCATGGCATTACTGCATTACCTTTTAGGAAGTGAGTGGCTGTTTGCGAGTTTGACCCTGTTGCTGGGGGCTTCTGCTGCGGGCTTTTTGTGCTGGAATTTTCCACCGGCCAAGATCTTCATGGGAGATGGGGGCAGTGGTTTCCTTGGTATGATGCTCGCATCCCTGATGTTGCTTGATGCAACTTTCGCTCCCCAATTCCTGTGGGCGTGGCTTGTCATGCTCGGCGTCTTTGTCGTTGATGCTACCTGGACTTTACTGAATCGCTATCGTCTCAAATGCCGCCTGAGTGAAGCTCATCGAACTCACGCATTTCAATATGCTGCAAGGCACTGGAAAAGTCATCGTAACGTGACACTGATGGTGCTCGTCATAAATGTGCTTTGGCTTGCACCGATTGCTGCCATGATTGTTGTGGGGTGGCTCGATGGCGTGTTGGGTCTGATTATTGCCTACTTACCGCTAACTTATCTCGCATTTTACCTAAAGGCAGGAGTACCTGAATGAGCACAGATTTTTTGCCGGGAGGTAGCTGGTTACTTACCTGCCTTGGTTCCTTGTCACGAGCCAGCAAGCGAGCAATATCTGTCGCAGTAGATACGTTATTGATTACCATGGCATATTGGGGGGCATATTGGATCAGGCTTGAACATAGCTGGCCAATCGCAAGCCCCCATCATTGGGCCCTTTTGTGTGCGATTATTGTCCTAAGCATTAGTGTCTTTGTTCGGCTGGGTTTGTATCGTGCAATCTTGCGATATGTTAGCTTTCGAGTGCTCTGGACAATCTCATTAGGTGCATTTGTTTCAATGAGCTTTTTTGTTATCTCTGCGTTTTACTTCGATATCTTCCTGCCAAGAACCGTATCGGTCATCTATCTCTCGTTTTTGGTGTTGATGGTCGGT
>OGHX01000562.1_pt1 | contig 11690 bp, 8 predicted proteins | sample 1571651 | NCBI WGS metagenome assembly OGHX01 (sample SAMEA2582030, study PRJEB24529) | metagenome | biome: Human gut stool | place: China | collected 2011
GCGGCGTCTATCCGCAGGATTGGTGCGGGTCGGTGGATGGGTCATCGGGGGGATTGGAGTAAACCCCTAAAGGGTTGTTCCGTTGTAAGCGTCCGATAACGCGAACGTCTTACGCGATCGTCCGATTACTCGATCGTCCGATTACGCTTCGCTAATCGAACCTACGGCCCTGAATTCCTTGCTGAAATAGATGACATCTCTATTTTTGCAGACAGAAAACTCATTGCGGAGATTGCTTGGATAACTATTGCCGTTGCTAAAGTAACCATATTTTGGGGTGTGGAGTCATCGCTAATAAGCCATACTAAAAGGCAAGTTGAAAATGATAAGAATGAATAAAAAAGCCCAACATACACATGCAACTTTAACTTCCAAATACCTTCCCACTTATGTAGCAGCATATTAATGCTTTCACTTGGAAATAAGATTGACGTTACTTCATTAACCATCCATATAAAAACCGCCACGGGCACCAACATTAGATATTCATATGCATCATCATTCACCTTATGTTGAGCCATGGCTTCAGTTATAAAATAGGCCGCATCATTCTTAAAAGTAAGATATAGCAATATAAATACAAACTCAAAACTGACTAGAAAGACACGTAAGGTGTATATCAGCTTAATCAATGTTTCATATCTCTTTCAATACTGGTAGCAGCAAAATACTCTTTCGCTCGGACAGCTAAGTGATATGGATTTGGGTCTTTTGGAAAAAGAAAACTTTTTTGAGTATCTGATGTTTTTATCACAACTTCTTCACCATCATCTGATATGCCACTAACTTTCCCTCTTCCATATCCATCTGCTGCCATTAAAATCACGGCATCACCTATATCGGCAGGAGTTTCTGGCACATAGTCTTTTGACTTCATAATACCATCCATAAGCTCAATTAACTTTGACTTGATGCCAGATAGTTTAGAGCTACTCTCCTTAACAGTTACCTCTGAGGCATTCCTCTTTGAAATGTAATCATTTAATTCACCCCATAATCTTCCGAACAATGGATTAGGGGGGGAAACCGTGCCAGATATTTCGGTCAGCGTACTAATATTTCTAAGCTTTTGAGTAAATTCTGTATAGTCAGACAATGGATCAATCTCACACGAGATCATAAACCCACCAAATACCTCTTCAACTATAGATTTAAATCGCCTAGGGAAGACATCTTCTTGAATTCCATTCCACACATGAAGGTATGCAATACCAGAAAACTCAGGGAGATAAATAAAAGGGGATGATGCCTCAACTAAATTAGGCACATCAGCTTTTATTTGGGAGCGACTTCCTTCATCAACAACATTTGCATGACCATCTTTTGCATATTTAGATAACTTACCATAAACAAAAGGAATACTATTATCTCTAGCATCAACGCAGTCAGTAATTGTCCAATCAAACTTCCCTTTTGTAATTATAGGTGAGGATATTATTGCATTCATTAACTCTGTCTGTGACAAGTTAATCTTAATCACGCGTCCAAGATAATATCGCCCGTTCTTCTCCATATAACACCGTATGCATTAGAGTGTTTATAAATAAGCCCCCATGCTGCATCAAATGAATCTTCTGGTCAATATGCTATTTCTAGTTCGCCGGTGATTAAGGTCACAATTAGTGTCGTGGGTTCGAATAGCGAAGCGTTCTCGGACAATCACGTCATTCAAGTTGCCGCGGTGACTGATAAAACCAACCCAGCCTAAGCCGTGTTGGTTATATCAATAGGTGAGAAGAATCAGAGTGCCTCCAATCTGGCATAGGCGGTCACCAGCCATTTGGCGCCGACGAAGTTGAGTACAATCCCCTTACTTTAGATGAAGCACCCAAGTCAAACTCGGGCACGGTATTGATCCCCCTCCAATCCGCCGAGGATCAGAGGAAACGTCAGGGACGCCATCAGGGATGATGGCGTAGCCGCAGCGCACAGGGGCCAAATCGGGTCAGGCGAGCACAGCTCGACCCCGATTTAGCGCGAGAACAGGGATGTTCGAAGCGGGCTTTGGCCGAAGCCATGGATGGCGTAGGCCAAAGTGCCGTCTGCGGCGGCCCGTCCGACGTTGGCTCTGGCCCGAGGGGACTGGCGAAGCCCGCGGATTGGCGGGGGTGGCCTTTCTTTTGGTGACTTTTCTTTGGCCACGCAAAGAAAAGTTACTCGCCCAAGCCCGAAGGGCGGGCGAAACCCTGTCGAGGGCCATGCCCTCGCGTCCTGCACGGCGCCAACTGGACTGCCAACAGCCAGCCACACCATATACCTATGACGCGAACGTCCGATTACGCTTCGCTAATCGAACCTACAGTCCTGACAAAAAAGGAGCCATCGGCTCCTTTTGCTATTGATGGCGGGTGCGCTGCGCCTTACAGCGCCTCAAGGCGGGCATATGCCGTCACCAGCCACTTGGCGCCGACGTCGTCGAACTGGATCTGAACCCGGCTCTGCTGGCCGACCCCTTCGAAGTTGAGCACGATTCCTTCCCCGAATTTCGGATGGAGTACCCGCTGGCCGAGCTTGATGCCGCTGGCGTCGAAGCTCTGCTGCACCTCGTTCTGGCTGAAGCGGCCGTACTGGGTGGGGCGACTGACCTGAGTGCGCAGCCGGATCTCTTCCAGGCACTCGGCGGGCATTTCGCGGATAAAGCGGCTCGGCTTGTGGAACATCTCGCGGCCGTAGATGCGGCGGCTCTCGGCATAACAGATGTAGAGCTTCTCCATGGCGCGGGTCATGCCGACGTAACAGAGGCGGCGCTCCTCTTCCAGCCGGCCCGACTCCTCGGTGGATTGCTGGCTGGGGAACATGCCCTCTTCCACACCGACCAGCAGCACCAGGGGATATTCCAGCCCCTTGGCGCTGTGCAGGGTCATCAGTTGCACCGCGTCGGCATATTCGTCCGCCTGATTCTCGCCGGATTCCAGCGCCGCGTGGGCGAGGAAGGCGGAGAGATCGCTCATGTCTTCCAGCTCGTCCGGGCGCTGGTACTGGCGGCAGGCGGTGACCAGTTCGTCCAGGTTCTCTACCCGCGCCTGGGATTTCTCGCCTTTTTCCGCCAGATACATCGCCTTGAGGCCGGAGTGCTGGATGGCGATATCCGCCTGCTGGTGCAGGGGCAGCAGGGAGACCTGTTCCTCCAGCGCGTCGATGAGATCCACAAAGCCGCGCACCGCGTTACCGGCGCGACCGGTCAGCACCTTGTCGTTGAGCAGCGCCTTGGCCGATTGCCACAGGTTCTGGCCCTGATCCCGGGCGTTATTGCGCAGGATCTCGAGGGTGCGATCGCCGATGCCGCGGGTCGGGGTGTTGACCACCCGCTCGAAGCTGGCGTCGTCGCCCCGGTTGTTGATGAGGCGCAGGTAGGCCATGGCGTCTTTGATCTCTTGCCGCTCGAAGAAGCGCAGGCCGCCGTAGATGCGATAGGGCATGGCGTCCTGCATCAGCGCCTCTTCCAGCACCCGGGACTGGGCGTTGGATCGATAGAGGATGGCGCAGTCGGCGAGCAAGCCCCCCTTCTCCTTCCAGTCCTTGAGGCGGCCGACCACGAAGCGGGCCTCGTCCACCTCGTTGAAAGCGGCGTAAAGGGAGATCGGCTCCCCCTCGGCGCCCTCGGTCCACAGCTCCTTGCCAAGGCGCTCCGAGTTGTTGGCGATGACGCTGTTGGCGGCTTTGAGGATATTGGCGGTGGAGCGATAGTTCTGCTCGAGACGAATGGTTTCGGCGCCCTGATAGTCGGTCAGGAAGCGCTGGATGTTCTCAATCTTGGCGCCGCGCCAGCCGTAGATGGACTGGTCATCGTCGCCGACGATCATCACCTTGCCGGTGTCGCCGGCCAGCATCCGCAGCCAGGCGTACTGGATGCCGTTGGTGTCCTGGAACTCGTCCACCAGGATGTTCTGGAAGCGATCGCGGTAGTGCTCGAGGATGTGGGGCTTGTTCAGCCACAGCTCGTGGGCGCGCAGCAGGAGTTCTGCGAAGTCCACCAGCCCGGAGCGATCGCAGGTCTCCTGGTAGGTCTTGTAGATCTGCTGATAGGTGCGAGTGACGGGGTCGCCGTAGAGATCGATGTCGCCGGGGCGCAGCCCTTCATCTTTCTTGCCGTTGATGTAGCCCATCACGGCGCGCGGGGCCCAGTGCTTCTCGTCCAGATTGAGCGCCTTGAGCACCCGGCGAATGAGACGGTACTGATCGTCGGAGTCGAGGATCTGGAAATCCTGGGGCAGGCCCGCATCCAGATGGTGGGCGCGCAGCAGGCGGTGGGCGATACCGTGGAAGGTGCCGATCCACATGCCGCGCACGCCGTCGCCGATCACCTTCTCGACCCGGCCGCGCATCTCGGCCGCCGCCTTGTTGGTAAAGGTCACGGCGATGATGGAGAAGGGTGAACAGCGTTCCACCTGCATCAGCCAGGCGATACGGTGCACCAGCACCCGGGTCTTGCCCGAACCGGCACCGGCCAGCACCAGCAGGTTGCAACGGGGGGCCGCAACGGCATCTCTTTGCTTGTCGTTGAGCCCGTCGAGCAGGGTTGAAACGTCCATCACCACTCCTGTTTATTTATACAGGCGGCGATTATACGGCCTGAGCGGCCAGAGACCAACCGGCAGGATCAACGAAGGGGGCGGTGATAGTTCCGATATTGGCCCAGTACCTCACCGGAAAAGCTGAGCAGCATGGCGCGTGGTGCATCCAACACCTGATGGACAGGGTCAAAACGAAGGGAAGCTGCGTGCAAACGGCCTTCAGGCAAGGTCACTTCCGTGTTCCCCATCACCAGCATGCCGTCCTGATAATGCCCATGCTCGAAGCGCACGATGACGTCATTCACCATCAAGGTGCCCTGCTTGAGCTGTAGTGATGCTCGTTGCATCTCTCGCAACGCAAACAGACTGGACAATGACGGACGCCCGCTGGGCATCCGCTGCAAGTATTCGTGGGTGGTCAATTGATATTGCAACTGACCCTGACGATCGAAGACTCGCTCCCGATAATCGGTGTAGCGCGTCAGCATGCCGGCAGCCTATGCCACCGGCATCCACAACAGGAGCGCCCCCGTCAGGAGCGCTCCCACTGGTTTACAGCTGATCGGCACAGCTGACCTTATTCCCTTCCAGGTCGGTACAAGAGACGAAGACCTTGTCGAAGGTCGAACCGGCCAGCGGCGTCATCCGGGTTGACCAGTCATAGCCCACACCCTTGGCATAGATGGTGGTGTAGCTGTCTTGAGCTTCCTGCATCCAACCAATGAACTCCAATGCACCACGATCGCTCTCGGCAAGTGCCTTGAACTCGTCGCTCGAGATGAGACACATGGGCATCCCCACGGCCTTGGACAACTCGGCATCCCGCTCGCCCACAGAACCAGCACAGGCGCCCGCCACCTTGATGTCCACATCACTGCGATCCAGCATCTCATCGAAGAACGGCAGCACGTTGATGTTGTACTTCACCCCTACGTTCTGAGGCTCCCAACCCATGCCAGTGTTGACGTACTCGGTCTCGGTATCTTCCCACTGGATAGTGGCCACCTTGCCCGAGAAATGGTCGGCCAACTGCTTCAGGGTCGCGGCATTGGCCTCGATCTCCTCCTGGGTCAGTGACTCGTCCAGCTTGCTCTGATCGACGGTCAGTGCGAGGCCCACTGCATCCTTCAACTGCGCCTTGGCCTTGCCCAGACGCACCTTGGCATCATCGGTCAAACGGAAGAAGTCGGCATGATTCACCAGGGTGTCCGGCTCGATATCCAGCTGGCTGAACTGAGCCTTGAAGGTGCTGGCGCTCTCTTCATAGGTGGTGGTCGGCTGCATGCCCCAGGACTGTTTGATGTGCATGCGTGGCAAGGTCACCTCTTCTTCCTGGGTGGCATAGGCGTTGTCCGGACCGTACTGGTAGGAGGCGGCAATATTGAGTGCCGATGCCATCGCCATCGCCGACGCCCGCAGTGCCTTGGCACCGTCGAGGTTGAGGGTGACGGCATCGTCATCGCCATAGGTGGCGCTGTAATCCGGATCCTGGATGTCGGCCAGGGCAGCCGCGACGTTTTCCAGGCTGTCGGCATAGGCGCCCATCAGCTTGGCCACGTCACGGGTATATCCCTTGCCACCTTTGAGCGCCACGGAGGCGGTGCCGGGGGTATGGATGATGACATCCATCACCTTGGCCAGGCTGGTGCTGTAACCACTGCCAATGGCAGAAGATGTGAAGCCCAGGCGCTCGGCAACCACGGGGTTGTTGGTCACCTCGAGCATGGCCAGCATGGCCAGCACTATCTGGCGATCTACCTTGCCACTCTCTGTGGTTTCAGCCTGCAGCGTGCCCTTGTAATCCTTGAGCTTGCTCTCGACATCCAGATTCTTCAGGTCGGTCAGCGCCTGCAGATCGGAGAGCACCTTGTCGACCGCGACAGAGCGGCCATTGACCCCTGCCAGGGTGGCGGAGAGGTGGTCTTTCGCGGCAGCCAGGGAGACGACGGCCTTGGTCAGACCCGCAGTCTTCAGCGCCTCGACCAGTGAGGTGTTGAAGGCGTCGTCGCTACCCAGTTCAATGATCCCCAGCTGCGCGACCTGTGCCTTGTCGAGGGTGATGCCATTTTCTGGATTGCTGTCGCTGTCGAGCGTCTGCAGCAATGCGGCAATGCGGATCGCTCTCTCCTTGTCGTCACCGGCCAGGGTATATGGCGTCACCAGCGAGCTGCCCGCCTTGAGGGTCACGGACCCCAGACGCTGGTTACCCAGAGCGAAGGAGCAGCTATCACCATCATCAAACAGGAATTCACCCTTGGCGTTGGTCACACCAACGTAGTCGTCACACTGATAGTCGAGGCCACCCACGGCCGAATCCAGGAAGACGGCGGTGTGCTGGGGCTTGCTGCCCGTATCGGTACCGCCGCCGTTATTGCCACCACCGCTGTTGCCGCCCCCATTATCGTCACCACCGCCCCCGCAAGCGGTCAACATGACACCGGAAAGCACACAAGCCACAGCCATACTCAGCACGTTTTTTTTCATTTTTATCACCCGAACAAATGTCAAAAATACGGCCCCATCCCGGGGGCCAAGTTAATCCGGGTATAACCTAGCGTACCCATATGACAAACACCAATGCATTTCCATATGAATGTGCTCTCCATCACGGCCCCCCAATAAGCTGAAATAACCTTCACAGATGACAGCTAGATATAGGGGTTGTGTTCGCCGATAGTTGTAAACGGGGGGCACTCCCTCACAGTGCTTTGGGAACAACCCCAGGGTGAGAGCATGAACATATTGTTAAATTGATGCCAATGCAGCTAACCCAACATCCAGTACCTTTTCCAGATATGGGCTGCTCATGCCCGCAAATTGTTGCTTCTTCCGCAAGCTTGCCTTACGGCTCGCAGCAGGTGTCGTGCACAGGCCAATATTTGAGGAGCACCACCTCGATATATCTGGCAGGCATCCTCATTCACCACGATATCCAGAACCCAGTGCAGGCAATTTTCAATTGCCCAGTGCCCTCGTACCGCTGAGGCAAACTGCTCTGGTGTCAGTTCAGCCAAGCTAATGTAGTAGCGACACTCCATCGAAAAATTTTTCCATATTTTCAATTCAATAGGATATTTCGACACCAACACTCTTCAGCGCTTTCCATTCTGGAAATTGCTCTGATAGTGATCCGACTGGTAACACATGGTACTCGCGGCCATCAATGCGACCATGCTCTTTCTCGACACTGAGCGTTTCTTCACTCAGTGGCTTCTTGGTCGACTCGCCCAGAGCTGCGCGTACTGCATTATGCAGTGTGGGCTGAATACCTTTTGCCGTCAGCAAGTAGTCTCCACCGCCCTTGACTATGGTTGCGACTATCCCAGCCATGGCAGCCCATGGCATCGATGGATACCAAGCAGCCTTTTATATCGAGGAGTGCCAGTAATTCAGGAATGGCGGTTATTTCGTTAGATTTCGCATCTGTTTTGACTTGCCCGAGCACCAGACGATTCTCTGCGGCTAAGGCACTGACCATATGTATGGTAGACTGACGACTTGAATCGCCCAGGCTTCTTTAGACACCTTGTGTTTCTAATCGCCAGACAGTTTCCTTGCGAATTGGCAATTACATCCTCCAGCCCAAACTGTAATCCCATAGGACTCGTCCCTCTCGAACTCACCACGTAATGTCATCAAAAGTATAAAGGTCGCGCCTGCACTGCCGGCGCGACCTTTCACATCCACGGGCCCTATTGGACAGAACTGGTGCTTACTTAGCGGCCAAGCGCTCCTTGGCCAACTTCGTGCCCTCAGCCAAGGCCTGTAGCTTGCGCTGAGCCACGTCACGCGGCATGGGTGCCATGCCGCAGTTCGAGCAGGGGAATAACCGCTCCTTTGGCACGAATTGCAGGGCTTGGCCGATAGCATCAGCCACTTCTTCGGGCGTTTCGACTACGTCTGTGGCCACATCGATCACGCCAACCAGCACATCCTTGCCCTCCAGTAACTTCAGCAGTTCGAGGGGCACGTGCGAGTGCATACATTCCAGACTCACCTGGTCGATGCTGCTTCTGGCCAGCGCAGGAAACACCGTCTCGTACTGGCGCCATTCATCGCCCAGGGTATTCTTCCAGTCAGTATTGGCCTGGATACCGTAGCCATAGCAGATGTGTACCACTGTCTTACAGTGCAGACCCTGCGCCGCACGCTCGAGCGCCCGAACGCCCCAATCGGCTACGTCCTTCATGTAGACATTGAAGGCTGGCTCGTCGAACTGGATAATGTCCACACCGTCGGCCTGCAGTGCCAGGGCCTCCTGGTTAAGTAATTCGGCGAAGGCAAAGGCCATCTTGGCCTTGTCTCCGTAGAAGCGGTCTGCCACCGTGTCGACGATGGTCATCGGGCCAGGCAGGGTAAACTTCAGCTTCTTCTTGGTGTGCGCTCGAGCCAGTTGGGCCTCGAAGGCATGTACGCGGCCCTTCAGGCGCAAGTCGGAAACCACCTGCGGCACCATTGCATCGTAACGGTTGTCACGGATGCCCATCTTCACTTTGTGCTCGAAGTCGATGCCCTCGACCTGTTCCAGAAAGCCATGCACGAAGTGCTGGCGCGATTGCTCTCCATCGCACACGATATCCAGCCCAGCGTCTTCCTGGGCCTTGATCCATAGCAGAGTTGCGTCGGCTTTGGCCTGCAGGAGTGCATCACCCTTGGCCGCCCATTGGGGCCAGAGCTTGTTGGTTTCAGCTAGCCAGGCCGGTTTGGGCAGGCTACCAGTGATGGAAGTTTCAAACATAATGTGTTCCTTCAAGGCAAATGCCGGTCAGATCAGTACGTGGATTCGGCGACCCATTGTTCAAGGACGTCTTGGTACGGTTTGATGAAGTACTCTTCAGTGAACTTGCCCTGTTTGACAGCCAACTGGCTTCGTTCCTCTCGGTCATAGACGATTTGCGTCAGCGAGTAGTCCTCGGACTTCAGCCTTGGTTGATAGAGCTGTCCTGCCACCGAGTTGGCGTTATAGATCTCGGGGCGGTAGATCCTCTGGAACGTTTCCATCGTGCTGATGGTTCCGATCAGTTCGTGATCGGTATAGTCGCTCAGCAGGTCGCCAAAAAAGTAGAAAGCCAATGGAGCCACGCTCTTGGGCGGCATGAAAAAGCGAACCTGCATCCCCATTTTTGCAAAGTACAGGTCGGTCGATGACAGCTCGTTTTGCTGGTACTCAACGCCGAGGATTGGGTGATGATTGGTCGTGCGCTGGTAAGTTTTGCTGGTCGCTGCACTCAGGCAAATGACTGGAAGCTTGCTAAATCGTTCTTGATAGGTGCCGGAGTTGACGAAAAGCTTGAACAGCTTGCCATGCAGCACGCCGAAATCGTCGGGGATGCTGAACTCCGCCCGTGCAGCATTGTACTCAGGCAGCACGACGCTGAAGTCGTAATCGCGCACATACGACGAGAAATTGTTGCCCACGATGCCATCAATGCGCCGGTTCAACTTCGTGTCGATGATGTGGGTCTTCAGGATCTCGATCAGCGGAAACGCAGTGCTGGTCTGCATGCCACTGTACATCTCAACAGAGATGATCTCGAGTTCAACCGCGTAGCGATTACCCGTGGGATTGTCCCAATGCGCCAGGTCATTGAAACGGTTGTTGATCATCTTCAGGGTTTTGCGCAAGTTTTGTTGGCGGCCCTCTCCACGCGCCAGATTGGCGAAATTTGTGGTGAGGCGAGTTCCGTCCAATGGTTGATAGCTTTCATCGAAAGTGATGCTATTGAGGCTGAATGTGAAGTCTTGGCTCATGACGCTTCCCTGTAATGATTATTGCAATTAAGGACGATGGTTTTTCAGACTGTTAGCATGCGCTCGGCTGCAGAGTGTCTGGCATTGCGCGTTAGCTCAAGCAAGGGCAAAGCCCGTTGAACCGTCAGCCTGGCCCGCTCGATCAATGCTTGGTCGCTCAGGTCGTGCTCCACGAAGTCCTTGTCGGTGGCATAGACACCTAATGGCAAAGTACGTGCCTGGAAAAAACTGAACAGTGGTCGAATCTGATGATCAATCACCAATGCGTGGCGTTGACTGCCGCCAGTAGCGGCTAGTAACACGGGCTTGTCGGTCAGGGTGTCTTGTCCTATGAGGTCAAAGAAGCGCTTGAACAGCCCTGTGTACGAGCCACGGAAAACTGGGGTGGCGACCACCAGAACGTCGGCCTCCTCGACCACGGCCAGCGCCTGCTCTACGGCATCCGTCACCTGAGTGCGCCAGACTGACCCCGTTAGCTGCGGTGCTAGCAGCCCCCAAATCGACCAGTTTCGGCTGACACAGCACCTGATCGGCAATCAGGTACTGCGCCAAACTTGCAGATTTGGAGGGGCTTTGAAGTGCACCTGAAACAGCTACTACGCGGAGTGGACGTGTTATTTTGGTCTTCATATCAGTCGACCAGACGACACTGCTTGGCTAGCGTCCCCGACGTTCGGGACATTCGAATTTTTAGACGGGACCATGGCTGCACCGACGAATACGTAGAGTAGATGACGGTGATTGTGCCGACCCGAGACAATGAATTAAAATGGTTTTAATTCACACATCTATGAGTAGAATTCATTGAATGCTTGAGCGCATCCATCTCAACATCGTTCAGCAGGTCGAAAAGCAAGGATCGCTGACAGCCGCCGCGGGGGTACTGAATGTCACTCAGTCAGCCTTGAGCCACAGCATGAAAAAGCTCGAGCAACAGCTGGGTACCGACGTCTGGCTGCGCGAAGGCCGAAGCCTGCGTCTAACGCAGGCAGGTCAGTACCTGCTGGCCGTGGCCAATCGTGTTCTACCCCAGTTTGATCTGGCCGAAGAGCGCCTTAGCCAGTTCGCGCAGGGCGAGCGTGGCACGCTGCGCATCGGTATGGAATGCCACCCTTGCTACCAATGGTTACTCAAGGTGGTTTCGCCCTACCTCACGGCTTGGCCGGACGTGGAGGTGGACGTGAAACAGAAGTTCCAGTTTGGCGGCATTGGCGCTCTGTTTGGCTACGAGATCGATCTGCTGGTAACTCCCGACCCGCTCTACAAGCCGGGCCTTGATTACAAGTCTGTGTTCGATTATGAACAGGTGCTCGTCGTGGCCAAAGACCACTCCCTGGCTTCAGCCTCCTATGTGAAGCCCCAGCAACTGACTAGCGAAGTACTGATCAGCTACCCTGTGGACATAGAGCGCCTAGATATCTACAA
>OGHX01000564.1_pt1 | contig 11650 bp, 10 predicted proteins | sample 1571651 | NCBI WGS metagenome assembly OGHX01 (sample SAMEA2582030, study PRJEB24529) | metagenome | biome: Human gut stool | place: China | collected 2011
AGATTTTAAAAATTGTCCTCCAGATTCAGAAAAAGATATGTCACTAATAGAAGTTTTTCAAGACTATTTTAGAGATTTAAAGAAACCAGTGATATATAATTTAGAGAGTGGGCATAGTGAGCCTATGCTAACTCTTCCACTTGGAGCTATGTGTGGAATAGATAGTTATGAGAAAAAAATTACAATACTAGAGAAGGTAGTTAAATAAAATTTATAGTTTAAGGGATATTACAAAATTTTAAGTTGTAATATCCCTTTTATATTAAATATTTATTTTTATTTGATAAATAAATTCTAAAAATGTGAATAATAATTTTTTAAAAATATAATAAAATTTATATTTAAATAAAAAAATATGAACAAAAAATAAAAATAATTGATAGATAGGAAGTGAAGAATAAAGTTGTTATAATCTTATTTAGATAGAATTTCTATAAGCCTGCCATTATAAAATAGAAATTTAAAAAAATATTGAATTAAAACAAAAAAAGTATTAAAATAAAAGGGTTAAATAATAAAAATCTGGAGGGGTTTCATGAAAAAAGAAACTGTGGCAGATAATCTTAAACTTTTACAAAAAGGAAGTGGAAAGTTATATCTGCTATGTATTATTGTGGGAGCTTTGACAGGATTTATAGTTTCTCTGTATAGATGGGCACTTAACTATGCTAATCATTTTAGAGAATTTATAGTAAAAAATTCTTTGTCAGAAGGAACACTAACTATTTTTTTTATTTGGATATCTTTTATTTTAATTGGACTTATTGTAGACTATATTTCAAAAAAATATCCGAAAATTTCAGGGAGTGGAATACCACAAGTAAAAGGGATACTTTTAAGAAAGTTAGACTATGTAAATTGGCTTCAAGAGTTAATAGCTAAATTTATAGCTGGGCTTATGAGTATAGGAGCTGGACTTTCATTAGGAAGAGAGGGACCTTCTGTACAGCTAGGTTCATATATAGGTTTTGGGATTACCAAAATTTTTAAAAAAGATAGTATTGAGAAAAAATATTTAGTAACAAGTGGTTCTAGTGCTGGGCTTGCTGGGGCTTTTGGGGCACCTCTTTCAGGAGTAATGTTTGCTTTGGAAGAGTTACATAAATATATTTCAGCAAAACTTTTGATTTGTACATTTCTAGCAAGTATAGCTTCTGATTTTGTAGGAAGACGTATGTTTGGAATGGAGACATCTTTTAATTTAATAGCTAATTATCCTAAAAATATAAATCCTTATTATCAATTTATCCTTTATATAATTTTAGGAATAGTAATAGCTTTCTTTGGTAAATTATTTACTTTAACTTTAATTAAAGTGCAAGATAAATTTAAAGAATTAAAAATTTCAAGATGGATAAAAATATCTTTTGTAATGTCTACTTCACTACTATTTTGTTATTTTTTACCAGAAGTAACAGGGGGTGGACATGAATTAGTAGAGGAGATGGCTGGAGGAAATAGAACAATACAATTATTGATTATAATTTTTCTAGCAAAACTTTTTTTTACTGCTCTATGTTATGCAACTGGATTTGCTGGTGGAATATTTTTACCAATGTTAGTATTAGGAGCTATTATAGGGAAAATTTATGGACTAACACTTATTAAATATTTAGGTGTTGGATTAGATTTTGTTCCTCATTTTATGGTATTAGGAATGGCTGGATATTTTGTTGCCGTAGTAAGAGCACCTATTACAGGGGCTGTTCTCATATTAGAGATGACAGGAAATTTTGACCATTTACTTGCGTTGGTTACAGTATCAGTAGTAGCTTACTATGTAACAGAGCTTTTAGGATTAGAGCCTATCTATGAAATTTTATTTAAACGTATGCCAAAAGATACTCCTATGAAAGAGGAAGATTCTGGAAAAAAGACAATAATAACAGTACCTGTGATGGCTGAATCTGAATTAGATGGCAAAACTATTTCTGAGATAAAATGGGCTGAAGATGTTTTAGTGGTAGCAATATGTAGAAATGAACATGAGATAATTCCTAAAGGAAATAGTGTGATAGAGAGTGGAGATGTTCTTACACTATTACTTCCAGAAGCTAAGGTATATGAAATGAAAGAGCTATTATATAAACAAGGTGGGAACTAATTATTCCCACCTTTTATATTATTTTAGTAAATTTATAAAAAAGGTTATAATAGCAGCATTAAAAAAATCTGCAAAGAAAGCTTTTGGTGAAGGAAGATACTTTTCAGTAAGAGCTTCCATATTAGCTAGAGCTTTTGGAGTAGTCCCAAACCCGCAACCGCAGTGTCCACCAGTCATAATTGCAGCATCATAATCTTTTCCAGTAAGGGTAAAGGTTATAAAATAGGCAAAGACTCCCATAAGAATAGTTTGTCCAATTAACATAATAATTAAAGGTAGAGCCAATTCTTTTAGCTCCCATAATTTAAAATTCATAAGTATCATTGATAAAAATATAGTAAGTGTAAAGTTTCCAATAACAGAGACTACTTCTAAATCAATAGAAAATAATTTAGTTTCATCAGCTAAATTTCTCATAATTGAAGCAGCAAACATAGTACCAATATATGGAGGTAAAACTAGTCCTAAACTATTTAAAAAGTTTGATATTAAACTACCTATTCCCATAGCAATAATAATTTGAAATCCAGTAGGGACAACATTTTTTAATTCTAAAGTAACAGACTTATCATCAAATGATTGAAACTCTTCTAAAGTAACTCTTTTTTGAATAAGATTTTTCTTTTCTATAAGTCTTTTACAAATAGGACCAGCAATTATGCTTCCAGCGATAAGAGCATAAGTAGCTGTTGCCATAGCTACCATTGTAGCTCCAGGGGTTCCAAAGCTTTCCATAATTGGACCAAAAGCTCCTGCTGTACCAGGTCCACCTGTAGTAGCTAGAGAGCCTGTAGCAAGACCTATCATTGGACTAACTCCTAAAATTTTTGCCATTCCTACTCCAACAACATTTTGCAAAATGGCAAGAAGAATAGCAGCTATTAAAAACATTAGAACAGGAAGGCCAGCTTTTTTAAGAAGTTTTATGCTAGCAGAAAAACCAACAGTAGTAAAAAATGCTATCATAAAAATATCTTTAATAGAGTCTTCAAAAATAAAAGAGAAACTTCCAGTTTCATGTCCTAATAAGATAAAGAAAGAGAATAAAGTTCCTCCAGTAACTGAATCAGGAATACAATTATTTTTAAGAAATTTAAATTTATTATTTAAAAACTTTCCAAGATAAAATACTATAACTGCTAAAGCCATAGTTTGTATAGTTGAAAAATGGACAATCATAAAAACCTCCTACAATTATTCATATTATAAATAAAAAATATTTATTATTAAAATACATATAAAATATATCATATAGTATTGTAATATTACAAATATAAAAAATAAATAATTATTATATTTTTATTTTAAAAATATTAATATAATAAAAAACGTAATAAAAAAGAAATAAAAGTAATAAAAATAACCGCAATAAGTTTTTAGTAAATTGTAGAAAAAAAATAATTTTTTAGTTAAAATATTTAAAAGAATAGAGTATAATATAATTAACTTATAAAATAATATGGAGGAAACAACTATGGAAAAAAATTATTTAGGTTATTACAAAATGTGGTTAGAATCAAAAAATATAACTGAAGAAGATAGAAAAGAACTTTTAGAAATAAAAGATGATGATAAAGAGATTGAAAATAGATTTTATACAGATTTAAGTTTTGGAACTGCTGGAATGAGAGGAGTAAGAGGAGTAGGAAGAAATAGAATCAATAACTACAATATCAGAAAAGCAACTCAAGGATTAGCTAACTATATTCTAGCAACAACTGGAGAAGAGGGAGCAAAAAGAGGAGTAACTATAGCTTATGATTGTAGAATAGGTTCTACTGAATATGCTTTAAATACAGCTCTTGTACTTGCAGGAAATGGAATAAAGGCATATCTATTTGAATCTCTAAGATCAACACCAGAGCTATCATTTGCAACTAGAGAGTTAAAAGCTCAAGCAGGTGTAATGGTAACAGCTTCTCATAACCCTCAAGAGTACAATGGATATAAAGTATATTGGGAAGATGGGGCTCAAATAGTTGAACCACAAGCTAGTGGAGTAGTAAATGCTGTAAATTCAGTAGATATTTTCAATGATATAAAAATGATAACTGAAGAGGAAGCAAAAGCTAAAGGATTATTAGAATATATAGGAAAAGCAGTTGATGATAGATTTATAGAAGAAGTAGAAAAACAAGCTATAAATAGAGATTTGCCAAATAAAAAAGATTTTAAAATAGTTTATTCTCCATTACATGGAACAGGAAGAGTAGCTGTTCAAAGAGTTTTAAAAGAGATGGGATATGAATCTGTGTACACAGTGCCTGAGCAAGAGATGCCAGATGGAATGTTCCCAACTTGTTCATATGCTAACCCAGAAGATAAGTCAGTATTTAAATTAAGTACAGAGTTAGCTGATAAAATAGGAGCAAATATTTGTTTAGCTAATGATCCAGATGCTGATAGAACAGGTATAGCTATAAAAGATGATAATGGAAATTGGTATTATCCTAATGGAAACCAATTAGGAATTTTATTAATGAATTATTTATTAGAGATGAATAAAAATCTTCCAGCTAATGGAGCAGTAATATCTACAATAGTTTCTACTCCTATGTTAGATGTAATAGCTAAAGATAAGAATGTAAAATTATACAGAACTTTAACAGGATTTAAATATATAGGGGAAAAGATTAGACAGTTTGAAAATAAAGAATTAGATGGAACATATTTGTTTGGATTTGAAGAGTCTATTGGATACTTAGTAGGAACACATGTAAGAGATAAGGATGCTGTGGTATCTTCGTTATTAATTACAGAGATGGCATGCTATTATGATAGTATAGGTTCTACTCTTTATAAAGAATTAAATAAACTATATGAAAAATATGGTTGGTATAAAGAAGAGACAGTTTCTATAACTAAGACAGGAAAATCTGGATTAGAAGAAATTGGAAAAATAATGGAAAATATGAGAAAGAAAGAGCATACAGAAATCTGTGGTAAAAAAGTAGTAGTGTGTAGAGATTATAAATTACAAGTAGAAAAAGATTGTGTAACAGGGGAAACTAGAAAAATAGATTTACCAAAATCTGATGTTATTCAATTTGTATTAGAAGATAAAACTTATATTACTGTTAGACCATCAGGAACAGAGCCAAAAATCAAATATTATTTATGTGTAGTAGGTTCGGGAGATAAAGAGGCAAATGAAAAATTAGCATATGTAAAATCTGAGTTTTTAAAATATGTAGATACTCTATAAGAAGTAATACAGGAGGAAAAATGGTAGATGGAATATATATACATATTCCTTTCTGCATGAATAAATGTAATTATTGTGATTTTTTATCTTTTAAATCTAATGAAGAAGAAAGAAAAAAATATGTAGATTACATTTTAAAAGAGATAGACTTATATCCTAAATATGAGTATGATACAGTTTATTTGGGAGGGGGAACTCCCTCCCTTTTAAATTGTGAAGATGTAGAGAGGATAATAAAAAAATTAAATATAAAAGCTGGGGCAGAGATTACTTTAGAAGTAAATCCTAAAACTGTAAATTTAGAAAAGTTAAAAGGCTTTAAAAAAGCTGGAATAAATAGAGTAAGCATAGGAATACAGACATTTGATGAAAAAATGTTACAAGTTTTAGGAAGAATGCATAACTCCAATGAAGGTATTGAAACTTATTATCAAGCTAGAGAGGCTGGTTTTGATAATATTAGCTTAGATTTAATGTTTTCACTCCCTAATCAAAGCATAGAAAAAGTAAAACAGGATTTAGAAAGATTGTTAGAGCTAAGACCTGAACATTTTTCTATATACTCACTTATTTGGGAAGAGGGGACAGCTTTTTTTAAAAAATTAGAAGAGGAAGTATATAGAGAAACTGATAATGATTTAGAAGCTCAGATGTTTGAATATATAATAGATAGAGCTACTGAAGCTGGGTATATTCACTATGAGATATCTAATTTTTGTTTACCTAGCAAAGAGGCAAGGCATAATTCGAAATATTGGGAAAATAGAGAGTATTTAGGTATTGGATTAGGGGCTTCTGGTTATATTGGAGTAAAAAGATATAAAAATCAGGTGCAATTTTCTAAATATTATGATAATATAGAAAGAGGAATATTACCTATATTAGAAGAGGAGATAGTCACTGCTGAAACTAAAGAGGAATATAAGTATATGTTAGGTTTTAGATTGCTTAATAAAGGTGTGATTCCTAGTGGAAAATATTTAGAAAAATGTATCTCATTAGAAGAGCAAGGTTTTCTAAAAAGAAATGGAGAGGCTTATATTTTAACTAGAAAAGGAATAATGCTTGCTAATGATGTTTTAGATGAGTTTATTTAAATGGAGTTGAGAAGAATGAGTAACATAAAAAATAATATTGAAGAGATTCAAAAAGATATAAAAGATTACTCTATTTATCCTGAAAAAGTAAAGTTTATAGCTGTAACAAAATATGTAGATGCTGAAGTTATGAATAGTATATTAGATTGTGGAGTAAAAGTTTTTGGAGAGAACAAAGCCCAAGTTATCAAAGAGAAGTATGAAAAATATCTTTCTGAGGGAAGAAAAGATATAGAGTGGCACTTTATAGGTAATCTTCAAAAAAACAAGGTAAAATATATAGCTCCTTTTGTAAAGCTTATACACTCTGTAAATAAACTATCTCTTGCTCAAGAGATAGATAAGAGAGCACTACAAAATAATAGAGTGATAGATGTACTTTTAGAAATAAATATTGCTGGAGAAGAGAGTAAAGAGGGGTATGAATTAGAAGAGTTATACAAAGAATTACCTCAACTTTTAGAATTAAAAAATATAAATATAATAGGTCTTATGACTATGGCTCCTTTTGTAGATGATGAGACTCTTGTTAGAGGTGTATTTAGAAGGCTTAGAGAGATTAAAGATGAGTTAAACAAAAAGACTTTCAATGGGAAACTTACAGAGCTTTCAATGGGAATGACAAATGATTATAAAATAGCATTAGAAGAGGGAGCTACTATTATAAGAGTAGGGAGAAAGATATATCAATAATATATTGTACAAGGAGGAATAATAATGAATAAAAATCCATTAGATAAAATAAAAGTTTTGTTTGGTTTAGATAATCCAGATGGAGCAGGAACAGATAGTGATATAGATTTTGAAGAGAGTGGAATAACTGATATAGAAATAGTAGAGAATAAAAATGAAGCTGAACCAGTAGTACAAAACCATATATTATCTAAGCAAAAAACAAAACAAGTATCAACTTTAGAAACTGAAATGGGAGGAACTAGTTATCAAACTATTTTCTTAGACCCTAAAACTTATTCAGATTGTAAAAAAATAGTTGATTATATAAGAGCGGATAAAATGGTCACTTTAAATTTAGAATACCTAGATGAACAAACTGCTGTAAGGCTTATGAATTTTTTATCTGGAGCTATGACTGTAAAAGATGCTAATTATCTTATGATAAGTAAAAAGGTTTATACTGTTGTACCTAAGAGTATGAAAGTATATTATGAGGATAAGAAGATTATAAGTCCAAAAATATTTAAAGGATTTGGAGAAGAGAGGTAATTGTGGAGAAAAAAAGAAGAGCGTTAGCACTATTTTCTGGTGGATTAGATAGTGCTTTAGCAATTAAAGTTATAAAGGATCAAGGGATTGATGTAATAGCATTGAATTTTGTATCACATTTTTTTGGTGGAAAAAATGAAAAAGCTGAAAAAATGGCTGAGCAATTGGGAATAAAAGTAGAGTATGTACATTTTGAAAAAAGACATACAGAAGTGGTAAAAAATCCTGTATATGGTAGAGGGAAAAATATGAATCCTTGTATAGATTGTCACTCTCTTATGTTTAAAGTTGCAGTACTGGGGCAAAGACCTATGTCTCAAAACTCAGCTGCATTAGAAAAAGTAAAAAAACTTTCTGGGATGGATGAATTAATAGTAAGACCCCTATCTGCTAAATTATTACCACCAAGTAAACCAGAGTTAGAAGGATGGATAGATAGAGAAAAACTTTTAGATATTCAAGGGAGAAGTAGGCATATCCAAATGGAATTAATGGAAAAATATGGTTTAGTAGAATATCCTAGTCCAGGGGGAGGTTGTCTATTGACAGATCCAGCTTTTTCTGATAGACTATCTATATTGGAAAAAGATGGTTATCTTGAAGAGAAATACTCTTTTCTTTTTCACTTAATAAAGAAAAGCAGATTTTATAGACTAGAAAAAGGAAAATATTTATTTGTAGGAAGAGACCAAGAGGGAAATGAGAGAATAGCTAGCTATAAAGAGTTGGGAAGTTTTTATCTGTGTGGACATATGGTTCCAGGACCACATATGTTAGGTTTTGGAGAGTTTAATGAAGAGGATATGAACTTAGTAAAAGAGCTATTTTCAAGATATTCTAAATGTAAAGGTAAAGAGGAGATAGAGGTAAGAATTAATGGACAGATCTCTAAAGTACCAGTAGTAGATGTAGAAAAAGTAGAAGAGTTTATGAAAAAATATCAAATAGTAGGATAGTAGAATTGTAGTAAAATATGTAAAGTAAGGCGACTGAATTAATTTAATTTGGAGTTATTCTTTTTATGGGACAATTCTAAGATTATTTATTTTAGTCGTTTTTTTATTATAATAATATTTAGTAAGGAGAAAAATTTTATGAATTGGTTTGAAAACTTAGTAAACATAATCAATGGAATTATGTGGAACAAAAATTTATTAGTAATACTTTTAGTAGTAAGTGGAATTATTTTTACTATTAGAACAAGGGGAGTACAATTTAGATTATTTGCTCATATGTGTCAACTTTTAACTGAAAAATCTAAGGCGGGAAAAGATGAAGTTTCTTCATTCCAGGCTTTTTGTATAAGTACAGCATCAAGAGTAGGAGTAGGAAATCTTGCTGGAGTAGTAGCAGCTGTATCAGTAGGAGGACCTGGGTCTGTATTTTGGATGTGGGTAGTAGCTTTACTTAACTCTTCAACAGCTTTTATTGAATCGACTATAGCTATACTATATAGAGAAAAAGATCCAAAAGGGGGATATAGAGGAGGAGCACCATACTTTTTAACAAAAGGACTTAATCAAAGGTGGCTAGGAATATTATTTGTAATCTTTGCTCTTATATGCTGGGGAGGAGTTTTCCAAGTAATCTCAAACTCTGTTACAGAATCTTTTAATACAGCTTTTGGAATTAACACAAGTATGACTTCTTTGATTTTAGTAATATTGTCTGCTGGAGTACTTTTTGGAAATAGAAATAAAATAGTAAAAGTTTTAGATAAGATGGTTCCTTTTATGGCAGCTTTATATTTAATAGTTGTTTTTTATATAATTGTAAAAAATATAGGACTTATGGGTACAACTATGGTAGATATATTTGAACATGCATTTGGAGTTAAACAATTTTTAGGAGGAACATTTGGTAGTGTTGTTATGGAAGGAGTAAAGAGAGGACTTTTCTCTAATGAAGCAGGGTCTGGTTCTGCTCCATGTGCAGCAGCAGCAGCAGAAGTAGAACATCCAGCCAAACAAGGATTAATTCAAGCTCTAGGAGTATTAGTAGATACAGTTGTGATTTGTAGTGCTACAGCTTTTGTTATTTTATTATCTAAAGGACACGTACAAGAGGGATTAGGTGGAATGACTTTATTACAAGAAGCTTTTAGATACCATGTAGGAGAATGGGGAGTTGTTTTTACAGCGGTAATTTTATTCCTTTTTTCATTTAGTACAATTTTAGGTATTAGTTTCTATGCAAAACCTAATTTATATTTTCTATGTGAAAAAGAATGGCCACAAGAAGCTTTTAAAATATTTACACTGATTATGTTATACTGGGGAGGAGTTAGACAAAATTTCTTAGTATGGAGTTTAGCTGATTTAGGATTAGGACTTATGACAATAGTAAATATGATTGGAGTATTTCCTCTAGTTTCAAAAGCTCTTGAGAGTTTAAAAGAGTATGAAGTTAAATTTTTTAATAAATAGTATAGAGTAAAAATAACATTTCGAAAGGCTATTATGGTATTAAGGTTATAATAGTCTTTTTTATTTAGAAAATAAATTTTAATTATATTAAATTTAAATTTAAAAAAAATAACAATTTCTTTTATTTAATAAAGAAATATGATACTATAAAATTAAGAAAAATATAAAAAATAAAACAAGAAGGTGAATTTTTTATGGGGTTTTTATCTACGAATATTGAAAAACGTCGTGAAATGATTTTAAATGGAAATATTCTTAACACATTATTGTTTCTTTCTTTTCCAACTTTATTGATGGGGATGGTTCAATCTCTTATTCCTCTATCTGATGGATTATTTTTAAATAGAACCTCAGGATATTTAGTAGCTGCTGCTGTTGGATTTGGGCAACCTATTATAAATATAATAAATGCCTTATCTCAAGGACTGGGAGTTGCTTCTATGGCAATAGTTGGACAAATAAATGGAACAGGAGATTTGGAGGAAGTAAAAAAAGTTTCGACTCAGATAATGGTATTTTCTTTTATAATTGGATTAGTGGTGGCTCCCACATCAATTATTTTTGCTTCAGTGGTTTCTAAAAGTATTAGCCCAGAGATAGCTTTTTCTATACTTGAGCCTTTATGCTATTGTTATTCCAATGCTTTTTATGGCGGCTATTTTTAATGCTATAAAAAATGCAACTGGACAACCAGAGGCTACACTTATAAGAATGATAATTTTACTTTTATTAAAAATAATTTTTAATAGTATTTTTTTGGCTGTACTTCATTGGGGAGTTATTGGAGCGGTGATGGCGTCTCTTTGTTCCTATATAGTAATTGCAATTTGGATGTATTATGACCTTTTTATAAAAGAGAGTATGACAAAATTAGATTTGAGGGGTTTTAGTTTTGACTTTAAACTGTTAAAGCGTGAACGCCTTATCCGTCTTACAACAATGTTAACATATTCTTTAATAAATTTTGGATTTTTCTTAATAAATATGGAAGTAGAAAGATATGGTGCTTATGTATTAACAGCGCAAACAATAGCAAGTAATATTAATGCTATGTGTTTTAACTTACCATCTTCAATAGGAACAACAGTAACAACTATGGTAAGTATGAATATAGGGGCAAGAAAACCTAGAAATGCTAAAAAATCTTTCGTATATGGTTGTAGAGTGAGTGTAATAATATCTTTAATTATAATTGTTTTATTTTTACCAAGTAGTAATTATTTAGTTAGATTATTTCAAGATAATGAAACAATAGTAAACTTAGCAGACCACTCATTAAAAATATATACATTTTCAATTATAGGATTTGGAATATATATGGTATCTCAAGGAGCTTTTATAGGATTAGGAAGAACAAGATTACCATTATTTATGGGAATTTTAAGAGTTTGGTTTATAAGATATATATTTATTCTTATAACAAAAAAATGGTTAGGAGTAGATTCTGTTTTTTGGGGAAATCTTGTATCTAACTATATAGCTGGATTTTTATTTTATTATATTGTAACCAAGACACCTTGGAAATCAGCATTAAAAAGGTAAAAAGGGGCTGTTGCAAATTTAAATAGCCCAAACCTTTGAAATTAGCTGAAGA
>OGHX01000585.1_pt1 | contig 11234 bp, 7 predicted proteins | sample 1571651 | NCBI WGS metagenome assembly OGHX01 (sample SAMEA2582030, study PRJEB24529) | metagenome | biome: Human gut stool | place: China | collected 2011
GATGGCCAGCGCCACGAACTCTGCCGCGTTGTCTGCCGCCGCGCTCAGGGCGTTGCCCTGGATGAGCGAGCCGATGAGCACCGCACCGTAGAGGTCGCCCGTGCCGGGGAAGCTGCGGGCAATATGCAGCTTCTTGACCACGAAGCGGTCGCGGCCTGCACCGGCGCAGGCGATGTACTTGTCCAGCTGCAGGCCGGTGACCACCACGTTGGGGGTCAGCGACGCCGCCAGCTCATCGGCCAGCGCCCGGGCGCTTTCCTCGTCCAGCTGGGCGGGCAGCTCTTTTTCCAGCAGCAGGCCGGCCTCGGTGGCGTTGGGCAGGATGAGGTCGGCCCGGCGGCAGAGCTGCCGCATCCGGTCGATGAAGGCCGGGGTCACGGTAGAGTAAGCCTTGCCGTTGTCGCCCATCACGGGGTCTACCACCTTATAGGCCGAGGGCCAGAGGTCAAAGGCCTTTTCGGCCAGCGCGGCCTGCTCCTCGCCTCCGAGGTAGCCGGTGTAAATGCAATCGAAGCTCAGCCCCAGCTCCCGGTAATGTTCCAGTGCGGCCTCGCCGTAGGCGCAGCCGTCCAGACGAGCCGGTGTCCCGAAGCCGCCGGTGTGGGTGGAGAGCACCACCGTGGGCAGCGCCACCGGCTGGACGCCCATGACGCTGAGCACCGGCAGGATGACCGCCAGACTACAGCGCCCCATACCGGAAAGGTCATGGATGCAGAGAACTTTTTTCGGTTCCGTTATCTTCAGCAAAAAAGAAACCTCCTTCGCAGAATATGCCTTTTCCCATAAACCAAGCCAGCCCATAACCGGCCCAGTTTATCAGCATATCATACAGTATACCACATTTTCCTGCACAAAAAAAGCGTATAGTGAATCCTTTGGCGGAAATACTATCCTCGCAGCCCAAAAATTTTGATTCGAAGGGAGTGCCTCCTATGAAAAACGAACACACAAGCTCCACTGCCCCGCTCCTGATCGGCATGGCCGCCGGTGCCGCACTGGGTGCCGCCGGCGTCATGGCCACCAACACGAGCCAGCGCCAGATGCGCCGCACCGCCCGCAAGATCGCCAAGGGCGCCGAGCACGCCGTGAGCCAGCTGGACAAGATGGTGGGCGACTTCGTGGAGCACAAGATGGAGGGCTGACGGCCCCCGCATCGCGCAGAAAGGCCGGGACAGAGGGTTCTCCCCTGCCCCGGCCTTTTGTTGCAGCAAAAAAGCCAGCAGATAAATCTGCTGGCTCTTGGTCCAGCAAGACTGGACAAATCCGAACTTTTTCCTTCCACCCCATCGGCGGTCAAAGTGTCCTCAAACCGGACAGTTTGGGTACCATCCTTGTAGTTGAACGTAATCAGTATCCGGTCATCGTACAGAAAAATGGCATTTACAAAAATTTCGATCAGCGCTTTCCGCTGCTTTTTCTGCGAAATATCGAACTTTCTAAATTTCAGCAACCAGAATCGAATAAAATCTTCGTTGAAGCTGGGCTTCTTCAACTTTTCATCTGCAATTTTTGCAGTCAACTCATCTTTCTGAATTTCCAGCGCTTCCAGACGCTCTTTCGTTGTCCGGGTGTACAAGCCATCCTCGATGGCCTTCATCAGGTTGTCCAGCTTTTTGTTGACCTCTCGCAGTTGCTTTTCCAGCAGCGGGATCGTTGTGTTCTCCTGATTCTGTACATCCATGACCAGTTGAACGATCTTGTCGATCACCACATCGTCCTGAATCAGCTTCATGGTCTCCCGGACGACCAGATCTTCCAGCCATTCTTTCTGCACGGTCTTTTTGTTGCAGCCCTTGCGCCGCTTGACGTTGGCGCACTTGTAATAATAGTAGGTGCGCCCAGTGGCACTGGTTCCGCTTTCGCCGAACATCAGTGCACCGCACTTGCCGCAGAACAGCTTGGTGGTCAACAGGTATTCTTCGTCGGCTTTGCCGCAGGCAGGGGCGCGCTTGTTCTTGTCCATACGCTTCTGCACCCGGTCAAACAGGTCTTTCGGAACAATAACCGGAATTGCATCCGGCACAACGATATCCCGGAAAGACAGTTCGCCAATATACCGACGGTTCTTCAGCATGGTATTCACGCTGCTGTGGGTCATTTTGCCGCCCAGCATATTGCGAACACCCTTGTCGTTGAGAAAGTTTACGATTTCCACCATCTTATCGCCGTTGTCATACCGCTGAAAGGCTTCCAGCACCAGCGGCGAGGTCAACGGGTCAAGGTGATAAAACTTGTCCTCGTCGATTTTATAGCCGATGGTTCCCGTACCGCCAGTGCATTTCCCTTTCAGAGCGTTCTCCGTCTGGCCACGGATCACCTTTTCGGACAACTCAGCGGAATAGTATTCCGCCATGCCTTCCAGCAGGGTTTCCACCAGAATGCCCTGTGAGCCCTCGGCAATGGGTTCCATGACGGAGATCAGGTGGACACCGTTCTTTTTCAGGATCATCTTGTAGTTTGCGCTATCAAAACGATTCCGTGCAAAGCGGTCAAATTTCCAGACGAGAACAACGTCAAATAGTTTCTTGCCGCTGTCTTTGATCATCTGCTGGAACTCCGGGCGGTTGTCCGTTTTGGCAGAGAATGCACGATCAATGTAGTGTTTGATGACCGTGATGCCGTTCTTTTCGGCGTAGGCGGTGCATTCCCGAATCTGGCCTTCAATGGATTCTTCACGCTGGTTGTCCGAGGAATAGCGGGCATAGATTACGGCGGTCATAGACTCACTTCCTTTTTCTTATCGAACAGATGGGTAGCTTTTTGCATACTTGTAGATTTGGCGCGCACAGTCAAGGCTCATTTTGCTGGAATCGTTGTGTTTGAGCCATGCATTCACATTGCCCGGATTCAGCTTCAAGTCTGTGTAGAGACGATAATTCGTCAGTTTCTTTTTCCGCTGAAGTTCCAATACTCGGCGATGAATCAACGCTTTCGTATCATTGTCCGCAAGAGAGGTATCCCGCACCGAGCAATAGCTGCGCCAGACTTTCAAATAGCCCTCTGTCAGTTCCGGTGACTGGTTTTCCAGAAGCAGCAGCATTTGCGCCAGCGAATAGCGATTGGAAAGCTGCTCATACTCCGCAGCAACAGCCCTGTTTACGGTATAGCGGAGCAACAAATCCACTTTATCAAAGGCCAGCGCATAGAGATACAGTGGCTCTTTCAGGCGGGGATTTTCTGTCATGCAATCTGCCAGCTTATGGACACTTGCCGTCTGAACCCCGGAAAGTTCTACCACATACTGCTTCAAAAAGCCTTCAAATGTCAGCTTTCTCACGGTCTCCACCTCTCCACATACTCCTGATAACGGATATAAAAATCTCGATACCGCCAGTCGTTCAAAATGCTGGCTTTCAGCTCATCCTCATCGGTTGCAAGGTGTTCCAGCAAATTCCAGTCCAAAGAGTTCCGCACAGCCTCGCTCTCTACGTCTGCCTTGTCAGTGTCACGGAAAGAGCAGAGCTTTGCGATTACCAGATCTTCCAGACTGGGTGTGTAGAACTGTACCTTTGTACCACCGAAAGGCAGCGGCTGAAGCCGATCTTGGAAGTTGTACGGAAAATTATCAATATAGGCTTCCACATCCGTGTTGATGTCGTACTTGCCAAGTAGTCCGTACAGCTCTTTCGGGACGCTCAAGGCATCAATGTCATGGGTGGCACGGGTCAGCTTGCCCAGCAGAATAAACGCACTTCCGCCAACAATTACCATCTGGTAACGGTCGTCGTTGTCGATCATCAGGTCGGCATCTTCGTCCAGCCGTTCCAGACGCTTGTGGAGGTCGTCTAAAATCATCTTTCCCATAAAGCAGCCTTTCGTATTTTCAATAATAGTATTCTCTAAAATCATTTTAAGAGCTGGACTGTGTATTGTCAAGAGGAAATCAACAATATTTCTCGCATTTTACGCTGTCATGTTATCTGTCCACATCTCGCACTGGCTGATAACCGTGCTGATTGCTGTGTCGTAATCTTCCGGGGGATACTTATACTTTTTCAGAAGATGCTTCACCATCTTCCGCATACTGGCACGCGCTGTTTCTTTTTTCTGCCAGTCTATCGTCCGATTTTTACGCAGCATCTCGGTTAGTTCTCTGGTAAGGTCGATCAGTTCGTTGTTCTGGTAAAAATCTTTGATGTTCTCCGGCTTGGTCAGAGCATCGTAAAACGCCAGCTCTTCCTGCGTCAGCCCCAGTTTCTCACCATTATTGTACAACTCTGTGATTTCCTGTGCCGTTTTCAGAAGTTCCTTGATAACTTCCTCGTTTGTAATCAGCCCATTGTAATAGGAGTTCATCAGCTGCGCAATTTTCTCCGAGAACTTCTGCGACTGCACAACATTTGTCCGCTTGTAAAGTGATACCTGTTCTGCCATCAACTTTTTCAAAATTTCCACAGCGATGTTCTTTTCTTTCATTTTTGATATTTCGTCCAATACCGCCGGGTCAAACAAGCTGATATTTTCATCTGCCTGCTTGCTGTCAAACAGACTGATTACACCTTGGCTCTGGATACTCGCTTTCAGAAGTTCATTGATTTGAGTGTTGATTTCTTTCAGCGAGAGCGTCTTTCCGCCGCTGCCGCCGTAAGTAATTTTCACCACGGTAGAACGCACAGCTTCCATGTAGGCGGCTTCATGACGCTCCTGTTCTGTGGTCATGCTGGAGCACAGGGAGTGCGACTGTTTCAGCAGCATTGCTTCTCGCAGGAACAAGTCCTTGCGCTTGGGTGCTTTGGCATCCAGCACAAAGTTCACACCACCCGTTACCAGCTTTGCCATAACCAGCGGCGAACCGTCAATAAAACTGCTGAAATCAAACCCGTGCAACAAATCCTTGCACACCTGAAGCTTTTCCTGAAACTTCGGATATGCAACTTTGGAAATATCCATATCGCCATACCGGGACTGGTCGCGCTTGGTATATTCCTTCATGGCAGCTTTGAGGGCAGATGCAATGCCCACATAGTCCACGATCAAGCCGCCCTCTTTGTCCTTGAACACACGGTTCACACGAGCAATCGCCTGCATCAGATTATAACCGTGCATCGGCTTGTAGATGTACATTGTCGCCAGCGAGGGAACATCAAAACCGGTCAGCCACATATCCACCACGATAGCGATCTTCATTGGATCATCGTTATCTTTGAACTTTCGCGCCAGTTCCTCCTTGTGCGATTTTGTCCCAATAATCGCTTTCCAGTCCTCCGGGTCGTTGTTACCGCTGGTCATGACCACACCGATTTTCTCTTTCCATGCCGGACGCAGTTCCAGCAGCTTCCGGTAGATTTTCATGGCAATCGGGCGCGAATAGGCAACAATCATCGCCTTACCGGTCAGCAGGTTGGCACGGTATTTTTCGTAGTGGGTGACAATATCCTCGCACAGCGATTGCACCGTAGAATCTGCGCCCAACACGCTTTCCATCTGTCCCAACATTTTCTTGCTTTTTTCAATGGTCGCTGTGTCCGATTGCTGCTCCAATGCGTCATAAGTCGCATCAATCAGAGCCAGCGTGTCCTTATCCAGATGCAGCTTGATGACGCGGCTTTCGTAGTAGACAGGGCGCGTTGCGCCATCCTCCACCGCCTGCGTCATGTCGTAAATATCAATGCACCTCCTTGCCAGAGCCGATTTTTCGAACCGCAAGCAGATCGTGCACGAGATTCTGCACCCGGAGGACCGCCCTGCTCCGCAGAAACGAATCTACGGAATCAACTATGCTGCACTGGAAGCTGCCGTCCTGCGAATCCAGCAGGATGTTGATTTCCTGATGAAGTATCTCCCCAAGGTGCCTGATGATGCCTATGTGAAAGTGGAGACTACGAAGATTCGAAATTTTAACTGTTGACTTTTCTCCTCAATTTCGATATGCTGTTCTTGCTTTATCCGTTTCATTTTTGCACTGTTAACGTTAAAGCAAAAGACCAGAGTTGTAAAGCCTTTTGGCTAAATAACTCTGGCCTTTTTGTTGGGCTTGTGCAACAGCCCCATGCAAATTAAAATAATAATTCCGCTATCTATGCGCAGAGCAACGCGGAGCGCATTTTTGATCGTTGTACGGTCGGATAAGCTGTGAAACCAACGCCGCCGTGCAGGGGGGGCTGCGCGGCGGCGTTGGTTATGAAAAGGAGAATAATATGAGGAAGCAGAAAAAGTCGGTTTAACCCATAGTTACCTGCACCGTTACCTCGGTCCCGGCGGCAGCCAGCGGCAGCACATTGCCGCAGATGGCCTTGCCGTCTACGGTAACCGCCTTGACGCCGTGCTGAACCCCGGCGGCGTTGTCCACCGTGATGCGATACTCTGCGCCACGGAAGCGGCGGGTGACCGTGTAGCCGGTCAGGGTGTGGGGGATGCAGGGGTCCACCCGCAGGCCGTCCAAGGTGGGCTGGATGCCCAGAATGTACTGACTGATGTTGAAGAAGGTCCATGCTGCCGTGCCGGTCAGCCAGCTGTTTTTGGCTTCGCCGAAGGTGGGGGCGTCCTTGCCTGCCACCATCTGGCTGTAAACGTAGGGTTCGGTGCGGTGGATCTCAGAGATGTCCTCGATGTAGGCGGGGCAGGTCTTGCGGTAGACCGCAAAGGCGCGGTCGCCGTGACCCAGCGTTGCCTCGGCGCAGCTGATCCACGGGTTGTTGTGGCAGAAGATACCGGCGTTCTCCTTGTATCCCGGAGGATAGCTGGAGATCTCGCCCAGATTCAGCTGATAGCCGGTGTAGGCGGGCTGCAGCAGCACCACACCGTATTTGGTGTCCAGCCGCTCCTCCACGCTGGCAAGCGCCTGCGCGGCCTGTCCGGTCTCCCTGCCGATGCCCGCCATGACGCACATGCCCTGTGGCTCGATAAAGATCTGACCCTCGGCGCACTCCTTGCTGCCGATGGGGTTGCCGAAAGCATCGTAGGCACGGCGGAACCACGCGCCATCCCAGCCTGCAGTCAGGACGGCCTGCTCCACCGCGTCAATGCTCTGGCGGGCGGCGGAAGCCTCGGTGTCAAGGCCCAGATGGTCGCACAGCTCGGCGTATTCGTGGCCGTACTTAACGAACATGCCCGCAATGAACACGCTCTCCGCCACAGGACCCTCGCTGGGCCCGGTGATCTGGAAACTCTCGCCCGGGTGCTCGGAGAAGCAGTTCAGGTTCAGGCAGTCGTTCCAGTCCGCACGCCCGATGAGCGGCAGACCGTGGGGACCCAGATGGGTGCAGGTAAAGTTGAAGCTGCGGCGCAGGTGCTCCATCAGGGGCTGCGCCTTGGCGGCATCGTTGTCAAAGGGAACCTGCTCCTCCAGAATGGACCAGTCGCCGGTCTCCCGCAGGTAGGCGGCGGTACCGGCAATGAGCCACAGCGGGTCATCGTTGAAGCCGGTGCCGATGTCCCGATTGCCCTTTTTGGTCAGGGGCTGGTACTGGTGGTAGGCGCTGCCGTCCTCGAACTGGGTGGCGGCGATATCCAGAATGCGCTCCCGGGCACGGGAGGGGATGATGTGCACAAAGCCCAAAAGATCCTGACAGCTGTCCCGGAAGCCCATGCCGCGTCCGGTGCCGCTTTCGTAATAGCTGGCAGAGCGGCTCATGTTAAAGGTGACCATGCACTGGTACTGATGCCAGATATTGACCATGCGGTTCAGCTTTTCCTCGCCGGATTCCAGATGGTAGGTGGACAGCAGCTCCTCCCAGTGGGTGCGCAGGGCGATGCGGGCGGCATCGATCTGTGCGTCGGTGGCGTAGCGCGCCATCATGGCGTGGGCGCGGGTCTTGTTGATGACACCCGGCGCGATGAACTTTTCCTGCTGCGGGTTTTCGATGTAGCCCAGACCGAACAGGATGCTGCGGCTTTCGCCGGGAGCAAGGCTCAGGTGGATGTGCAGCGCACCCACCGGTGCCCAGCCGTGAGCAATGCTGCCGGAACAGTGCCCGGCGCGGACGGCTTGCGGGTCTGCCGGGCCGCCGTATACCCCGCAGAAGGCATCCCGGGTGGTGTCGAAGCTGTCCACCGGGCAGTTTGCCCAGAAAACGGCGTAGTGGTTGCGGCGTTCGCGGTACTCGGTCTTGTGGTAGATGACGCTGCCTTCCACCTCCACCTCGCCAGTGGAGTAGTTGCGCTGGAAGTTGGAGCTGTCGTCCACGGCATCCCACAGGCAGAACTCTACATAGCTGAACAGGTCCAGCTCCTTGACGGCGGCGCTTTCGTTGCACACCGTCACCCGATCCAGCTCGCAGGCGTCGCCCTTGGGGACGAACAACTCCTGCCGGGCGGTCACACCGTCCTTTTTGCCCTCCACAACGGTGTAGCCCAGACCGTGGCGGCAGCTGTAACTGTCCAGCGGGGTCTTGGTGGGCTGCCAACCCGGGTTCCACACGGTGTCGCCGTCCTTGATGTAGATGCGGTGACCGTCCATGTCCAGCGGAGAGTTATTGTAGCGGTAGCGGGTCAGGCGGCGCATCCGGGCATCCCGGTAAAAGCTGTAACCGCCCGCCGTGTTGGAGACCAGACTGAAGAAGTCCTCGCTGCCAAGGTAGTTGATCCAGGGCAGGGGCGTCTGCGGGGTGGTGATGACGTATTCCTTGTTCCGGTCATCAAAATATCCGAACTTCATAATGCTTCCTCCTTAAAACTGCGCCTTGTAGGGTGGGCAGCACATCAATGGGCGAAAACGATTAAGGCACTGTGAAAGAAGCAATCTTATCACGTTAAGCATACCGTATCTCGCAAAAAAATGCAAGGGCTTTTTGCAAAAATCCGGGAAGATTTTTAAAAATAATCTGCGAAGTCCCGGTAGTTTTTGGCGTAATTTTGGGGTGTGCACCCCGGCGGAGCACAGAACCAAAGCCCCGAAACCCCATTTTAAAAGTAATATATACATACGACCTTTTTCACCGAAAAACATAACGAAACTGCAACGAAATTTTTTCGGTTTTAATCGAAATGTAACGAAAGTAAATCGAGATGCACAATTTCTACAGGTCGCATTGGAACAAAATGCCGAAAGTGATGCAGTCAGACTAAAACTTTTACATTAGCGCTTGATTTTTGGTGCAGAATGCGCTATATTGAAGTTGCGAAAACGATTAAGTGACTTGCGAGAAACATCCCGCAGCTCCTTTCATCGGAAGGAGGCTACAAAATGCCATCCCTGAAGGATCTGGCAAAAGAGTGCGGCGTATCCGTCGCAACTGTCAGTAAAGCTTTGAACGACCAGCCGGACATTGCTCAGGCTACGCGGGAGCGGATCCACGCAGCGGCCCGCCGCATGGGCTACCTGCCCAATGCAGCGGCTCGGGCGCTGAAGACCAACCGCACCTACAACCTTGGCGTTCTGTTTGTGGATGAAAAACAGAGCGGCCTGACCCACGAGTACTTCTCCGCAGTGCTGGACAGCTTCAAGGTTGAAGCAGAAAAGCGCGGCTATGATATCACCTTTATCAACCACAACATCAGCGGCAGATCCATGAGCTATCTGGAGCATTGCCACTACCGGGGTGTGGACGGCGTGGTGATCGCCTGTGTGAACTTTTACGATCCGCAGGTGGTGGAGTTGGTCAACGGCGATGTGCCGGTGGTGACCATCGACCATGTGTTCAACAACCGGATGGCGATCCTTTCGGACAACGTGGTGGGCACAAAGGCCTTGGTGCAGCAGGCATGGGCCTGCGGACACCGGCGCATCGCCTTTATCCATGGCGAAAAGACCGCCGTTACCGAGAACCGTCTGGCAGGCTTCTATCAGGCCTGCGAGGAGCTGGGGTTGAAGGTGCCGGAGCAGTACGTCCGCTGCGGCGTGTACCACGACGTGGATCGCTGCGCTGAAGAGACCCGGGCGTTGCTGGCGCTGCCGCAGCGCCCCACCTGCATCATCTTCCCGGATGACTTTTCCGCACTGGGCGGCTACAACGCCCTGGCCGAGGCGGGCTTGAGCATCCCGGAGGATATCTCAGTGATGGGATACGATGGCATCTATCTCTCTCGGGTGGTCAAACCCTCGCTGGTGACCTACCAGCAGAACACCAAAGCCCTTGGCAGGCTGGCGGCGGATAAGCTGATCGAGCTGATCGAGCATCCGCGTGTGACCCTGCCGGAGCAGATTCGGGTGTCCGGCAAGCTGCTGGACGGCGGCTCCGTCCGCATCCTTTGACAAAGGCCCACAACTCCCAGCGCGGAGTTTTTTGAGAATGATTTTTGTTTGATGGAAAACCATGAAGGAGGTTTACCCTTATGAAAAAGATCTCTCGTCGTAATTTCCTGCTCGCTTCCGGTGTCGTGACGATCGGTGCTGCTCTGGCAGCCTGCGGCGGCAGTTCTTCTACCAGTGCTGCTGCTTCCTCCGCTCCCGCATCCTCTGCAGCCGCTTCCGGTGCGCCTGCTTCCGCAGAGGGCAAGGTGCTGAATATCTGGTGCTGGAACGATGAATTCCAGAGCCGCTTCAACGACTACTACCCCGAGGTCAAGGAGATCGCAGCCGACAAGTCTACCACCACCCTGAAGGACGGCACCCTTGTAAAGTGGACCATCAACGCCAACGAGAACAACAACTCCCAGAACAAGCTGGACGAGGCGCTGCTGAATCAGGATTCCGCCGCCGATGACAGCAAGATCGATATCTTCCTGATCGAGGCTGACTACGCCCTGAAGTATGTGGACTCCGACTACGTTCTAGATGTCAAGAAGGATATCGGTCTGACCGACTCCGATCTGGCCGGGCAGTACCAGTACACCAAGGATATCGTTTCGGTGGACGGCAGCCAGCGCGGCACTACATGGCAGGCAACGCCGGGTCTGTTTGCATACCGCCGCAGTATTGCAAAGGCAGTGCTGGGCACCGACGACCCCACCGAGGTGCAGAGCTGCCTGTCCGACTGGGATAAGTTCAACGATGTAGCGGCCAAGGCTGCTGCCAAGGGCTACAAGATGCTGTCCGGCTTTGACGATGCTTATCGCACCTTCTCCAATAACGTGTCCGCACCTTGGGTCAGCGGCACTACCGTTACCGTCGATCCCAACCTGATGAAGTGGGTGGACCAGACCAAGGAGTATACAGACAAGGGCTACAACAACAAGTCCAGCCTGTGGGACAGCCAGTGGGCTTCCGATCAGGGCCCCACCGGTAAGGTGTTCGGCTTCTTCTACTCCACTTGGGGCATCAACTTCACCCTGCTGGGCAACTCTCTGGCAACGCCTACCTCCGAGGGTGGCAAGGAAGAGGTTGGAAACGGCATCTACGGCGACTACGCTGTGTG
>OGHX01000593.1_pt1 | contig 11018 bp, 12 predicted proteins | sample 1571651 | NCBI WGS metagenome assembly OGHX01 (sample SAMEA2582030, study PRJEB24529) | metagenome | biome: Human gut stool | place: China | collected 2011
CCAAAGCCTCCCCTCGTTAGGGGAGGTGGCACGCCGCAGGCGTGACGGAGAGGTTTTGCCGCAGCCTCAGTATCAAAACTGCGGGTCGGAAGTCCGCAGTTACGGCGTAGGTTAAAGTTTACTCTGCTGCGGGAGCGGCAGGCGCAGCGGCGTCCTTCTTCTCCTCTTTCTTCAGCAGAGCGCTGACCTTGTCCACCAGCTCGGGCAGCATGGTCAGGGCGCGGTCAACGGTGTTGGAGCCGTCGGACAGCTGGATGGTGCGCACGCAGCCGTCCTTCACCACCAGAAAGGCCACCGGCTGGATGTTGACGCCCGCGCCGGAGCCGCCGCCGAACAGGTCCTTGTTGGCAGCGTTCTTGCCGTCGAAGTCGGTGCCTGCGGAAGCAAAGCCGAACGAGATGCGGGACACCGGCAGGATGGGGGTGCCGTCGTCGGTCTTGATGGGCTTGCCGATGATGGTGTTGGAATCAGCCATCTGGCGGATCTTGTCCATCGTGACGTTCATTAAACCTTGAATCGGATGCTCAGCCATAAAATCGGCCTCCTACTATTATTTTCCAGGAAAACTCCCCCTGGATAGGAGTATACACCATACGATATTATTGTAACACACTTTATAGGAAGACGTCCAGCACTTTTTCGCGCCAGAACTCATACAAAACGCGCAGAGCGGCTGCAACGATGAAAAGCAGCCTTGCGCTGAGGCGGAACGACACCCGGTCGGCCACCGTCGGCTCGGCACTGCCGAAGTCCGGCAGGATGCGCAGCTCGTCGAAATCGAGGTAGACGAAGCGGTCGATGACGCCGAGGGACGGGTAGAGCCATGCGTTCAGCCTGCCGTAGGCGCGGGCAGCTTCGGCGGGGTCTTCGCCCCGGACGCCGAGGCAGACCCGGATCTTGGTGACGCGCAGCGAGCCGAAGACGGCTTTCGTCAGCCGCCCGGCACCCCGCAGGATGGTCACGAGGATGTTCAGCGTCAGCTTCGCCTTCTCGCGCGGAGCGGTCTCCTTTTTCGGTCTCTTCGCCTCTTTTGCGGCGGCTTTCTTCCGCTTGCGCTCTTCGCGGCGGGCGCGGAACTTCGCTTTCAGCTTTCTCCAGAAGCCTTTCGGTTCTTCGGCTCCGGCGGGCTTTTCCGGCGCAGGCCACTGGAACACCGGCAGGGCGAGCCCAAGCGCACCGGCCCGGACGGTCAGGACGCCGCCCTCCCAGCAGACGTCCGCGCACAGCGGGCAGAGCAGGACGAGGGCCAGCAGCACCAACAGGATCAGGAGCAGGACGCCTGCGATCTTCAGCAGGGTCAGCAGCAGCCAGCCCAGAGCCATCAGGACTCCCATCATGTCGCCGCCTCCCCTTCCTGATCTCCGCGCACCGGCGGCAGGTCCGCCAGCGAGGAAAGGCCGAAGCACCGCAGGAAAACATCCGTGGTGCGGAAGCTCACCGGGTGGCCGGGCAGGTCGAGACGGCCCGCCTCCTCGATGAGGCCCTTCTGCAGCAGGCCGCTGACGCTGGACGAGGAGTCCACGCCGCGCACCTGTTCGATGAAGGCGCGGGAGACGGGCTGGTTGTAGGCGATGACCGTCAGGGTCTCCATGGCCGCCGGGCCGAGAGGCACCGAGCGTCTGGAGTCCAGCAGACGGCGGATGCAGTCGGCCCACTCAGTCCTGGTCGCCAGCTGCCAGCGGGTGTCCAGATGGAGCAGGCAGAGGCCGGAGTCCTCCCGGGCGTAACGGACGCGCAGGTCTTCCAGCGCAGTCTCCACCGTGGTCTGGGGCAGCTGGACGGCGGCGGCAAGCTTATCGGCGCTCACCGGGTCGCCCGCCGCAAAAAGCATCGCCTCTACGGCGGCTTTTATCTGTTTCTGGTTCATTCTTCCTCCTTTGCCTTTTCACGGGGCAGGCGTCCGCGCTGCATGGTCAGCTCTCCCTTGGGGCCGAGGGTGACACGTCCGCCGCGCACCAGTTCCAGCAGGGCCAGAAAGGTAGCCACGTTGGTGCTTCGGCTCTGGCTGCGGGCGAAAAGCTGGCTCATCCGGGCCGCACCGCCCGCGATGAGGCGGCGCAGGATGTACACCACCCGGCTGCTCACCGACACCTGCGGGGCTGTCACCAGCGGCTCAAAGACGGCCTGGGTCGGCATCCGCCGGACAGGCGCACGGCCCATCAGGCTCTCCCAGCAGTCGGCCAGCACCTGGGGCAGATGGTTGAGGGCGTAAGTCTCGTCCCGTTCCAGCTGCATCGGCTGTCGGACGAAGGTAGGCGTCGCCTCCGCAGCAGCGCGGAGGGCAGAGGCCATCCGGCGGCACTGGTCGTACTCGATGAGCTGGCCGGTGAGCTCCTGCTTCATCCGCTCGCCCTCGGTGCTCCGGGGCAGCAGCAGATAGCTCTTCATCTCCACGAGGTGGGCCGCCATCTCGATGAAAGAGCTGGAAATGTCGGGGTCTGCGGCCTGCGCAGCCTCCACAGTGCGGGTGTACTGGTCGATCAGCTCGAGGATGGGGATGTTGTGCAGGTCCATCTTGTGCTTTGACACCAGCGCCAGCAGCAGTTCCAGCGGGCCTTCGAACTCTTCCAGATGGAAGGTAAGCTCCTCTGCCATCAGATCACCGCCCCTGCAGACGCATAGTAGGCCGAGTAGGCGATGGTGTCGATGTACTGGGTGCCATTGTCCAGCAGGTCCCACACCACATTGTTCATCACGCTGAGGGGACCGTCCAGAAAGCCGCCCCAGACCGCCGCCAGCAGGACGATGAGGATGACCCGCTCATACTTCATCATGCCGAAGTAGATGCGCTCGGGCAGCACAGCCAGCAGGACGCGGCTGCCGTCCAGCGGCGGCACCGGGATGAGGTTGAACACCGCGAGGCTCACATCCAGGTATACTAAGTATTGCAGGAAGAGCGCCAGAAAAATCGTCGCATCGTTGACGGGCGCCCAATAATAGAGCAGCTTCCAGACCACCATCGCAAGGTAGGCCAGGATGAGGTTCGCCGCCGGGCCGGCCAGCGCCGTGAGGGCCATGCCCTGCTTGGGGTTTTTGAAGTTGCGGGGGTCGGTGGAGACAGGCTTTGCCCAGCCCACGCCCGCGAACACCATGCAGAGCGTTCCCAGCAGATCGAAGTGGCGGAAGGGGTTCAGCGACAGTCTCCCCTGCTGCTTGGCTGTGGGGTCGCCCAGCAGCCATGCGGCCAGCGCGTGGCCCGCCTCGTGGAAAGGGATGACGGTCAGGGCGGCCAGCACCCGTGCGAGGGTATAAAACATTCTTGGGGTCATGGTGTTCTCCTGTTTTCTATAAGATATACGTGTTTATTGTACTATTTTTTTCGCCTTTAGACAAGCGTTTGGGCTGTAGACGAAAAAAAGCCGCAAAAAAATCGAAAAGGGACTTGCTTTTTGGCGGCAGTTCTGGTAAAATAGTTAAGCTGATTATTTTGATTCCATACTTCACTGTAGGAGGTGCAAGTACCATGGCTAAGTGTGAATGCTGCGGCAAGGGTGTTACCTTCGGTATCAAGGTCTCCCACTCTCATCGCCGTTCCAACCGTACCTGGAAGCCGAATGTCCGTCGTGTCAAGGCGGTCGTGGAGGGTTCTCCCAAGTATATCTACGCATGCTCCCGTTGCCTGCGCGCTGGCAAAGTCACCCGCGCTGTCTAAGCTGATGCGTATTGCCGGTCACTTTGTCGAGTGGCCGGCTTTTTATTTTATCTCGGAACATGGGAGGAAACAAACGATGGCTCTGCCGAGCGACCCGATCATGCTTTTGAGCGTGGTCAACCTGAAACTGCGCGATTTTTACCCCAGCCTCGACGCCCTCTGCGACGACATGGACGCCGACAGGGACGCCCTGTGCAAGGCACTTTCCGCCGTGGGCTATGCCTACGACGCGGCACGCAATCAATTCATCTGACAGGAGGAGCATTTTCATGATGGAAGGCACTTATTATAAGGAGTGGAGCGCGGTGCTCGACCGCGAGATGGAGTTCAAGGTCTACGGCCACGGCGGTGTGCCGGTGCTGGCACTGCCCGCCCGGGGCGGCCGCTTCTACGACTGGGAGAACAACGGGATGCCCGACGCAGCGGCCCGTCTGCTGCACGAGGGCAAAATTCAGCTCTTCTGCGCCGACAGCATCGACGGCGAGAGCCTGCTGGCCGGCAATGAGTCTCCCCGCCGCCGGGCCGAGATGCAGGAGAAGTATTTCGTCTACCTCACCAGCGAGCTGGCCGCACGCATCGCGGAGCTGAATGCCCCCGAGCGCAAAGAGAAGCCCCTCATCTGGTGCGTGGGCGTGGACACCGGCGCCTATCAGGCCGTCCAGTGCCGCCTGCGCCGTCCCCGGACCTTTGCGGGTGCAATGGGCCTCTCCGGCCTCTACGATATGGGCCGCTTCCTCGGCAGCGCAGAGGACGACCTCGTCCTCCGCAGCAGCCCCCTCGCCGCTCTGCACAAGAACGGCATCTGCGACAGGAATGTTCTGTCCAAAGCCGAGGAGAACAGCCTGCTGCTCTGCGTGGGTCAGGGCGGCTATGAGGGCGATGCTCTCGCCGACACCCAGGCTCTGGCCGACACCCTGAGCGAAGTCGGCTTCCCCTGCCACCTCGAAGTCTGGGGCGGCGACGTCTCCCACGACTGGTACTGGTGGGGCAAGGAGTTCGGGATGTTTGCCGAGCGTCTGTTCGGCTGAGCGTAAGGAGGATGCGGGATGTCTGAATTCATCGTCGGCGCACGGGGCCACGATTTTGGCCGTCGCAGCGTGGAAGAACTGCTCAGCTCCATCGGGGACGCAGGGTTTTGCTGCACCCAGCTGGCCTACACCAAGGCCGTGGAGGGCGTCAAGAGCTATGCAGACGTGACCCCTGAGCTGGTGGCCGCCACCAATGCCGCCGTCCAGAAGAGCGGCGTGTCCATCGCCGTGGACGGCACCTACGTTGAGCTGAGCTATGCGGACGAGGACAAGCGCCGCGCCGAGGTGGCGAAAGCCCTGAGCCAGGTGCCGGTGGCAAAAGCTCTCCGGGCCGGCTGCATGGGCAGCGAGACCACCAACATGGCAAAGCAGCCCACCGTCAGCCGCAGGGAAGCGCAGGAAGCACTCCTTCGCAGCCTGGGCGAGATCCTGCCCGTCTGCGAGGAGCAGGGTGTGTTCTTTGCGGTGGAGTGCGTCTACTACCACGCCATGAACACCCCCGAGGCCGTCAAGATGGTGCTGGACACCATCGCCAGCCCCAACCTGCGGGTCATCTGCGATCTGGCGAACTACGTCGGCCCCGAGAACGCCTCGGTGGACGCACAGCGCCGCCTCTGGGACAAAGTCGGCAGCTGGTACGGCGACAAGATCGTGGCCGTCCACTTCAAGGGCCAGAACTTCAAGCCCGACGGCACCCTCTACTCTACCCGCCTCGAGGACTCCTGTGTGGACTACAAGGGCGGCTTTGAGATGCTGCGCGCCCTGCCCCAGCCCCTCCTTCCCGTCCTGCGGGAAGAGGCTGTCCCGGCCCGCGCCGCCAGCGATCTTGCGTTCATGAAGAGCTTTTTCTGAAGCTTCTGAAATAAAAATAAGAGGCTGTTGGACAACCTCTCAGTCTGCTTCGCAGACAGCTCCCCTACCGAGGGGAGCCTCTGGCGAAGAGGTAAGCTTTCCGCCATGCCAAAGCCTCCCCTCGATAGGGGAGGTGGCACGGCGAAAGCCGTGACGGAGAGGTTGAAGCCAACGGCCTCTTTTTGTTTAATCCGTATCGTATTCCACGCCGCCCTGCGCGGCATCCCCGCCGGCGGGCGTCCCGGTATCCGAAGGCGCTTCCGGTTCCGCCGGGGCATCGGCGGGGACATCGCCCGCGATACGAAGCTCGACCGTGGTGCCCACCTCCACCATCGTTTCAGCTTCCACGCTGGCCCAGACGACACAGCCTCCAGCCTCCGAGCCATCATTATCCACCATAGAGCAGTTGGCGTTTAGACCCTTGGCGGCCAGCTCCTGCACGGCGCTGTCCTGCGTCTGGCCGATGACGTCGGGCATCTCTATCATCTGGGGGCCCCGGCTGACCACGAGGCTGATGGTGTCTCCCTTCTGGACGACCTCGCCCGCCTCCGGCATCTGCCGGATGATGCGGCCCTTTTCCACCGTGTCGCTGTATTCCAGCGTGACGTAGAAGAGATACTCGTCGATATAGCTGCGGTTGTTGCGCACCTCGGCGTCATAGTCGCGGCCCACGAGATCCGGCGTCAGGGTGACGTTTTCGTTCACCGGCTCACTTGCCGCCTCACTCGCCGCCTCGCTGACGGACTCCGGAGCGGTCACCTCCGGCGGCTTCTCGCTCTGACGGCTCAGCAGACCCCAGAGGATCAGCAGGACGAGGACGCTGAGCAGAATGACGATGCCCGCCAGCAGATTTCGGACGCTCAGCAGCTCAGCCTTCGCGGGCGCTTTCGGCTCCTGCGGCGCGGGGGCGGGCGGGTCCAGCGCTTCCATGCTGCGGGACAATTCCTCCGCATACTCCCGCTCCGAGAGGGCGCGGAAAAGCTGCTGCACCGTCTGGATCCGCTCCACCGGCTTGAGCCGGAGGCCCAGATACAGCGTCTCGGAGACGTAAGCCGGCACCGACGGCGTCACCGTGCGGGCCTTGGGGTTGGAGTCGGAGACGAGGCGTTGTGCCGCCGGGACGGGGCTCAGCCCGCAGACCATCCGGTAGAACACCGCCGCGAGGCTGTATTCGTCGGTGTAGCGGCCCTCGAACTCGGCGGTGGAATACTGCTCCGGGGCGGAATAGCCCTCGTACAGCTGCTCGTGGAGGCCGCTGCCCGCCGTGCGCAGACCCACCGTCGCGTAGCCGGTGAGCCGGGCGCGGCCATTGTCCATGATGCGGATGTTGGCCGGGCAGATGCCCCGGTGTACGAGGCCCACCTGATGCATGGCCTCCACCCCGTTGAACACCGGTTCCAGCATGGCACAGGCCTGCTGGGGCGTCACGGTGCCGTGCTCCTCCAGCCACTTCTGGAGCGGACAGCCGCCGGGGTTCTCCATGACGGCGTAGACCGTGTTGTTCTCTTCGAAGACGTCCAGCACGGCCTCCAGGCCGTTGGCCGGGGTGATGCGCTGGATGAAGCGGTAGAGGTCGGCAAAGTCCATCCGGGTGGTCTTGAACAGCACCTCGCTGCCCGGCTTCGGGCGGAGGATGCAGTCTCTCCCCCGCTCTGCCGCCAGCGTCAGGGGCATATACTCCTTGATGGTCACCCGGAAGGGGCCGTTGTTCTCCACGCCCCGGTAGAGGATGCCCTCGCCGTCCACGCTCTGGATGTCACCCACGGTATACCGGCCTGCCAGCACAGTGCCTGCCGGAAGACTGCCCGCCGGGTTGCGCCCTGCAAGCTCCCGGCCGCAGTGGGGACACTGCTCCTCCCCTGCTTCCAGCTCCTGCATACAATATGGACAAATGCGTCGTTGCTCCATGTCGGCCCCTCCCCGTGATGTTTTGTTCTGTTTATTATAACATAGCCGACGGGAGAATGGTACCGTTCTTTTTATTTTCCATGCCCCAGCAGGCACACCTTTATCGCAGGCCGCCATAAAACAACAAAGCCGCTTTCTGTGCCTCACAGCACAAAAAGCGGCTTTTTCTCGTCTTATTTCAGAAGCAAAGAGCCTTGCGGAAGCTTATTCCGGCAGGTCTTCTTCGTTCTCGAGACTGTGCCAGACGTTCTGGACGTCATCGTTATCCTCGAGGGCATCCAGCAGCTTGCCCATCAGCTTGAGCTGATCGGGGTCGGTCAGACGGGTGGTGGTCATGGGGACCATGGCCAGATCGTCGGAGAGGATCTCGTAGCCCTTCTCCTCCATTGCCTTGACGACAGCGGAGTAGTTCTCGGGGTCGGTGGTGATCTCAGCGGCCTCTTCGCCTGCATCGAAGTCCTCAGCACCGGCATCCAGCGCGTCCATCATGGCCTCGTCGGCGTCCTTGTCTTCCAGAGAGATGTCGATGACGCCCTTCTGGCTGAACAGGAAGCCCACGCAGCCCATAGCGCCCAGATTGCCGCCGTTCTTATCGAAGTAGTGGCGCAGGTCAGCAGCGGTACGGTTGCGGTTGTCGGTCAGAGTCTCGACCATGACAGCCACGCCGCCGGGGCCGTAACCCTCGTAGGTGATCGCCTCGTACTCGGTCTTATCGCCGCCCTCGGCCTTCTTGATGATACGCTGGATGTTATCGTTCGGCACGCTCATACGCTTTGCCTTGGAGATCAGGTCAGCCAGCTTGCTGTTGGAAGCAGGGTTGGGGCCGCCGGTACGGACGGCAACGCTGATCTCGCGGCCGATCTTGGTAAAGACCTTTGCCTTTGCGCCGTCAGTCTTCTCCTTCTTGCGCTTGATATTGTTCCATTTGCTATGTCCAGACATGGGAAAGAGCCTCCTGTATTTTATCAGTGATCTCCGCCTGCGGGCAGACGGGCTGTGGTCGCCCGCATTGTGGCAGCACACAAAATCTAACTCTATTATTTTATCACAACAGCCACCGGCGTTCAAGCCTTGTACCGATGGTTTTCCGGTTTATTCTGCCAAAAACTACGTTTTACAGCAGACGAAGTGCCTTGGGATAATGGTTTTTGACCCTGCCGCCGGATACCTTGCCGCCTCCCAGCGGCCAGCCGTCCACCGTCACACAGCACCAGCCGTCGGCAGCGGTGTGAGCTTCTATCTCCCGGCCGGAGAGATATTCCACGGTTCGGGAGTCGGCGAGGGTCAGTTCCTCACAGTTCCGGCAGAGCGCGCCGAAAGCCGTGAACAGATGATGTTCCGGCACAAAGCGCCCCTTCTGCACACTGCCCACGAAGACGCCTGCACGCAAAACGTGAAGATTCGTCTGCGGGAAAGCCGCCGGCAGCAGGACGCCGCCGCCATGCACCACGGCAGGGCGCTTTGCCAGCTCCGGGAAACATTCCTCCGCAAACTCCCTCCATGCAGCAAGGCTCTGGGCGGGCGATGCATCCCCTGCCCCAGCCTCCCGGCTGCGGGAGCTGCGGCCCTGCACGGCCTCCCGGCAAGCCCGGCTGTTCTCCCGCCGGGCGCTGCGGGCATCCGCAGGCTTTGCGGCTTTCTGTGGCTTGCCGCCTTTGGCCTTTTTGCCTGCTTCGGCGGCAGCGGCCAGCCAGAGCTGTTCTTCGGGGGTGTACTCGCCGGGAGCCGGCAGAGCCCGGGGCGTACCGGCTTTGACGAGCCGGGCCATGAAGTGTCCCTCACCGCCCTGACAGGGCCAGATGCGGCGCACCTTGCTCACGTCCAGCGGCAGACCACCGGTGCGGTTGGCCTCGCCCTCGCTGCCGAAGGTGTAGTCCACATTGCCCAGCACATCGGCCAGCGTGAACTCCGGGTGGCGCTGCAGGAATGCGGCCACCTGTCCCTCGTCCTCTTCCGGCGCGAAGGTGCAGGTGGAGTAGACCAGTTCGCCGCCCGGCGCGAGGGCCGCAGCGGCGCTGTCGAGGATGTCCGCGCCCAGCTCTGCGCACTGCTTCACCAGCGCTTCGCAGTGCTGGGCCAGCGCGGCAGGCTCTTTGCGGAACATCCCCTCACCGGAGCAGGGCGCGTCCACCAGGACCCGGTCGAAGAACTCCGGCAGTGCCGCTGCGATGCGGGCGGGCGTCTCGTTGAGCACGACGGCGTTGGACACGCCCATCCGCTCGAGGTTGCTCTTCAGGATCTCTGCACGGGCCGCGACATATTCGTTGCTCACCAGCAGGCCCTGCCCCTGCAGAGCGGCGGCGAGCTGGCTGCTCTTGCCGCCGGGGGCAGCACATAGATCCAGCACCCGCATCCCGGGCCTGACGCCCAGCAGCGGCGCTGCCGACGAGGCCGAAGGCTCCTGCGAGTAGAAGACACCTGCGTGATGGTAGGGGTGGCGTCCCGGTTTGAAGTCGGGCTGTTCCACCACGAACGCCGCCTTGCAGAAGGGCGAGGGCCGCAGCGGGAAATCTGCCCGGGCCGCAAATCCTTCCGGCGTGGTGCGGAGAGCGGACACGGTCACGCCGCGGGCCGCCGTCTCCTGCGGGGCGGCGTAGAGCGCGTCGTACCGCTCCCCCAGAAGGGCGCGTTCCCGGGCTTCAAAATATTCGGCAGGCATTTTTATGAGACCTCCTTCGAGCTGCGGTGCATAAAGCCGCCGCAGCCGGTCAAACTATGGGCAGGGAGCGCAGAGCGTCTCCCGAAATCGAAAGGAGCGACGATACGATGGAAAATCGCAGTGAGAAACGCAGCACCAACTGCAAGAACCAGACTCAGGACCGCACCAGCGATCAGAGCACCAACCGCACCACCAATTCCAGCCAGAACTCTGCTACCAACGAGCACAAGCACCCCAACCAGTACACCAAGGGTGCCGACGACGAGGGCGGCAAGAACTCGGCTCGCAACTCCGCCCGCAACAGCCGCTGAGCCTCTGCGCTGAGCGCCGCCCCGCCTGAACGGACCATCCGGTGGGACAACAAAAAGCCCGCTGCTCTCTTTGCACTGTTTCCCAGTGCGGAAAGCAGTGGGCTTTCGCGTGTTCCGGTTATTTTTCGTTGGGGTCGAACGACTGCCACAGCGTCTCGAACAGCTCATGCACCCGGCTCAGCCGGCCGTTCAGATACAGCCAGCCCAGCAGGCACTCGAAGCCGGTGGACGCGCGGTACTCCTCTGGGGAGGTGTGTTTGGCCACACTGGCCTTGCTGGCGTTGCGGCCCCGCTTGAAGACAGCCAGCTCGTCCTCGGTGAAAAGCGGCTCCAACAGCTGCTCTTCCCGGAACTGTGCCCGGGCCGAGACGTATTTGACCTTTTCGGCGTTGAGCTTTCCCGCCGACAGACGGTGGTGCTCCACCAGCCGCTGCCGCACCAGAAGTTCCAGCACACTGTCGCCCACGAAGGCCAGTGCCAGCGGACTCAGCTCCCGGGGGTCGATCTTTTCGGGTTCGTTCATAGGATACCTCTTAAAGCTTCTTCTTTGCTCAACCTCTCAGTCTCGCATTCGCTCGACAGCTCCCCTACCGAGGGGAGCCTCTGGC
>OGHX01000594.1_pt1 | contig 11014 bp, 6 predicted proteins | sample 1571651 | NCBI WGS metagenome assembly OGHX01 (sample SAMEA2582030, study PRJEB24529) | metagenome | biome: Human gut stool | place: China | collected 2011
CCCCCTGGCCCCTCTGCCTGAGGTGACGCGGCGACAGGCGCTGATCCGGGCGGGCTTCCCCTATGCCCGCCACGGCCAGCAGGTGCACACCCTGAGCGGGGGCGAGCGGGCACGGTTGCTGTTCCTCGCCCTATCCCTCGGCAGCCACCACATGCTCTGGCTCGACGAACCCACCAATCACCTGGATCTGGCGGGCAAGGAGGAGCTGGCCGAGGCGATTGCCGCCTTCCCCGGGGGCGTGCTGCTGGTCTCCCACGACCGGGAGCTGATCGAGCGCAGTTGCAACCGCTTCTGGCTGATACAGGACGGGCGCATCCAGGAGGCCCACAGTGCCGAGCGGGCCTATGCCGAGCTGCTGGGCGATGCCCCCTTGCCGCAGGCGGGTAGCCCGGCTCGCTCTGGTGACCCGCAGACCGCGGCCGCCACGGGGGATGACGAAGAGGCGCTGCTGGCGCGCTGGTATGAGCTCGATGCCCTGCTCGCCGCCGATCTGGCCCGCAAGCCCAGGCACCAGACCCCGCGCCTGCAGCAGCAGTGGCGTGACGAGCTGGCGCGCCTTGCCGAGCGGCTCGGGTTTGCCTGACGCCAGCCCGGATCATCCATCTCTTGTTACGCAACACACGCGGCCAGCCACGGCTGGCCGCAAGGAGTCATCATGACATCAGCATCACCCCACATCAGGCTGGATCCCGTCACCGACACCGACCTGCCTCACATCTATCGCGGCCTCTCCGATCCCCGGGTCGTCGCCTACTACGGCGTCAGCTACGACAGCCTGGCGGCATGCCGGGCACAGATGGATTGGTATGCCGAGCTGACCCGCACCGGCCGTGGCGCCTGGCACCTCATTCGCGACCGACTCTCGGGCGAGCCGCTGGGGGCCATCGGCTACAACGATGCCGACCCGACTCACCGGTGTGCCGAGCTGGGCTACTGGCTCTATCCCGAACACTGGGGCAAGGGGGTGATGAGCGCGGCGCTGCAACTCTGGCTGCCGCTCACTTACCGCACCACCGACCTGCACCGGCTGCTGGCAGTGGTGGAGGAGCCCAATCACCCCTCCGCCCGCCTGCTGGAGCGGGCCGGTTTTCACTACGAGGGCACGGCGCGGGAGTGCGAGCGCAAGGGGGATGGCTTCATCTCCCTGCGCCACTACGCCATCTTGCGCAGCGACCTGCCCGCCAGCCTGTGACCCGCAACAAAAAGCCCCGCACTGCGGGACTTTTTTTCGGGAGTTACTTGATGGCGCAGACACCCTCATCGGACGCCGAGCGGCGGCGTCTGCGCCGCCACAGGGAGAAGCCGCCATACCCCAGGCTCAGCACGACGGCATAGAGCACCTGGGTGGCGAGGGCCAGCAGCACCAGGGCACAGAGCAGCACGCTGAGGCCCGCCAGCCCCTTGCCGGTCCCCGACAACAAGCGCCAGCCGGCCGCCATGCAGAGCAGGTAGACCAGCACGAAGTTGCCGTTGGCGTAGCGGATCAACGCATCGAGGGGCAGACGTAGCCAGAGGATCAGGGTGATGGAGACGAAACAGATGGCGAGCACCCAGGCAAGGGCATGCAGGGGAGCGCCCCGGGCCGAGAGGCGAGAGAGGGAGACCGGCAGTTTGCCCTCCCGCGCCATGCTCCAGATAAGGCGCGCAAAACCTTGCAGGTAGATGTTGATGCTGGCGAAGCAGGAGAGATAGCCCAGCACCGCCACCAGCCACTTGGCGGTGGGGCCGAACAGCAGGGAGAGCAGGGCCGGAATGGCGGTGGCATTGGTCGCCTCGTCCCCGTAGAGGTCATATTTGAGCACCACCAGCGAGTGTACCCAGTAGATGAGCCCCGCCAGCAGCACGCCCCCCAGCAGGGCAAGGGGGTAGTCCCGCTCTGGCCGCTTGAACTCCTCCCCCATGTGGGCGAAGGCCTCGAGCCCCACGAAACACCAGAACATCACCGCCAGCGCCGAGCCCATGGCGGGCCACTCGCTCGCCGTTGGCAGAGGCTGGGCGGCATCGCGCCAGCTGAGATCCCCCTTGACCCAGATAAGCAGGGTGAGCCCCAGAATGGCCAGGGCGATCAGCAGTTGCAGGTTGCCGGAGGAGCGCGCTCCCCGCAGCCCCAGCAGAAAGACCCCGAGCAGGGTAAGCAGCTGGATGCCCCAGAGGGTCCACTCCCCCATGTCGAACAGGGCGTGCCAGAAACCGGCGGCGATGGTGAGGGCGGCAGGCAGGCCCACCGGCAGCACCGCCAGAAAGAGGAAAGCGGAGAAGCGCTCGGCGCCGTTGCCAAAGGCGAGGCCAATCAGATGGGGGGCGCCACCCGCGTGGGGATAACGCCGCCCAAGGCGGGCGAAGGTAAAGGCGATGGGCAGCACCAGGGCAATCAGCAGCAGCCAGGCCCACAGCGACGCCCCTCCCGCCAGCGAGGCGGCGGTGGCCGGTACCACGAAGATCCCGGTACCGAGCAGGGAGGTGGCGAGCAGCCCCATCCCCTGCCAGAGCCCGAGATCCTTTTTCAACCCAGACATATCCTGTTGTCCCGTCTAGAAAAACATCCCGCCATGTTAGGCCGCCACCACCGCTTTGTTAAGCATTTGTGCCCATAAAAAAACCGCCCCGGGGGGCGGCTTTCTCACAGGGATGAACGCTGTCATCAGGCAATCAGCTTGTAGATGATGCCGGACATGGCGATGAGGCCGATGAGGGTGACGAAGCCGTTGCTGAGGTTGCCGGCATATTTGCGCATGGCCGGTACCTTGGCGATGGCGTACATCGGCATCAGGAAGAGCAGCATGGCGATGATGGGGCCGCCCAGATCTTCAATCATGCCGAGGATGCTCGGGTTGATGGTGGCCACGGCCCAGGTGGTCAGGATCATGAAGACCGCGGTCACCTTGTTCAGCTGCTTGACGTCGACGTTCTTGCCCTTCTCGCGCAGGGACTTGGCCATCAGGCCGTTCATGCCCTCTTGCGCACCCAGGTAGTGACCCAGGAAGGACTTGCTGATGGCAACCATGGCGATGAGCGGTGCCACGGTGGCGATCACCGGGTTGTCGAAGTGGTTGGCCAGGTAGGAGAGGATGGAGATGTTCTGCTCCTTGGCCGCCGCCAGGTCAGCCGGGGAGAGGCTCAGCACGCAGCTGAACACGAAGAACATCACCGTCATCACCATCATGACGTGGGCGCCCAGCAGGATGTTGCTGCACTTCTTCTCGGCGTTGGCGCCGTAGCGGCCTTTGTTGTCCACCGCGAAGGAGGAGATGATCGGGGAGTGGTTGAAGGAGAACACCATCACCGGGATGGCCAGCCACAGGGTCTTGATGAAGTCACCATTGAAGGCCTCACCCAGCGCCGGGGCTTCGGTGATGATGGCACCGTTCCAGTGCGGGATCAGGTAGACCGCCAGGCCCATCAGGGTGACCACGAACGGGAAGACCAGCACGCTCATCGCCTTGACGATGACCTGGCCGCCCAGGCGAACGATCGCCATCAGACCCAGGATCAGCACCAGGGAGAGGATGGCACGGGGAGGTGCCGTCATGCCCAGCTGGTGCACCATCAGGCTCTCGACGGTGTTGGTAATGGCCACGGAGTACATCAGCAGGATGGGGTAGATGGCGAAGAAGTAGAGCAGGGTGATGAACTTGCCTGCGGTCTTGCCGAAGTGCTCTTCCACCACCTCGGTGATGTCGCCGTCACGGGTGGAGCCGGACAGCACTAAGCGGGTCAGGCCACGGTGGGCGAAGAAGGTCAGCGGCAGAGCCAGGATCAGCATGGCGACCAGCGGCCACAGGCCACCGACACCGGCATTGATCGGCAGGAAGAGGACACCGGCGCCGATGGCGGTACCGTACAGACCCAGCATCCAGACCACGTCGGCCTTGTTGATGCCACGGGAGGAGGCTTTGCTCAAGCTGCCTTCAACTGCAATGTTCATGTCAGACATAGGGGTGTTCCTGTCATCAAGGAAAGTGGGATCTTAACTTGTCAGTGGGCCTGGGCCCGGTTCCTTTCCCTGGAACTCCAGCTATTCGTCCTGTTTGTTCCTCCGCCCCGGCCATCCGGCCACCACTCCCTGTGGCAACCTGATTGCAACAAACACGGGCGGGGAGTCGTAATACAGAGGGGATCGTGCTCGCTCGTTAACAACGGGATAACGCTCACCTCATCCGATGAGATGACTCTAGTTAAAAGGCCCTATTAATCACAGCGTTTTTTTGAATTAATCAACCAAAGTTTGATTGGAATCGCCTTTCCGTCGCTTTAGATCACACTTGAATCGCCATATTGCGATTTTTTTTTAACATATAAACTTTTTAGTGTGATCCACCTCACCCTTGAAACGCGCAACAATTTTGTCACAACCCCCTCATTGCCCCCCGATTGTCTCCCGTCGCCCCATGGCGTACCCTTTGTGTCCGCCCCTTTTCTGCGTACCGACCATGACCCTCTCCCGCACCGATCTCGCCGAGCTGGCCGTGTTTGCCGCCGTCGCCCGTCACCGCAGTTTCAGCAAGGCCGCCCTCGAGCTCGGGGTCTCCGCCTCGGCCCTGAGTCATGCCCTCAAAGGGCTGGAGAGTCGCCTGGCCGTCAGGCTGCTCAATCGCAGCACCCGGGCCGTGGTGCCGACCGAAGCGGGCGAACGGCTGCTGGCCCAGGTGCTGCCAACCCTGGGACAACTGGAGGCGGCGCTGGCGGAGCTGACGCGCCACGCGGGCGAACCCGTGGGCAGGCTCAGGCTCTGTGCCCCCCGAGCCGCCATCCAGGAGGTGCTGGCCCCGGTGCTCATCGACTATCTGGTGCGCTACCCGCGCATGCAGGTGGAGGTGGAGGAGCTGGAGCTGATGCCCCGCCTCATCGAGGATGGCTACGACGCCGCCCTCTTCTACGGCGACCTGCTGCCCCAGGAGATGATCTCGGTTCCCCTGGGCCCGCAGCAGCGCTATCTGGTGGTGGGCTCCCCCGACTATCTGGCACGGCGTGGCACCCCTCGCCACCCCTCGGATCTGCGCCAGCACGACTGCATCGGTTATCGGCTCACGCCCCATCACCACTATCGCTGGGCCTTTGCCGCCGAGGGGGAACTGCTGGAGATCGAAGTGACGGGCCCGCTCACCACCAGCACGCCCGCGCTCTACCTGGGGGCGGCCGAGGCGGGGCTCGGGCTTGCCTACTGCCATGAAGGGGAGGTGTTCAACGCCCTGGCATCGGGGCGGCTGGTGAGCGTGCTGGATGACTGGAGCCCCAGCTTTGCCGGGTTCAACCTCTTCTATCCGGGCCGGCACCAGCTGGGGCAAGGGCTGCGAGCCCTGATCGACATGCTGAAGGAGTATCACAGGATCCGTTGATTAATGAAATTTATTCAGCAATCCATCAAATGAAAGCCTGATTATCAATTAAACCATAAGAAACTAGACTGTCTGCTCGATTCCGGCCCTTTTCCCGAGTACAGATATGTCCGCCTACTTCCGCCTGCGTCAACGGTCCGTGGCCCGCCGTTTCTGGGGCTATGCCCTCCCCTCCGTCATGGCCATGCTGGTCTCCGGCGCCTACTACCTGGTGGACGGCATCTTCGTCGGCCACTACGTGGGGGCCGCCGGCCTTGCCGGCATCAACCTGGTCTATCCGGTCATCATGGTGCTCATCGGCCTTGCCGCCATGATCGCCATGGGGGCCGCCACCGCCATCTCCTTCCAGCAGGGCGCCAGGAACCTCGCTCTGGCCCGCCAGGCTCTGGTCAGCGCCCTCTGGCTGCTGCTGATCCTGGGCACGGTAGCGCCGCTGCTGCTGCACCACTGGCACACCGATATCCTGCAGGCCCTGGGAATGGCCCCCGGCACCGACACCTGGCAGCAGGCCAGCGACTACCTCACCTGGATTGGCGGTGGCACCCTGCTGCTCGCCAGCAACCTGGCGGTGCCCTACCTGCTTCGCAACGACGGCCGCCCTCGCCTCGCCATGGTACTGGTGAGCGGCGGCGCCCTCCTCAACATCCTGCTCAACTACATCATGGTGGGCCGGCTCGGGCTCGGCCTCACCGGCACGGCCCAGGCCACCCTCCTCTCGGAGGCCATGGTCAGCCTGCTCGGCCTGGGGTACTTCTTCACCCGCCACGCCCGGTTGCGGCTGACCTGGCGCCAGCTGGTGCCCCGCTTCCCGGCCATGCCCGGCCTGCTCTTCACCGGGCTGCCGAGCCTTATCGCCCAGTTCAATCTGGGGCTGCTGTTGCTGCTGCACAACAGCCAGCTGATGGTGCACGGCACGGTCAAGGATCTGGCGGGCTTCACCGTGGCGGGGTACACGGAGGCGGTCTTCATCGTCATCCTGCAGGGACTGGCGTTTGGCATCCAGCCCCTGGTGAGCCAGGCAGCCGGGGCCGGGCGCCATCGCGACCTCCAGTTCCTGATGGCGATGGGGCTCAAGATCACCCTGGTCTATGGCCTGGGGGTCTGGCTGATTGTCCAGCTGCTGCCGCAGCCGGTCGCCATGCTCTACACCGGGGATCAGGACGCAGAGCTGCTCGCCGCCGCCATCAGCAGCCTGACCCTCAACCTCGCTGCCCTGCCCCTGGAGGGAATCGTCATGTTCGGCATCGTGCTGTTGCAGGCCATGGCCCGCACCCGCCAGGCCCTCGTCATCTCCGTGGCCAAGACGGTGCTGCTGCTGCCCCTCATCTTCCTGCTGCCCCTCTGGTGGGGGCGCGACGGGGTCTTGATGGCACAGCCCGCCACCGTGCTGCTGCTGACGCCCCCCCTGTGCTGGCTGCTGTGGCGGGAGTGGCGGGCCCTGAGCCCTGCCGGAGGGCGTGCTTCCGCCCCCATGCACCGGGCGTTGACCGCCCCCTGAGACCCGCCCCCGGCGTCCCCCCACAAACGTCGCCCATAAAAAAAGTCCCCGCATGCGGGGACTTTTTATTGGAAGCGGCAGATCAGCAGTAGCCGTAACCCAGCAGACGCTGGTAGCGCTGCTCCAGCAGTTGCTCGCTGTCGAGGGGGCGCAGGGCATCCAGATCCTGCTTGATGCGCGCTTTCAGGTGCTTGGCCATCTTCTCCACGTCGCGGTGGGCACCGCCGAGGGGCTCCTCGACGATGTTGTCGATGAGCTTCAGCTCTTTCAGGCGCTGGGCGGTGATGCCCATGGCATCCGCCGCCACCGAGGCCTTCTCGGCGCTCTTCCAGAGGATGGAGGCGCACCCTTCCGGGGAGATGACGGAGTAGGTGGAGTACTGCAGCATGTTGACCCGATCGCCCACGCCGATGGCGAGAGCGCCGCCGGAGCCGCCTTCACCGATCACGGTGCAGACCACCGGCACGGTCAGGCCGGCCATGACTTTCAGGTTGCGGGCGATGGCTTCGGACTGGCCACGCTCCTCGGCACCCACGCCGGGGTAGGCACCCGGGGTGTCGATGAAGGTGATGATCGGCATCTTGAAGCGCTCGGCCATCTCCATCAGGCGCAGGGCCTTGCGGTACCCTTCCGGACGCGGCATGCCGAAGTTGCGCTTGATCTTCTCCTTGGTCTCGCGACCCTTCTGGTGACCGATGATCATCACGGGCTCGCCGTCGAGACGGGCGATGCCGCCGACGATGGCCTTGTCATCGGCATAGGCGCGATCCCCGGCCAGCTCGTCGAAATCGGTGAAGATCTGCTCGATGTAGTCGAGGGTGTAGGGGCGCTGGGGATGACGTGCCATCTGGGATACCTGCCAGGCACCCAGATCGCCGAAGATCTTCTTGGTCAGCTCTTCGTTTTTCTTCTCCAGCCGGCGAATGTCTTCGCTGAGATCCACGGCACTGTTGTGCTCGCTCACATGGCGCAGTTCATCGATCTGTGCCTGCAACTCGGCGATCGGCTGTTCAAAATCCAGAAAAAGACTCATAGGGACAATAGATCCTCTAATCAAAAACCAATTCAACCCGCTCTCGTCCAAGCAGGACTCGCAAGTCATCTATCAGTTGATCGGTGGGCGTCACCCGCCACTCGGTACCGAGCGTCAATCGCACCCGGGAACCGGGGCGACGATAGTTTACCTGAACCGGACAGACTCCGGCACGGGCGGGCTCCAAAATCTCGCACAAACGCGGGAAAAAGCGCTCGTCAATGCGTTGTTCATCGAGGGAGATGCGGATTGCCCTGGCAAAACGCTCCCTCGCATCGTTGATATCCAGCAACTCGCGGGCCGACATTTTAAGGCCACCGGAGAAGTCATCAAAGCTGACCTGTCCAGAAACCACTAAAATACGGTCTTTTTGCATCAATTCTTCGTATTTTTCCAGCGCTTCACTGAAAAGGGTCACATCCAGACGGCCGGATCTGTCGTCCAGGGTGAAGATCCCCATCTTGTTGCCGCGCTTGGTCACCATGCTGCGCGCCGCGATCACCAACCCCGCCGCCGTGGTCACCGTATCCCGGGAGGTGGGATGCAGATCGCACAGTCGGCCCGAGGTGTAGCGCCGCAGCTCGCTGCTGTACTGGTTGATGGGGTGACCGGTGAGGTAGAGCCCGAGGGTCTCCCGTTCCCCTTCCAGCCACACCTTGTCGGGCCAGTGCGGCACGTTGGCGAACGCCTTCTTGACGTCGTCGATCTCCTCCGTGAGCACGCCGAACATGTCGACCTGCCCCACCGCCTGGGCCTTGGCGTGCTGCTCGGCGGCGCGCATCGCCTCCTCCAGGGTCGCCATCAGGGCGGCGCGGTGGGGGCCGAGCCTGTCCATGGCGCCGGAGAGGATGAGCTTCTCCATCACCCGCTTGTTGAGCTTCTTGATGTCGACCCGGTTGCAGAAATCGAACAGGTCGCGGAACGGACCGTCCCGATCCCGCGCGTCCAGGATCGCCTCGATGGGCCCTTCCCCTACTCCCTTCACCGCGCCGATGCCGTAGACGATGTGGCCGTCCTCATTGACGCTGAAGCGGTAGCGACCGGTGTTGACGTCCGGCGGGATCACGGTCAGCCCCATGCGCTGACACTCGTCCACCAGGGTCACTATCTTGTCGGTGTTGTCCATGTCCGCGGTCATCACCGCCGCCATGAACTCCGCCGGGAAATGGGTCTTGAGCCAGAGGGTTTGGTAAGAGACCAGCGCATAGGCAGCGGAGTGGGACTTGTTGAAGCCGTAGCCCGCAAACTTCTCCACCAGATCGAAGATCTTCATCGCCAGTTCGCCGTCGACGCCGTTCTTGACCGCCCCCTCCTCGAAGCCCGCCCGCTGCTTGGCCATCTCTTCGGGTTTTTTCTTGCCCATGGCCCGGCGCAGCATGTCCGCGCCACCCAGGGTATACCCCGCCAGGGTCTGGGCGATCTGCATCACCTGCTCCTGGTAGAGGATGATGCCGTAGGTGGGCTCGAGTATGGGTTTGAGGCTTTCGTGCTGCCACTTCTCGTCCGGGTAGGAGATGGCCTCCTTGCCGTGTTTGCGCTCGATGAAGTTGTCCACCATGCCCGACTGGAGCGGGCCCGGACGGAACAGGGCCACCAGCGCGATCATGTCTTCGAAGCAGTCGGGCTGCAGCCGCTTGATGAGGTCCTTCATGCCGCGGGATTCGAGCTGGAATACCGCCGTGGTCTCGAAACGCTGCAAGAGGGCGAACGACTTCTTGTCATCGATGGGGATGGCGGCGATGTCCACCGGCGGCTTGCCCTCTTTGGCAAGACGGGGGTTTATCATGCCAAGGGCCCAGTCGATGATGGTGAGGGTGCGCAGCCCCAGGAAGTCGAACTTCACCAGGCCCGCATACTCCACGTCGTTCTTGTCGAACTGGGTGACCGGGTGATGCCCCTCGTCGTCGCAATAGAGCGGCGCGAAGTCGGTGATCTTGGTGGGCGCGATCACCACGCCACCGGCGTGCTTGCCGGCGTTGCGCACCACCCCTTCCAGGCGGCGCGCCATGTCGATGAGGTCCTTGACCTCCTCGTCCTGCTCGTAGAGCTCCGGCAACTTGGGCTCGGCTTCGAACGCCTTGGCCAGGGTCATGCCGGGGTCGGGCGGGATCAGCTTGGAGATGCGATCGACAAAGCCGTAGGCGTGGCCCAGCACCCGGCCGACGTCCCGCACCACCGCCTTGGCCGCCATGCTGCCGAAGGTGATGATCTGGGATACCGCCTCCCGACCGTACATCTCGGAGACGTGATCGATCACCTCGTCGCGCCTGTCCATGCAGAAGTCGACGTCGAAGTCGGGCATGGAGACCCGCTCGGGGTTCAGGAAACGTTCGAACAGCAGGTCAAATTCCAGCGGATCGAGATCGGTGATCTTGAGGGCGTAGGCCACCAGCGACCCCGCCCCCGAGCCCCGGCCCGGACCGACGGGAATGCCGTTGTCCTTGGACCACTGGATAAACTCCATCACGATGAGGAAGTAACCCGGGAAGCCCATCTGGTTGATCACTTTGAGCTCGATGTCGAGGCGCTCGTCATACTCGGGACGGCGCTCGGCCCGCACCGCCGGATCCGGGAACAGGAAGGCCAGCCGCTCCTCCAGCCCTTCCTTCGACTTCATGACCAGGAAGTCTTCGGTGGTCATGTCACCGGTCGGGAAGTTGGGCAGGAAATACTCGCCAAGGCGCACCGTCACGTTGCAGCGCTTGGCGATCTCCACCGTGTTTTCCAGGGCTTCCGGGATGTCGGCAAACAGCTCCGCCATCTCCTCCTGACTGCGCAGGTACTGCTGGGGGCTGTAGCGGCGCGGTCGGCGCTTGTCCATCAGGGTGTAGCCGTCGTGGATGGCGACCCGGATCTCGTGGGCATCGAAGTCATCGGCAGTGAGGAACACCACCTCGTTGGTGGCCACCACCGGCAGTTCGAACTCGGTGGCAATGGCCACCGCCATGTGCAGGTAGACCTCCTCGTCCGGGCGGCCGGTACGCAGCAGCTCCAAGTAGTAGGCATCCGGGAAGTGGGTCTGGTAGAAGGCGAGGCAATGCTCCACCATCTGGCGGTTGCCCTTGAGCAGGAACTTGCCCACATCCCCCTCGCGCCCGCCGGAGAGGACGATCACCCCCTTGGCATGTTCGCCAAGCCAGGCCTTGT
>OGHX01000597.1_pt1 | contig 10993 bp, 10 predicted proteins | sample 1571651 | NCBI WGS metagenome assembly OGHX01 (sample SAMEA2582030, study PRJEB24529) | metagenome | biome: Human gut stool | place: China | collected 2011
AACCCTTCACCCACGAGGAGCTGCTGGCCATGCTGGCCCTCGCCAAGGGCGGCATCGCCGATATCATTGCGCTGCAGAAGCAGTCACTTTCCTGATACCAGGACCTGTTGATGTTTCGGCACAAGTCGCGTTGCAGTGTCAAAGGATGCCAGGCTAGGCGCAGGATGCCGCCAATGGTTATTCCCTTGGCAAGTCCTGCAACAACGCATGGCATCCTTTGCCACGCAACCCGTAGGGACGGGTCTGTTTTTGTGCATAACGTCGTTATTCGATGCCTCGTTTGGATTACCAAACTTCGCATCTCATGCCTAGTTCTGCGCAAAAACCGACTCCGTCGCGGCTGTGACGAAGCGTCAACAGATCCTGTAAACGCGGCATTGACCGCGTTTTTTTATACCCCCACACAAGACAACGACAAGCCAAGCAAGGAGCCAGAATGAAAGCCTACCAGCGTCAATTTATCGAGTTTGCCCTGGAGAAGCAGGTCCTCAAATTCGGTGAATTTACCCTGAAATCCGGTCGTAAAAGCCCCTACTTCTTCAACGCCGGCCTGTTCAACAGCGGCCGCGATCTGGCCCGTCTCGGCCGCTTCTATGCCGCCGCCCTGATGGATGCCGGTATCGAGTTCGATGTGCTGTTTGGCCCGGCCTACAAGGGGATCCCCATCGCCTCCGCCACCGCGGTGCAGCTGGTGGAGCAGCACGACGTGGACGTGCCCTGGTGCTTCAACCGCAAGGAGGCCAAGGATCACGGCGAGGGTGGCAATCTGGTGGGCAGCCCGCTCAAGGGGCGCATCATGCTGGTGGACGATGTTATCACTGCCGGCACCGCCATCCGCGAATCCATGGATCTGATCCAGGCCAACGGCGCCTCCCTGGCTGGCGTGCTGATCGCGCTGGACCGTCAGGAGAAGGGTAAGGGCGAGCTCTCCGCCATTCAGGAAGTGGAGCGTGACTACGGCGCTCACATCATCGCCATCATCCAGATGAGCGACTTGATCCAGTATCTGGAAGAGAAGCAGGCCGAACAGCCGGAGCTGGCGGCGCAACTGGCCGCCATGAAGGCTTACCGCGCCCAGTACGGTATTTGACGACCCGGTTTCCCCCTCATCCCCGGCCCTTCTCCCGCGAGGGGAGAAGGGAACAGATCGGCATGCAGCCGATCCCGTCAACGGCGCCCAACGGCGCCGTTTTTTATTTTCACAAAAAGTCGGTGTGCTCACTTGAGCTTGCCCTTACAGTAAAGGTTAAGGTTTGGTCATCGGCGCGGGTTTCGGCCGACGGGTTCCGGGGAGGAACAACATGACCACTCATCTTCAATCACCCATTCATCTGCAGTTGCCGCTCAGTGGCATGAGCTGCGCCAACTGCGCCGGCCACATCACGACCGCCCTCAACAAGCTCGACGGGGTATCGGCCACCGTCAACTTCACGCTGGAGCAGGCGGCTATCGAGCTGACCAGCCCCGACCGTCTGCCGGCGGTACTGGAGAGCATCAAGGCGCAGGGTTATGACTACGGCAGTGAGACCATCCTGTTTCAAATCACCGGCATGACCTGTGCCGGTTGCTCGGCCCGCCTGAACAAGACGCTGGCGGCGCTGCCCGGCGTCATCTCCGCCGACGTCAACTTCTCCATCGAGCAGGCCCGGATCGTGCTGGTACCCGGGATGCAGACGCCCGCGGCCCTGCGCGAGCAGATCGAGGCCCTCGGCTTTGGCGCCCAACTGGCGCAGGGCTCGGCCAGCGGCCGCCGCCAGCAGTTGCTGGAGCGGGAAGCGCAGGAGGCCGCCAGCGCCCGTCAGGCGCAAACCCGGGTCATCGTCTCGACTTTGCTGACGTTGCCGCTGCTGGTGGGGATGCTGGCCATGGCCGGGTTGTTCCCCTGGCATTTGCCCGCCTGGCTGGAGTTGCTGCTCGCCACCCCGGTACAGTTCTGGATCGGGGCCCGCTTCTATCGCGGCGCCTGGCTCGCCATCAAGAACCGCTCCGCCAATATGGACGTGCTGGTGGCGACCGGTACCAGCGCGGCCTACTTCTACAGCCTCTATCTGCTGCTTAATCTGGGGATGGCCGCCAGTGGCCAGCTCTACTTCGAGGCGAGTGCCATCATCATTACCCTGATTTCCCTCGGAAAACTGCTGGAAGCGCGAGCCAGACGCAGTACCCAGTCCGCCATTCGCGAGTTGATGGCGCTGCGGCCGGAAACCGCCACCGTCTGGCGCGGCGAGCGCTGGCAGAGCGTTGCCATCGACGAGGTGCTGCGCGGCGACAGGCTGCGGGTGCTGGTGGGGGAACGGGTGCCGGTGGATGGCAGAATCGTGAGCGGCGAGAGCGAGCTGGACGAGTCGATCCTCACCGGCGAGAGCCTGCCGGTGCCGCGCGGTGAGGGCGACAAGGTGCTGGGCGGTGCCATCAACCGCTCCGGTGTGCTGGAAATTGAAGCCACTACGGTGGGGGAGGACTCCAGCCTCAGCAAGATCATCGCACTGGTGGAGAACGCCCAGATGGGCAAGGCGCCGCTGCAACAGCTGGTGGACAAGGTCTCCGCCGTGTTCGTGCCGGTGGTGATGGCCATCGCCCTATTCACCCTGCTGGTGTGGTACGCCATCAGCAACGACTTCGGTCAGGCGCTGCTGGCGGCGGTGGCCGTGCTGGTCATCGCCTGTCCCTGTGCGTTGGGGCTGGCCACACCGGCGGCCATCGTCACCGGTACCGGGATGGCGGCGCGCCACGGCATTCTGATCAAAGATGTCGATACCCTGCAGAAGGCCCACGCCATCAAGGCGCTCATCTTCGACAAGACCGGCACCTTGACCCAGGGCCGGCCGGTGCTGGCGAGCTGGAGCGGCAACGATGAGCAACTGCGCCTCGCTGCCGCTCTGCAGCAGGCGAGCGAACACCCGCTGGCGCTGGCCATGCGCGAGGCGGTCGGCAAAGATGCCGTGCTGCCCCAGCCGGAGGCGGTGGAGGTGCGGGTCGGTGCCGGTATTGTCGGTCAGGTCGCCGGTCATACGGTCGCCATCGGCAATGGCTCTTTGCTGGCCCAGCTCGGCATTGAGGTGCCCGCGCAGGATAAACAGCCTGCCGACGGCGCGACCCGGGTCTGGGTGGCCATCGACGGCGTGGTGGCGGGCATTGCGGCGCTGGCCGATACCCTGCGCCCCGAGAGTCCGGATGCCATCGCCACCCTGCGCCAGCGCGGCATCGCCAGCTGGCTGGTGAGCGGTGATGCGCCAGCGCCGGTGGCCCATATCGCCGCCAAACTGGGGCTGGACGGGGCCTTTGACTCCGTGCTGCCGGCCGGCAAGGTGGAAAAAGTCGAGGCGCTGCGGGCGCAAACCAGCGGTCTGGTGGCCATGGTGGGGGACGGGGTGAACGACGCCCCGGCGCTGGCGGCGGCGGATGTGGGTATCGCCATGGGCTCCGGCTCCGACGTGGCGATGGAGACCGCCTCCATCACCCTCATGCGGTCTGATCCGCGGCTGGTGGCCGATGCCATCGACATCTCGGCGGCCACCTGGCGCACCATCCAGCAGAACCTGTTCTGGGCCTTCGTGTTCAACATCATCGGCATTCCGCTGGCGGCACTGGGTTACCTCAGCCCCGAGCTGGCGGGGGCGGCCATGGCCCTGAGCAGCATCACCGTCTTGAGCAATTCCCTGTTATTGAAGCGCTGGCAGCCCCGGGCGGGCAGCCTGCGTGCATCTGAATCCCAAAGGAGTCATTCATGAACATCAGCAAGGTCGCCAAGGCCACCGGCCTGACCGCCAAGACCATCCGCTACTACGAGAGCATCGGCCTCATCTCGTCGCCAGTGCGCAGCGACAACGGGTATCGCAGTTATACGGATGCCTCCCTGCGGGAGCTGCGCTTCGTCAAGCGGGCGCGGGAGACCGGCTTCAATCTGGAGGAGTGTCAGGAGCTGCTGGCGCTCTATCGGGACGAGCACAGAACCAGTGCCCAGGTGAAGAAGCTGGCCCAGGAGAAAATCGTCGATCTGCGCTCCCGCATCGCCGGTTTGCAAGCCATGCTCAGCGCCCTCGAGGAGGTGGTGAGCTGCTGTCACGGAGATGCGAATCCCCAGTGCCCCATCCTCGACGAGCTGGAGAAAGGGTGAGGGAGGGCTGCGCCATTCGACCCTGCAGAAAAGGGTCTGTCGGGGCCTGTGCGGGAGAGGACGCGCTGAGTGGCAGCTTAATAGCGGTCGATTGATTGTTGAGCAGGAAAGGGGAGTGTTAAACTGTGCGGCTCTTGTACAGGGAGTACCCAGTTGACACAGAGTGTGAAATATCAGGTGCGGCGGGCCATCATGGTCCAGCTCTATACCCACGCCTCCTTCAGCCTGCCTTGCCTGGGGCTGCTGGCGATCAGCTGGAGCCTGCTGTTCCACGATTACCTGCCGGCCAGCGAGTCGCTGGGCTGGCTCGGTCTGGTCCTGCTGCTGTTGCTGGGGCGCTGGTGGCATTTGCGCTGGCGCCAGCCCAGGCTAGCGGAGCTTCCGCTGCCGGTGCTCGAGCGCGAACTCTTTGTCGGGGTGACCATCACCTCCATCGTCTGGGCACTGGGCGTGCTGCTCTATATGGACAAGCTGCCCGACACCTATCGTGCCGCCATGATGATGCTCTCCAGCCTGATCCTGACCGGCAGCGCCATCATGCTGTTCGGCAGCCGTCGTACCCTCTATGGGGCCGTGCTGCCCCTCGGGTTTGCCATGTTGTTCGAGCTCAGTGGCGGCAACACCCAGGAGCGTATCGTCTCCTGCATGCTGGCGGGGTATCTGTTCGTCTTTCTGCCGACCCTGCTGCGGCGCCTGCGGCGGGATCAGGTGGCCTCTCTCTACCACAGTTTTTCCAATGCGGATCTGGTGGCCGAGCTGAAGGCGGTCTCCGAGCACCTCAAGCTCACGTCCCGCCTCGACGGTCTGACCGGCATCGCCAACCGGGCCCATCTCGACGACTCCCTGGCGCGCGCCTGGCGTCGCTGCCACCGTGCCAGGGCGCCTCTCTCTCTGGTGCTGGTGGATGTGGACTACTTCAAGCAGTTCAATGATCACTATGGTCACCAGGTGGGGGACCAGTGCCTGCAACAGGTGGCGAGCCTGCTGGCCGAAGTGCTGCGGCGGGAAGACGATCTCGCTGCCCGTTACGGCGGAGAGGAGTTCGCCCTGCTGCTGCCCTGCACCACCTTGCAGGGGGCCATGCAGATCGCCGAGCAGGTGCGTACCTCGTTGCGAGCCCTCGGCATTCCCCACCACAAATCCCGGGTCTCGGGGCGGGTCAGTTGCAGCTTCGGGGTGGCGACCCTGGTGCCGGATCAGCATCACTCCATTGCCGAGCTTATCCAGAAAGCGGATGCGGCGCTCTATCAGGCCAAGCATAATGGCCGGGATCGTATCGAAGTAGCCTTGATGGGTAAGGTTGCCTGAGTTTCACAAGACAGATTAAAGAGGTCGTCTATGCAATGTCATCGTATCGAAGAGCTGCTGGAACTGCTGCAGCCTGCCTGGATCAAGGAGCAGGATCTCAGCCTGGTGCAGTTTGTTGCCAAACTGGCCGAGGAGGCGGGATTTGACGGTCCCCTGTCCGCACTGACCGACGACATGCTGATCTACCACCTCAAGATGCGGGAATCCGACAAGAAGGCGATGATCCCGGGGCTGGCCAAGGATCACGTGCCCGACTTCAAGGAGGCCCTGCTCAAGGCCCGCGGCATCAAGTAATCCGGCCGTCACATCGCCATCAGAGAAAGGTTTCAAGAGAATCTGTGAAAAGGCGCATAGTCAACTGGCTATGGGCCTTTTTTGTTGCCTGAAATTGCGACGGGACTCGAACTATAGATACATTTAACCCACACAATTAGCAGGTTGTTTAAGATATAATCGCTTTCATAACAATATGAGTGGAGCGATGTGTTGCAATGGCCGACAAGGACAAGATCGACATCAAGGATGTGACCGGTGACGTCACCGGGACCTTCAATCCCAACACCTTCAAGGCGGGAGATGACAGGTTCAACCCCGGCAACCGCATCTATGTCCGCTCCCAGACCGGCTACTGGCAGCGGGTGCGCAAGGCCATGGGCTGGTTCTTCGTCGCGCTCTTTGTCCTCCTGCCCTGGCTGCGTTATGACGGCCGTCAGGCGGTGCTGTTCGATCTGGAGCACCAGCAGTTCCACATCTTCGGTGCCACCATCTGGCCGCAGGATCTCACCCTGCTGGCCTGGGTCTTCATGATCGCGGCCTTCGCCCTCTTCTTCGTGACCACCTTCCTGGGCCGGGTCTGGTGCGGCTATCTCTGTCCCCAGACGGTGTGGACCTTCCTGTTCATCTGGTTCGAGGAGAAGCTGGAAGGGGCCGCCAACAAGCGTCGCAAGCTGGATGCGGCACCCTGGAGCGGCGAGAAGCTGGCCCGGAAGGGCGCCAAGCACCTGGCCTGGATCCTGCTGTCCCTGGGCACGGGGCTGACCTTCGTCGCCTACTTCCAGGATGTCTTCCACCTGGTGCCCGATTTCTTCACCCTGCAGGCGGGAGGCTGGGTCATCTTCTGGGTGCTGTTCTTTGCCGCCTGCACCTATGGCAACGCTGGCTGGATGCGCGCCATCATGTGTATCCACATGTGCCCCTATGCCCGCTTCCAGTCCGCCATGTTCGACAAGGACACCTACATCGTCGGCTATGACAGCCAGCGTGGCGAGACCCGCGGCGCCCGTGGTCGCAAGGCCGATCCCAAGGCTCTGGGGCTGGGGGACTGCATCGACTGCGACCTCTGCGTGCAGGTCTGCCCGACCGGCATCGACATCCGTGACGGCCTGCAGTACGAGTGCATCAACTGCGGCGCCTGTGTCGACGCCTGCGATCAGACCATGGAGCGGATGGGGTATCCGAAAGGGCTCATCAGTTACACCACCGAGCACAAGCTGGCCCACAGTGAAACCCAGGTGGCGCGGCCCAAGCTGATTGGCTATGGCCTGGTGATGGTCGTCATGCTGGGGGTCTTCGTCTATAACGCCATGTCCATCATGCCCATGGGGCTCGATATCCTGCGGGATCGCAACCAGCTGTTCCGGGAAAACAGTGAAGGGCTCATCGAGAACACCTATACCCTGAAGATCCTCAACAAGACCCTGAACTCCCAGACCTACCGGCTGGACGTGGAAGGGCTGCCGGAGTACCAGTGGTTCGGACCCCGCGAGGTGACCCTGAAGGCGGGCGAGATCTATACCCTGCCGGTGAGTCTGGCGGTGGATCCCTTCAACCTGAAGCGCCCCACTCTGGACGTCCAGTTCGTGCTCAAGCGGGAAGGCGCGGCGCCGGATGACAGCAAGGGGACCTTGCGCCAACCGAGCAAGTTTATCAGCAGGTTGTGACGGCAAGGCGCACCGCCATGCACGGCAACGGCAGACAGTGGTGATAGAATGGGGCGCAACAGCGCCCCTTTTCTATGGTGGATGACATGCGTTTCAACTATTCCGACCTCAATCCCGATCTCATCATGGATGCCATCGATCTCAGCGGCTTGCGCATCGACTCCGGCCTTATCGAGCTCAACAGTTACGAGAACCGCGTCTATCAGTTCCAGGATGAGGATCGCCGTCGCTACGTGGTGAAGTTCTACCGCCCCGGTCGCTGGAGCCGGGCCCAGATCCTGGAAGAGCACGCGTTTGCTGCGCGCCTCTGTGAAGCTGAGATCCCGGTCGCCGCTCCCATTGCCTTTGCCGGCGAGACCCTGCTGGAGCATCAGGGCTACCCGTTTGCCATCTGGCAGAGCGTTGGGGGGCGTCAGTTCGAGGTGGACAACCTGGACCAGCTGGAGTGGGTGGGGCGTTACCTCGGTCGCATCCACAGCGTCGGTGCCAGCCACGCCTTTCATCACCGGGTTCCGCTGGATGTGGAGAGCATGCTGCACGAGCCGCGTCAGTTGCTGGCGGCAGGCGAGTGGTTGCCGAGCGGGCTGGCCAAGTCCTTCTTCGGGGTGCTGGATGAGCTGATCCGGCACGTATGCGACGCCATGACCCTGGATGTGGCGCGCATCTCCCTGCATGGGGACTGCCACCCGGGCAACATTCTGTGGCGTGACGGCCCCCTGTTTGTCGACCTCGACGATTGCCGCACCGGCCCTGCCATCCAGGATCTCTGGATGATGCTGAACGGGGAGCGTCATGAGCAGCAGATCCAGCTCGATACCCTGCTGGCGGGGTATGAGGAGTTCATGGAGTTCGACCCGCGGGAGCTGGCGCTCATCGAGCCGCTGCGCGCCATGCGCATCGTCCACTACATGGCCTGGCTGGCAAGACGCTGGGAAGATCCCGCCTTCCCCCGCCACTTCTCCTGGTTCAACACCGAACACTACTGGCGCCAGCAAATTGCGACCCTGCATGATCAGCTCGAGGCATTGAAGGCCCCGCCGCTCAGCCTGATGCCGCAGTGGTAGGGGCGTGAACCCGGCAGATCGCCACGCCACGGGGCGTCCGCTGGTGGTGTCGCCCGCACCATTGCCACAGCGGCAAGGTGCCCGTGGGAGGCGGGATGGCGGTCCCGCCTGTCTGCCTTTGCCATTGACGGCACGAGGGTGAGGCAATAGGCTTGGACTGCTTCGGTTCGCCGGGCGTGCCTCACAGTGATCCCTTAACAGGAAACGTCATGAAAAAAGTACTATTTTTCCTCGCTGCCATGCTGATGATCCCCATGGTTCACGCCGCCCCGCAATTCAAGGAAGGTGTCAACTATGACGTGGTCAGCCAGACCGGCAGCGCCCAGCCGGAAGTGATGGAGTTCTTCTCCTATTTCTGCCCGCACTGCGCCAAGTTCGAGCCGATTGCCGAGGATCTGAAGAAGAGCCTGCCGGAAGGCGTGCCGATGAAGAAGAACCCGGTGGCCTTCCTGGGCCGTGAAATGGGCCCCGAGATGCAGCGTGCCTACGCCGTCGCCAATCTGCTGAACGTGGAAGGCAAGCTGACCCCGGCCATCTTCGACAAGATCCACACCCAGCGCCAGATCCCCCAGAGCCGCGCCGACGTGAAGCAGGTCTTCGTGGACAATGGCGTGCCGGCCGAGGAGTTCGACGGTGCCGTCGACAGCTTCGCCGTCTCCGGCATGGTCTCCCAGTTCGATCGCAACACCGAGAGCTACAATGTGCGCGGTGTGCCGGCCTTCCTGGTCAACGGCAAATACATGGTGAAGATTGAATCCATCACTTCCCAGGAGCAGTTCAACCAGCTGGTGAAATTCCTGCTGGCCAAGAAGGACTGATCATTCCTGAGTCGATACAAAAGCCCGCCGGTGCAAACCGGCGGGCTTTTTGTTTGGCATCTCGCGGGCCTGACTCAGACCCCGACGTGGAAGGCCTGCTTGAGGTTGCGAATGAAGTCCGCATCCCGGCAGAGGGTCTTGCCCGGGCTGTCGGAGATCTTGGCGACCGGGCCGCCGTTGCACTCCATCAGCTTGAACACGATGTTCATCGGGCTGACGCCGGGCAGATCGCAGGTGAGCTTGGTGCCGATGCCGAAGCTGGTGTTGATGCGGCCACGGAAGTGGCGCAGCAGCTCGACGGCCTTGTCGAGGTTGAGCCCGTCGGAGAAGACCAACGTCTTCTCGGCAGGGTCGATGCCGAGCCGCTGATAGTGGCTGATGGCCTTCTCGCCCCATACCACGGGATCGCCGGAGTCGTGGCGCAGCCCCTGGTAGCGGCTCGCCAGCTCGAAGTCGAAGTCACGCAGGAAGGCATCCATGGTGATGCAGTCGGTGAGCGCGATACCGAGGTGGTTGGTGAATTCGTCCAGCCAGCTGGTGAGGGCGGCGCGCTGGCTGAGCTCCAGCGGGAAGCCGAGCTGCTGGTGGGCCTGGAACCACTCGTGAGCCTGGGTACCCACCGCGGGCAACCGGTACTTCTGGGCCAGCAGGTAGTTGCTGGTGCCGCGAAACGCCGGCAGCCGCTCCTTGAGGCGACCCACCACGGCGTCTTGTACCGCGAGGGAGAAGCGGCGACGGGTGCCGAAGTCGATGAGGTTGAACTCGCTCATCTCCTCCCGGCTCAGTTCCCGCTCCAGCTTGTCGATCTTCTGATCGAGCCGCTCCAGTGCCTGGCTGACACCGAACTGGGGATAACGGAAGCGGTTACGCATCTCGCTGATGATGGCGAGCACCGGGATCTCCCACAGGATCACGTCCTGCCAGGGGCCTTCGACCCGCACATTGATGCGGCCATCCTGCTCGAACACCTTGAGCAGGGAGGCGTCCAGCGGCTTGCGGCGCAGGTGATCCAGGTAGTCGGGCGTGAAGAAGGGGCGTTCGGCCAGAAAGTCGAGTTCGGACCGGGTCAGGCGCAGGGAGCCGGCGAGGCGCAGTTGTTCCTCGATCTGGCCCATCATGGGCAGCAGGTCTTCTTCGTTGCGGCTGTGGAACTCGGCGACGACGTCGGCATCCGGATAGCGATGGAACACCGCCTGCTGCATGTGCAGCTTGTAGGCATCGGTGTCGAGAAGGCTGTGGAGGATGGGAGGCATATCAGGCTCCTGTGATGAGTGCTGCGCGGGCAACGCACTCTGGCTGCATCTGTGACGGGTGGGCGCCGGTGTCGGGTGGGCAGTGGAAAATGGAAGGCATGTCAGGCATCCAGCAGGCGTTGAATGTCGGCCAGGGTCTGGGCCAGCTCGGCGCCGGCCTCGATCATCCGGGTGCGGGCCTGGTCGAAGTTCCTCTCAAAATCTGTTTTGAGCAGCCAGCCGCCGCCTGCCGCCAACAGAATGCCCAGCAGCAGCAGAATAGTCAGAACCAGTTTCGGCGCAAGTTTCATGGCGTTTCCTCCAATCGGTAGCCTATCCGGGGAATGGTACGGATCATGTGCTGCCAGCCCAGCTTTTTGCGCAGCCGGTGGATGTGAATGTCGAGAGTCCGGGTGTCCAGCTCGGCATCCCGCCCCCAGACCCGCTCGTACAGGGTGTCCCGATAAAGCGCAATGTTCTTGTTGTGCAGCAGCACCAGCAGCAGCTGGTACTC
>OGHX01000612.1_pt1 | contig 10709 bp, 9 predicted proteins | sample 1571651 | NCBI WGS metagenome assembly OGHX01 (sample SAMEA2582030, study PRJEB24529) | metagenome | biome: Human gut stool | place: China | collected 2011
GACCAACAGCACTTAATATTACAGCACTTAGTAATAATCGTTTTAACATATACATTTCTCCCTAAAATAGTAATATTAACTGTATTGTAACACAATTCAATAAATTTTATAAAAACAAAAAAGGTTCCTATTGGTCACCTAGGTGACTATTAAGAACCTCTAATCTATTTACTTTTATTATTTACACATCTATATTGAAGTTGAGGCCTCTAAATGGGTCCAGCCTTTGCTAATCTTCTAGAGATTGGCGGTGATCAATATGAGTACATTCAAAGTATTATCATTGATGATTTCCTTTGGCATACTTGTAGCGACCATTATCATGGCAGCAAAGTGATTGACCTCTAGCTGAAAGCTAGCTTTCTAATTGGGGCATGAAAAAAGGCCCGACATAGAAGTCAGACCGTTTCTTCAATTAAATCAATATAGAAGCGAAGTCTGGCGACCAAACCATTTATGCCTCACTTTGATATAAATTATATCATATCTAAACACGAAAGGGAAGACCACTTCGTCGGAGATGACGACCCTGCGCCCCTCATAGTTGGTTGACTCCGTGGTGACCGTCTCGCTCTCGACCTTCTTGGGCAAGGGCTTGGCATCGGACTGCCAATCGCGGGCAACCTGATTCTCTGACGGGATGGCAGCGGCGCCACTGCTCGCCTGAGTACTCAAGGCCCCGCTCGCCGCACCGACGTTCACAGGATCGCTTGAGACGGGATTGGGCAACGCCATCCCCTGGGACGGAGCCTGGGCGGGGTCCTGGCCTGCACTGTCGAACAGGGGCAGATAGCTCAGGGCCAGCAACCCGCCCGCCACCAGGGCAAGCACGATCGCTATCTTCTTGACGGGCAACTCGGCCTGACGTTTCTTGGGCCTTCTGTCGGTCATGGTATCCTCCAGTAACTGCATGATGGCTGACGGATGTCCGCCCGCCCCATTCAGGATCTCTTCCACTTTCGGCTTGGGCAAGAGGGCAGTCGGGATCTTGAGCTCTTTAGCCTTCTCATACAAGAAGATACGTTGCTCAGGAGCGCTCAGTGGCGCGACTTCCAGCTCGAGGGCTGGCATGGCCCGTCCCTTGAGGAGCGCCTTCTGGTTACGACACCAGGCGTCATCACCCGAGAGCAGGATGGCCAGTTTATGAGGAGATGCCAGGGTATCGTTGTGACGACAGAGCGCCCACAACTCCCCCACCAGCTCGGCAGGCAAGGTATCGGCACGTTCGATGATGAGCAGCAGTCTGGCAGGCTTGTCACCCACCATGCGAAAGAAGCTGTCCGCCAGGGCATCCTGCGCGTTGAACAGGGGACGTGCCACCACCTGCTGCAACAGCAACTGGCGCACATCCGCCATCTTCATGGACGGGCTGCCGATGAGGCTGGCCACCCGCACCGCATCGGGCAGTTGGGCAAGCAGCGACTCGCACAGTGTGCCACGGCCACTGCCTGGCTTGCCGGAGAGAAAAACAAAGGGGTGGTTGAACTCGATCAGGTGCAGCAGCCGGTCAACCAACTGCCGCTGAGAAGGCAGTTTGAGCAATTTATTAGTGGTCACGACCAGACTCGATCACCGCCATCAATTGCTCGTCTGTCACATCGGCCACGACCTGGGCCTGTCCGATCCCGATCGGCAGCACCAGTCTCAGTTTGCCTTCCAGCACCTTCTTGTCACGGCGCATATGGCGAATGAAGGCGGCAAAATCCATATCGGACGGTGCCTTGACCGGCAAATCGGCGGCCAACAGCAGATCGCGGACTCGTGCCACCTCTTGCGCAGTCATGTCGCCACGGGCCAGGGCCGTCTCGGCCGCCAGCATGGTTCCCGCCGCCACGGCTTCACCGTGCAGCCAGTTGCCATAACCCTTCTCCGCCTCGATGGCATGGCCGAAGGTATGTCCCAGGTTCAGCAAGGCGCGCACACCGTGCTCGGTCTCGTCCTGACCGACCACATCGGCCTTGATCTCGCAGCAGCGGCGAATGGCATAGGAGAGTGCATTACCGTCGAGGCGCTGCAGGCGGGTCATGTTGGTTTCAAGCCAGGAGAAGAAGGCGGCATCCCAGATGATGCCGTATTTGATCACCTCGGCCATGCCGGCGGCAAATTCCCGGGCAGGCAGGGTCTTGAGGCAGTCGGTATCGATGATCACATGCTTGGGCTGATAGAAGGCACCCACCATGTTCTTGCCGAGAGGATGGTTGACGGCGGTCTTGCCGCCGACGGAAGAGTCAACCTGGGAGAGCAGCGTGGTAGGCACCTGAATAAACGGAATGCCTCGTTGGTAGCTTGCCGCAGCAAAGCCGACAACATCACCTATCACACCGCCCCCCAGAGCGATCAGAGTGGTATCACGACCATGGCTGGTTTCCAGCAGAGCAGACATGATCCGCTCGAAGGTCGCCAGGGTTTTGTAGGCCTCGCCATCGGGCAGGATCAGGTGTTCCACCTGAAAACCGGACAGCAACTGAATGATCTGTTCAAGATACAGGGGCGCGACCACGGTATTGGTCACTATCATGACCCGCTTGCCCTTGATCGTCTGCGCCAGTACCTCGGGGCGTTGCAGCAGACCGGCAGCTATCTCTATCGGGTAGCTGCGTTCACCCAGTTCGACCTTCAACCTTTCCATGGACGTCCTCTAATGAATTACATACCAATCAACTTGACGATTTGATTAGCGACAACTTTGGCACTCTGGTCATCCGTCTGGATGACAAAATCGGCAACCTCTTCGTACAGGGCGTTGCGCTCTTGCGCAAGACGCTCAAGCACTTCACGGGGCGGCTCTTCGGTTTGCAGCAAGGGACGACGCTTGTCTCTCTGGGTTCGCGCCAATTGCTTTTCAATGGTGGTTTCGAGGTAGACCACGATGCCGCGTGCGGAGAGTTTGTTGCGGGTTTCACGGCTCTTGATGGCACCGCCACCCGTTGCCAGCACGATACCCTGCTGTTCGGCGAGCTCACCGATCACCTTCTCTTCGCGGATCCGGAAGCCTTCTTCGCCTTCAACATCGAACACCCAGCCGATATCGGCACCACTGCGGCGCTCAATCTCATGATCTGAGTCGAAAAACTCCATGTGCAGTTGTTCTGCCAGATGTCTACCTATGGTGCTCTTGCCCGCACCCATGGGACCTATCAGGAAAATATTGCGTTTCTCAGCCATGTCTTTTCGTTAGTAATTACAAACTGTATGGCCCCGGTAAACACTCGACCGGGGTACCTATGAACCTTATCTTGCGTTGGATCAGGAGGGGGATTATCTCAGTAGAAACCAGGACTGGCAACCGCAGCCCTTACGCCCCAGCCTCATCGGGGCGTAAGGTTATATGTGTTTTACTCTCACAAGTAAAGTTTTCAGAGGGCGTCGGTCACTATCCTCGGGGTCACGAAGATCAGCAGTTCGCGCTTCTTGTTTTCACTGGTGGTTTTCTTGAACAGATAGCCCAACCCGGGGATATCCCCCAGCAGCGGCACCTTGCTGACATCGCTCTTGATGGTCTGTTGATAGATGCCGCCAAGCACCAGAGTTTCACCGTTGTTGACCAACACCTGGGTGGTGATGGACTGGGCGTTGATGGACACCGCATCCCCGGTCCCGGTCGGCACGGTTTCACCCTTGGTATCCTGAGTCACGGTCAAGTCCAGGATCACCCTGTTGTCCGGGGTGATCTGCGGTGTGACCTTGAGGCTCAGCACCGCCTTCTTGAAGGTGACCGAGGTCGCCCCGCTCGAAGAGGACTCCACATAGGGGATCTCGGTCCCCTGCTCGATCAGGGCCGGCTTCTGGTTGGCCGTGGTGACACGCGGACTGGCGATGATCTCGGCCTTGCTCTCCTTTTCCAGAGCCGATAACTCAAGATCCAAAAGAGTGCCATTGGCAAGACGGGCAACCTGGAACGCCAGCGTGCCGGCCGCGTTGGTCACCGGCAGGTTGACGTTGAGACGATCAGCTACATCTGGACGAGTCATATCAGTATTGATACTTCCATCCGGATTCAGATTGCCATTTCCCGACCCGTCATTACCCTCTATGGTGCCCGAGGTGCCGTTGCCATGACCGTCTGTCTTGGTCACCCCCCAGCGCACCCCCAGTGCCTCATCGAAACCATCATCAATGGTCACCATGCGCGCCTCGATCACCACCTGCTTGACCGGGATATCGAGGATATCCAGCATCCGCTTGACGTTGCTGATGACATCCGCCGTGTCCTTGACCACCAGCACATTGGTACGTTCATCCACGCTGACCGCCCCTCTGGGGGAGAGCAGCTTGGTGCTCTCGGAGGAGAGCAGGGCCGCCACTTCCGATGCCTTGGCATAGTTGATCTGCAGATACTCGGTGTAGAGGGGAGCGAGATCCGCCACCTGGTTGCGGCTCTCCATCTGCTGTTTCTCGCGAGCGGCAATCTCGTCCGCCGGTGCCACCAGCAGGATGTTGTTGTCCAGCCGTTTGTCCAGCCCCCTGACCTTGAGGATGATGTCCAGCGCCTGCTCCCAGGGCACGCCATCGAGACGCAGCGTGATGTTGCCGGAGACCGAGTCCGTGGTCACCAGATTCAGATTGTTGAAATCGGCGATGATCTGCAACACGGTACGAACAGGAATATCCTGGAAGTTCAATGAGATGGGCTTGCCTTGGTACTGCTTCGCCGCCGTGGTGGCCACCCGTTTTTTCACCTCGATGATGAACATCTTGTCGGCCTGATCGTAACGGTAGTCAAACTGGCCGTTCACCGAGAGCTCGAACAGGGTGTCATTGCCCTGGCGGAACACCTCCACCTGGGAGACCGGGGTAGCAAAGTCCTGCACATTGATGAGGTTGAGCTGATCATCAGGCACCCGGGTACCGTGGAACTTGGCCAGCACTTTCTGACCACGGCTGCTGACATCCACCGCCGCCGAACTGTTGTCCAGCGTCACGAGGAACTCCCCCTGACCTTCCTTTCCACGACGAAAATCCACGCCCTTGACCGAGTTGAAGTAGGCGCCACCCATGTTTGCCTGAGACACGGACAACACCGGCTTGCTGGGGGCAACGGGCGAAGGAGCCACAGTAGGTGTGGCAGCCACGGCAGGCTGAGCCTGATACTGGGACTGGTTCTGGGCAACTCGCTGGGTGTCAATCAATGCAGACTGAGTCACCGGCTGGCTTCTGACGAGTGCAGACTGGCTGGCTGCAACAGGCGCCGCCGAGGAAGCGACCGGCTGCCCTGCCTTGTCTCCCAGCGCCACCAGCAATTTATTGCCCTGCTGATGGACCTGATAGGGGGTGAGCTGATCGAGGGCGATCTTGATGTCGAGCCCCTGCCCCTTCCCCTCCACCAGGAGGTTGTTCACCCCTTGCTGCTTGATGGGCAGGGGATTGACCGTCAGGGCACCGATGGCCCCGGGTACGTGCAGCAGAAGCTGATTGGGTTCATAGGTCAACCTGTCCGTAAAACCGCTGACCGGTTCGCTGAAGCTGAGCTCCAGCAGGAGTTGATCGGCCAGCAGGGGATTCACCTTGACCTCCTGCAACGCGGGTACTGCCCACACCTGAGTGCATCCGCCCAGCCAAAGCAGCGCCACACCGGTCATCCTTCTTATTGTTGTTCTCATCTCTGCTCATCCCTGATCATAGTTTTGCGTCGAGATTGGCCATGGCCAGCTGGGTTTCTCGGGTGACCCAGCATCCTTTGCCATCCGGTACCGTCTCCATCAAGTCAACATGCGTGTTCGTTATCTTGATGACCCTGCCCTGATCCAGCCCCATGTGCTGGTTGAGCCCGACGCGCACGGCTTGCCCGTCCGGGGTTTTGATCAATGCCCACAACTGCCCCTGCTTGCCGATGGAGCCTTTCATGCTCAGGCTGGCAAGCGAGTAGCGTTCCAGCACCTCCTTTTCCCGATTGGCCACTATCTGGGCACAGTCCGGCTTGGCCTTGGCATCCAGCCTGGAACTGGTTTCCGGCTGGGGTGCAATGAACGGACTGCGTTGATCGCTGCGTTGATAGACCATGGGAGAGAAGGGCTTTATCTCCGGCAAAGATTCGATCGGTACCGGCTTTCTGGCCTTGGTCTGTTTGACATACTCATCCATGTCCTCCTGTCCCCCACAGGCCATCAACAGCAGCGCCGACAAGAGAAGTACGCCCGCTCTCATGCTCATGGCTTTTTCTCCACGGTTTTGCCGTTGTACTTGTAGGTCTTGGCCTGCATGGACATACCGATCAGCTCACCCCCCTTCCCCTGGCTGAGCTGGAAAGAATCCAGGATCACGATGCGCGGCAAAGCAGCCATGTCCGCCGTGAACTTGCCAAGCTCGTGATAGGTGCCCACGACCTCGATGCGCATGGGCAGCTCGGTGGAGAACTCGTGTTTCACCTCTGGCTCCCAGTTGATCCTGTTCAATGTCAAACCGTTGTCGGTGGCAATGAAGCTGATGTCATCCAGCAAACCGGCGACTTCGTGGGTGTTGGGCAGCTGTTTGAGCTGGGTGTCGACAAGATGTTCCAGCTGGACCATCTGCTTTCTGTATGCTTCCAGGTTCGCGGCCAGCATGGCCTTGCTCTCGAATTGTCCCTTGAGCTCGGTCTCTTTTGCGGCTTCACGACCCAGGGCCGCCAGGGAATTGGCAATCACGTAGTAATAGAGTGCCCCGCCAAGCAGAGCACAGCAGAAGAAGACAAAGATGCCCTTGGCGATCGGCGGCCAGCGGGCAATGTCATTGAGATCCAGGTCGTTGAGTTGTTGCAGGTTCATTTTTGCCCCTTAGCCGCGTTGGGTAGCGCCGTGGCAATCTGGAACATCATGGAGAACTGGCTCAGGGCGATGGGGGCCACCTCGGCCGTGAAAATGGTGCTGAGCTGGGATTGTGTCAGCCAGCCGGAACCGTCGATTCGGCGCATCATGCTGGCAACCCTGCCATAGGCTTCGGTCTTTCCCTTCACATCTATCTTGTTGTTTTGCAAGGCAAGGCTATCAAGATACACCCCGTTGGGGACCAGCACCGGCAGCTGATTGAACAGACGTACAGGGATGTTGCGGCGCATCTGCAACTGCTCGATGAGTTGCATGCGGTCAATCAACTCCTTGCGCCGTTCCTTGAGAAGCCTGATCTCCCCAAGCTGGGTGTCCAGGGTTGCCATCTCCTGCTGCAACCGCTGATTGCGCTGCTGCTGGTAACCGATCTGCTGCTGCACCAGCCAGTCTGCGGCAAAGGCGATGGCTGCCGTCCCCGCCAGGAACAGACCGAACAGGATGCCGAATTGTTTCTTCTGACGCTGCGCCCGAGCCTGCCGCCAGGGCAGAAGGTTTATATTTGACATGGTGTGAAGCTCCTCAGTGCCAGCCCGAGCGCCGTCATGTACTTGGCCCCATGAGTCAGCCCCCCCTCTCCCTGCGGCTTGCCAAAGAGTACAAAGGGATCGGGATGCAGCACCTCGCAGTTGAGCTCGCTGCCGATTTGTCCGGCCAGCCCCGGCAGCAGGCTCCCCCCTCCGGTCAGCACCAGCCTGGAGAGCTCCTTGTTCCCCGAAGAGCTGCAAAACAGCTGCACGTTGCGCCGTATCTGCAACACCAGGGTGCTGAGGTGAGGCAACAGGACACCCACCTCATGATCCGCAGGCAGGGAGCCCTGGAGCTTGGCCAGTTCCGCTTCTTCCATACTCATGCTGTAAAAAGAGGCCAATGCCTGGCTGTATTGATCACCACCAAAATTCTGCAACCGGGAATAGATGACCTGGCCCCGTAGCAGAGCGGCGAAAGTCAGGGCGCTGGCACCGATGTCGACGATGCCAACCGGTTTCTCCGAGGTTTGCAGGTCGGGCAGGCAGGCCAGCACGGCGCGTCCGAGCGCATGGGCCCCCACATCCACCACCATGGTCGTCATGCCTGCCTCCGTCAGGGCACTGACCCGGCCACTGACGCTCTCGGTCCGCGCGGCACTGAGCAGGACCTCCTGACGCCCGTTCTCGCCCGCCATGCCGAGGATTTCAAAATCCAGGCTCACTTCATCGAGGGGAAAGGGGATGAGCTGCTCAGCCTCCAGGTGAACCTGGTTCTCCAGCTCGCTCTCGTTGATGTTGGTATCGACCTGAATGATCTTGGTGATGACGTTGGAACCGGTCACGGCCGTGGCCACGTTCTGGCAATCCCCCTGCACGAGCCGCTTGAGCGACTTGAGGGACTGACTGACCCGTTCAATGTCCTGAAGTTGATAGTCGACCAGCGTTCCTCTTGGCATGGGGATCTCGGCAACCGAACCGAGGTGCACCTTGCCGGGACGTCCGCTGATGGTGACGGCCTTGATGGTTTGACTGCCAAAATCAATGCCCGCCATGGAGACGAGGGATCCCTTACTTAATAGCCCAAACATATACACATCCATGCGTTATTGGGTTTTCGGACTTATTGTAGGACAGCGCGTCATGATGTGACGGCTTAACTCAATATAATGCTCTATCTATCAATGTCATAAAGTTTGTGTCAAAAGTTGACGCCCCTCTCCTTTCGGCCTTGATTGCGGCCCCCTTGGTAATTGTGCCCTGGAGTGCTACCCTCCCGCCTCTTCTCGGGGTCGCCTGTTTGCGGACAGGAAAACCTCGAATCCGCGAGGGTAAAAAGGCTATACTCTGCGCCCGTTGGCTAATTTTAAGACGATTGGTAGTTCTTCCATGCTGAAATGGCTCGTTCGCCTGTTTATTGTCATGATGCTGGGTGCTGTGCTGGGCGTTGCCAGCCTCATCGGCATCTACTTCTACATCAAGCCCCAGTTGCCGGACGTCAGCGCCTTGCGCGATGTCAAACTGGCTACCCACATGAAGGTCTACAGCCGGGACGGGGAATTGATCTCCCAGTTTGGCGAAATTCGTCGCATCCCCCTGCGGCTGGACGAAATTCCCCAGTCCATGATCGATGCCGTACTCGCCACCGAAGATGCCCGCTTCTATGAGCACCCGGGCATTGACCCCATCGGCATCATCCGTGCCGCCACCGTCTGGGCCGTCTCCGGCCAGGCGCGTCAGGGCGCCAGTACCATTACCCAGCAGGTGGCCCGCAACTTCTTCCTGAGCAACGAGAAGACTCTTGTACGCAAGATCAAGGAAGTATTCCTCGCCTGGCGTATCGAGCAGAACCTCTCCAAGGACGAGATCCTCACCCTCTATCTCAACAAGATCCCCCTCGGCTACCGGGCATTCGGGGTCGGCGCGGCCGCCCAGGTCTACTTCGGCAAGGAGGTCAAGGATCTGACCCTGGACGAGATCGCCATCATCGCGGGTCTCCCCAAGGCCCCCTCCATGCTGAACCCGATCCGCTCCCCGGAGCGCGCCTTCGCTCGCCGCAACGTGGTACTGGGTCGCATGCTGGAAACCGGCAAGATCACCCAGGCCCAGTATGACGAAGCCTCCAAGATGCCGGTCAAGGCCCGTTTTCACGGTGCCGAAACTACGCTGAACGCCCCCTATCTGAGCGAGATGGTACGCCAGAAGATGGTGGAGCAGTTTGGTGAAGATGCCTACACCATGGGGCTGCACGTCTACACCACTGTCACCGCCAAGCGTCAGCGCGCCGCCCATCAGGCGCTGCTGGACGGTGTCTTCGACTACGACACCCGCCACGGCTACCGTGGCCCGACCGCCTTGCTGTGGAAAGCCGGTGAAACGGCCTGGGACTACGAGCAGATCATGGCCCATCTGGCCAAGCAGCCGACCTATCAGCCCCTGATGGCCGCCGTGGTCACCCAGCTCGGCGACAAGAGCGCCACCCTGGTGCTCAAGAATGGCAAACAGGCCGAACTGGGCTGGAATGGCATCAAGTGGGCGCGCGCCTTCATCACCGACGATCGCCAGGGTTTTGCCCCGAAATCGGCGCGGGACGTACTCAAAGTCGGCGCCCAGATCTGGGTCAGGGAGAAAGGGGAAGAGTTGCTGCTCTCCCAGATCCCCGACGTCAACGCCGCCCTGGCGGCCATGAACCCGCAAGACGGCGCCATCGAGGCCCTGGTCGGCGGCTTCAGCTTCGAGCTCTCCAAGTTCAACCGGGTCGATCAGGCCCGTCGCCAGGTCGGCTCCAACATCAAGCCTTTCCTCTATGCCACCGCGCTGGAGCAGGGCTATACCCTGGCGTCCCTCATCAACGATGCACCGATCAACCAGTGGGATCCTGCCAAGGGCCCCATGTGGCAGCCCAAGAACTCGCCCGCCATCTATGAAGGGCCGACCACCTTGCGCCTCGGTCTTGCCAAGTCCAAGAACGTGATGTCGGTCCGGCTGATGCGCGCCATCGGGCTGGATACCTATATCGACGGCCTGACCCGCTTCGGCTTCGCCCGTGATCACATTTCCGCCAACGAATCCCTGGCGCTGGGTGCGGCGGAGTTTACCCCGCTGGAAGTGGTGCGTGGCTACTCGGTGCTGGCCAATGGCGGCTTCCAGGTCACCCCCTATTTCATCACCGAAGTGACCGACAGCTTCGGCACCCCCCTGTTCGAGGCCAACCCGGCCGCCGCCTGCCGCGACTGCGGCGTGCTGGCCGCCGCTGGTCTCGACAGCGCGGATGCCTTTGAAAACACGTCGGCCGACTGGAAGGCCCAGTGCCCCATCGATCCTGTCGTACCCAACAACATGGCACCGCAGACCATCAGCGCCCAGAGCGCCTTCCTCATCACCGACACCCTGACCACCGCCATCTGGGGTGGCAATGGCTGGCGTGGTACCGGCTGGCGGG
>OGHX01000623.1_pt1 | contig 10478 bp, 9 predicted proteins | sample 1571651 | NCBI WGS metagenome assembly OGHX01 (sample SAMEA2582030, study PRJEB24529) | metagenome | biome: Human gut stool | place: China | collected 2011
TTTTACGCATGTTACTAAATAAATTGTGTCAACTTATTTAGTACACTACAGTTTTGTTCAAAACGCCAAGGCGTTTTTGAAAGAGGCTTTACGTATTCTTTATGTTGCTGATTATTAGCATGATATGATTTTCTGAAAGATGGGATTCCTTATTTTTTATCATTCAATAAATTAGGATTTACTCCTGCAAATGGTCAGATATCCATCACTCTAAAACGGGAATGTTTGGACCGGATGTCGATATTTTCGTATTTTTGCAATGATTTATAGGGGAGGGCCCATTTTTCTGTTCCTCCTAATTTATTTTACTGATATGATCCAGATTTTAGTGATTGATGATGAAGACCCCATTCGTAACCTGCTGGCGCGCATGATTGAGCTGGAAGGCTACAAGGTGTGGAAAGCGAGTGACTGCCAGAGTGCATTGAAACTGCTGAAAGCCCAACCGTTTGATGTGGTGCTTTGTGACGTGTTTCTCCCCGATGGAAACGGAGTAGATTTCATTCGGGAGATAAAAAAACATCGTCCGGAAGCGGAGGTGATTCTGCTTACTGCTCACGGCAATATTCCGGATGGGGTGCAGGCCATTAAGAATGGGGCATTTGATTACATAACCAAGGGAGATGACAACCGCAAGATTATTCCGACAATCAGTCGTGCAGTGGATGAGGTGGAGAAAAAGAAAGGAAAGGTCGCTCCTCTCGTATCCTATTCGTTTGAGTCGATTATCGGAAGTTCCAACGGACTGAAGCAGGCGGTTGCACTGGCCCGGAAAGTGGCCGATACAGATGTACCGGTACTGCTGACGGGTGAAACCGGCACCGGAAAGGAAGTGTTCTCCCACGCCATTCATTACGCGAGTCCTCGTAGTCAGTATCCTATCATGGCCATCAACTGTTCGGCTTTCAGCAAAGACTTGTTGGAGAGTGAGCTCTTTGGTTACAAGGCCGGAGCCTTTACCGGGGCCATGAAAGACAAGCCCGGTCTGTTTGAGGTGGCAAATCACGGTACGGTTTTTCTGGATGAAATCGGTGAAATGGCTTTCGACCTTCAGGCACGTCTGTTGCGCGTACTCGAAACCGGAGAATATATAAAGGTAGGCGACACGAAGCCGACCAAGGTAGATGTGCGTATTATTTCGGCCACTAACCGTGATCTGAAGAAAGAAATCGAGAACGGAAATTTCCGTGAAGACCTTTATTTCCGTTTGTCGGTGTTTCAAATCCACCTTCCTCCATTACGCGAGCGGAAAGAAGATATCGAAACGCTGGCGGAAGTCTTTCTGAAACGTTTTTCTGCAAAGCTGAAAAAAGAAATTAAAGGGATGACTCCTGAGGTAGTACGCATTTTGAAGGGGGCTGAATGGAAGGGAAATATCCGTGAACTGAAGAATGTGATGGAGCGTAGTGCCATCATCTGTGATGAGGAAGTGACTGTTCAGGATTTGCCGATAGACCTGCAATGTGCTGAGATTTACGAAGAGCAGGGGGGAGAAGAATTTGAACTGGCGGTAATTGAACAGAAGCACATCACGAAAGTCCTGCAATACACCAAAGGCAATAAAACGGAAGCGGCACGCTTGCTGAAAATCGGTTTGGCTACGCTTTACCGTAAAATTGAGGCATATCATATTCCCGTATAGAACTGTTTTATCGTTCTGATATTTCAAAATAATAGTGGGCCTTCTCATTTTGAGAAGGCTTTTTTTGTGCCTTTTTCTTTTACTATTTCTATAACAATTAGATTATCAGCTGATTATGAATTTTCTTTAAATTGTGGCATACCCTTTGCCCTACGTATGCCGTGAATTTAACTGATTGTTTATCGAAAAAAAGAAAAAACTATGGAACTATTTACAATGGGATTTTTAATCTGTTTGTTGAGCGGCTTCGCCTGCTTCTGGCTCTTTTATAAATGTATTGACTGGTTTGAAAAAATTTGAAAGGAGAAAGATTTATGTATACCGCATTATTTATTGTGAGTGTAATCATGTTCGGCTATTTGATGTATGTTCTTGTGAAGCCGGAGAAATTCTGATAAAGTAGATATTTATATAAATAAGGTATTATGAACACAGAAATTTTAGGTGTTATAGCGCAGATTGTTCTGATGGTAGCGCTGAGCTATCCGATTGGAAAGTATATGGCGAAAGTATATAAAGGTAAAAAGGTTTGGTCGGATTTCATGAAGCCGGTGGAGAATATGATTTTTAAGTTCTCTGGCATCAATCCACAGGAAGAAATGAACTGGAAGCAGTTTTTGAGAGCCTTGCTGGTGGTGAATCTGTTCTGGTTTATCTGGGGTATGATTCTGCTGGTAGTCCAGGGCTATCTTCCGCTCAATCCTGATGGAAATATCGGTCAGACAGCACATCAGGCTTTCAACACTTGTATCTCTTTCATGGTGAACTGTAATGAACAGCACTATAGCGGAGAAAGCAATCTGACTTATTTCACACAATTGTTTGTTATCATGCTTTTCCAGTTTATTACAGCTGCTACCGGTATGGCAGCTATGGCAGGCATTATGAAAGCTTTGGGTGAAAAGACTACCAAGACAATCGGAAACTTTTGGAACTACCTCGTTTTGAGCTGCACACGTATTTTGCTGCCGCTTTCGCTGGTGGTAGGTTTTATTCTGATTACGCAGGGGACTCCGATGGGATTCGACGGGAAAATGGAAATTACCACTTTGGAAGGGGCTACGCAGAATGTGTCACAAGGTCCTGCTGCCGCCATTATTCCTATTAAGCAACTTGGAACGAACGGAGGTGGATATTATGGTGTGAATTCTTCACATCCGTTGGAAAATCCTACCTATTTCTCTAATATGGTAGAATGCTGGTCTATTCTGATTCTGCCTATGGCTATGGCATTTGCCTTTGGTTTCTATGTGAACCGCAGGAAACTGGGGTACAGCATTTATTGTGTCATGCTGGCTGCATTCCTTATTGGCGTATGTATTAATGTACCTACAGAAATGGGAGGTAACCCACGTATTGATGCTATGGGTATTGCACAGGATAACGGAGCCATGGAAGGCAAGGAAGTACGTCTGGGGGCCGGAGCTACCGGTTTGTGGAGTGTGGCTACCACGGTGACTTCCAACGGTTCGGTAAATGGCATGCATGATTCTACCATGCCTGTTTCTGGTATGATTGAAATGCTGAACATGCAGATTAACACTTGGTTTGGCGGTGTAGGTGTGGGTTGGATGAACTATTTCACCTTTATCATCATCGCTGTGTTTATCAGCGGTCTGATGGTGGGACGTACGCCTGAGTTCCTCTACCATAAAGTGGAAGCCCGTGAAATGAAAGTGGCCTCGATTGTAGCTCTCCTTCATCCGTTTGTGATTCTGGTGGGTACGGCACTGGCAGCCTATCTGTATGTGCATGCGCCGGAATTTGTAGAAAGTGAAGGCGGATGGCTGAATAATCCCGGATTCCACGGCTTGAGCGAAATGCTGTATGAGTTTACTTCAGTAGCAGCCAACAACGGTTCTGGTTTTGAAGGTTTGGGCGACAATACTTGGTTCTGGAACTTCTCTTGCGGTATCGTGCTTATTCTGAGCCGCTTCATTCCGATAGTAGGTCAGGTAGCCATTGCCGGTTTGCTGGCACAGAAGAAATACATTCCGGAAAGTGCCGGAACATTGAAAACAGATACCGTGACTTTCGGAGTGATGACATTTGCCGTGATTTTCATCGTAGCTGCTCTGTCATTCTTCCCGGCACATGCTTTGAGTACAATTGCAGAACACTTTAGTTTATAAGAGAAAAATACTGACATAAGCCCATCGTATTACCCAGGGGAGTCTTTAGCCCCTGGCGGATACGGTAATAATGAAAGAATAAAAGATATGAAAAATAATAATAATACTTCCCTGTTTCAGAAGGATCAAGTAATGGAAAGCTTGAAACAGTCGTTTGTCAAGCTGAATCCAAAAATCATGGTGAAGAACCCCATCATGTTTACGGTAGAAGTTTCTACACTAATCATGTTGGTTGTTACAATCTATTCGGCCACTAACACATCACAAGGTTCATTTATATACAATCTTTGGGTTTTCATCATTTTGTTTCTCACCTTGCTGTTTGCCAACTTTGCAGAAGCCATTGCCGAAGCTCGTGGTAAGGCACAAGCCGACAGTTTGCGAAAAACACGCGAGGAAACTCCTGCCAAACTGATTGTTGATGGTAAGGTAAAGACAGTGAGCAGTTCTCAATTGAAGAAAGGTGATATCTTTGAATGTGAGGCTGGCGATGTGATTCCGGCCGACGGTGAAATTGTAGAAGGACTGGCTTCCATTGACGAAAGTGCCATCACTGGTGAGTCTGCTCCGGTTATTCGCGAGGCAGGGGGTGACAAGAGTTCAGTTACCGGAGGTACGAAGGTACTGTCGGATCACATCAAGGTAGTGGTGACTACACAGCCTGGCGAAAGTTTCCTGGACAAGATGATTGCGCTGGTAGAAGGGGCAAGTCGTCAGAAAACACCGAATGAAATAGCCCTGACCATTTTACTGGCTGTATTTACATTGGTGTTTCTGATTGTCTGCATCACGCTCAAACCAATGGCTGACTATTCTCATACCGTGATTACGATTGCTGCTTTCCTTTCTTTGTTTGTGTGTCTGATTCCAACCACCATCGGAGGACTGCTGTCTGCCATCGGTATTGCCGGAATGGACCGTGCTCTGCGTGCCAATGTAATTACTAAGTCGGGTAAAGCGGTAGAAACCGCCGGTGACGTAGATACACTGTTGCTGGACAAAACCGGTACCATTACTATCGGTAACCGTAAGGCTACTGCTTTCTATCCGGTGGCAGGTCTGGACAAGCATGCTTTCGTAGAAGCCTGTCTGCTGTCTTCTGTTTCCGATGATACGCCAGAGGGAAAATCTATCATTGATTTGGGACGTGAACAGGGAGTCCGGATGCGTACACTGAATACAGAAGGTGCCCACATGATTAAGTTTACGGCCGAAACCAAATGTTCCGGTATCGACCTGAAAGATGGAACGGAAATCCGTAAAGGTGCGTTCGATGCCATTCGTCGTATTGCACTGGAAGCCGGCAATGAGTTTCCGAAAGAAACAGAGGATATCATTCAGAAGATTTCAGGAAATGGCGGAACTCCGTTGGTGGTCAGCATCAACAAGCAGATTGCCGGTGTCATTGAATTGCAGGATATTATCAAACCGGGTATTGAAGAACGTTTCGAACGTTTGCGCAAGATGGGTGTGAAAACGGTGATGGTGACTGGTGACAACCCGCTGACTGCAAAATACATTGCTGAAAAAGCCGGAGTGGACGATTTCATTGCAGAAGCTAAACCCGAAGACAAGATGAACTATATCAAGAAGGAGCAGGCTGCCGGCAAACTGGTGGCTATGATGGGTGACGGTACAAACGATGCACCGGCATTGGCACAGGCCAATGTAGGAGTAGCCATGAACAGTGGTACGCAGGCTGCCAAAGAAGCTGGTAATATGGTCGATCTGGACAATGACCCGACTAAACTGATTGAGATTGTAGAAATCGGTAAGCAGTTGCTGATGACTCGCGGTACGCTCACCACTTTCTCTATTGCCAACGACGTGGCCAAGTATTTTGCCATTATTCCGGCCTTGTTTATGGTGACCGTTCCGCAATTGGCTCCGTTGAACATCATGGGGCTGCACAGCCCTGAAAGTGCCATTCTTTCTGCTATCATATTCAATGCTATCATTATTCCGATTTTGATTCCGCTGGCATTGAAGGGAGTGGCCTATAAGCCGATAGGAGCGAGTGCATTGCTTCGCCGTAACCTGATGATTTATGGAGTGGGCGGTCTTATCGCACCTTTCATCGGAATTAAATTAATAGACTTATTTGTAGGATTATTCTTCTAATAAAAACAAACAGACAGTTATGAAAAACTTTATAAAATCAATTCGCATTACCATTGCATTTTGCATTCTTTTCTCAGTATGTTACGTGCTGATTCTATGGGTGTTCGGACAGTTTTTCGGTCCAGGAAAAGGAAACGCGGAAACAGTTACTCTGAATGGAAAGGTAGTAGGTGCTGCCAATGTGGGACAGACCTTTACAAAGGATATTTATTTCTGGGGACGGCCTTCGGCAGCCGATTATAAGGGAGATGCCTCTGCAGGTTCCAACAAAGGTCCTACGAATGAAGAATATCTGGCAGAAGTCGAAGCACGCGTAGATTCTTTTTTAGTGCATCATCCTTACTTGGAGCGTAAGGATGTACCGGCCGAGATGGTGACTGCCAGCGGTTCCGGACTAGATCCGAACATCACTCCGGCTTGTGCGTATGTACAGGTGAAACGTGTGGCCGAGGCACGTGGTATGAGTGAGGAAACAGTGAAGGCTATTGTCGACAAGATGGTTGAGAAACCCTTCCTCGGCTTGTTCGGAACAGAAAAAATCAATGTGCTGAAACTGAACGTGGCTTTAGAGGAAGCAAATCCCACAATGAAATAAGTGAGCTAAAAAAAGAGACAATCTGTCTTTCATAAGTGGACAGAAAGAAAAACTCAATAGGTAATATAATAAAAAATTAAACTCGAAAAAACGTATGAAAAAGATGATGAAAGGATGCCTGGCAGTGCTTGGAGCTGCGCTGATGTGTCCTGCTGTAGCAAATGCACAAAATGAATTTACCGTAAACGGAAAAGCTGATTTCGTGACTGATTATATTTGGCGTGGTGCCGACCAGAATTCCGGATTCTCTGTTCAGCCTTCGCTGACACTGGGTTACGCAGGTTTTACACTCAATGTATGGGGAAGCCAGTCGCTGACAAAATGGGAAGAAGGCGGTGCTAAGGAATTTGACATAAACCTGAGCTATGCAGTCAATAACTTCTCAGTGACCGTGTCTGATTATTGGTGGAATGGGGTAAACCAGCCGTATGGACATTACAAGAATGGGCACTATTTTGAAGGTACATTAGCTTATAACTTCGGTGAATCTTTTCCGCTATCTTTGTCATGGAGCACTATGTTTGCAGGAGCCGACAAGGATGAAGACGGTGATTTACGGGCTTCAACCTATATCACTGCATCTTATCCTGTGACACTGCCGGCTGATGTGACTTTGACACCTGCCATCGGTTTTACTCCCTGGAAAGGCATGTACCATCATAAAGCTGCCTTTACAGACATTTCACTGAAAGCAAGTAAGGATATCCGGGTGACCGAAAATTTCTCTATTCCTTTGTTTGTGCAGGCCATTGTAGCCCCGGTTTATGACCGTACTTATCTGGTAGCAGGCTTCAGTGTGGGTTTCTGAAACATAATCATTACTAATGTAATAATCTTCATCCTTGATATTCCGGGTAGGAATGTCAAGGATTTTTTATTTAGAAGTGTCTTTGTGGCTTTTCTATCGAAATGAGATGGTTTTTCTCAAAATGAGAAGGATGCTTGGAAAATTCTTATCCTTCATTTTGCTTTATTTCTCTGATTTTTATTAAGTTATGTGTTTCTCTGAATTCCCGGCATAACATTTGCTTGTTCAGAGGTAAAAACGACAGGGTTATGGAAAATCTCTTTGAATGCGATGCGCCTCGTGGTAGAGGCCGGAAACACAGTCTGATAAATGCCCGGCTGATTATTTATATTCTGGGAGTGCTGGTATGGGTAGAGGCAGGACTATTTGCCCTATGTGCCGGCGTGTCACTTTTGTATCAGGAGCCCGATTATATTTATTTTGTACAAACCATGGGAATCAATATCGTTTTGGGGGGAGGCATGATTTTGTTTGGCAAGCGAGCCGACAGTCAGGTTAGTCGCCGTGACGGATATTGTATTGTCAGTGTTTCGTGGCTGTTGTTTATAATCCGCAAATCCAAATTTCCGCAGAATCCGAAACGAAGCGTTCGATTTTCAGGGAAAAGGACAAAACGAAGCGTTCAAAAAAGGAAAGCGCGCAACACTCAAAAAGCCGAAACAAAAGTTTTGTAATGACCTCTGTTTCGGCTTTATAATTTCATAAAAAATGGCTTTATAACGGCATTAAAATAAGGCTCAAAAGTTTGGCCTTCTACTTGAAAAATTGTATCTTTGTTCAGTGCTAAGCAGCTGTTTTATGAACTAATTTTTCCTGTTTCTTATACAGCATCATGTCTGTATATTCGGCAGAATAATTCATGTGGGCATTGAATTCCTTTTTTGTACAACCCTCAAAAGGATTGCCAATGGTTTTGTTTGCTCCAATCCATTCACACAGTTCAAGTATGGAGGATTTATTGGATGTGAAATAAACGAAGGAATGCTTTTCGAGTATCTTTAAAACATCCAAATAATCAGACAAGCGCCAATACATATTGTACGTACCAACATCAGTGGAAAGATAAGGCGGATCAATTAAAAAGACGACTCCGGGAACATCCTTATATTGGTTGAATACTGCTTTGTAGTCGCATGATACAATTTCAAGCCCTTTTAAGTAGTCAGAAGACTCCGGATAACCGGTCTTGCGAATGTTGTTATAAAGGACTTCCTTGCGCATTTCGGCTACAGACAATTTATACTTCATGGAGAACATAAGTGAGGATGATAAGGTTATAAAATCCACGTACCCAACATTTAGTTCTTCTTCCTCGATACGTTTAAAAATGCGTTCTCTAAGTTCCCCTTTAATTGGTTTATGTTTGGGTATCGAATTACCCACCAGCTCCCTAATATCGGCAAGCAGTTTATTTGTCTGTGGGATATTTTTCAGTCTGAACCGGTAGTTGTCGAAGTCATTGTAGACAACAGTAGCATCGGGCTTGCTTCTTTTGGCTATATGCGAAAGAAGTCCGGAACCGCCAAACAAGTCCACAAACACGGTATCTTCAGGGAACTGTTCCAAAACTTTAATAAACTCTTTAGCAAACATTCTTTTTTGGCCTACAAATGGCAGTGGTGCAGATAAATTCATATTCTTCATACGTTCAAGTCAAATTTAATGTTTTCAACTCCGGATAACAGTTCCAGAGTCCGGTCAATGTTATTTTCATATATATGCACATTTCCAAGGTCAAGGGTTATGGACTTCAGGGGAAGCTCCACCTGCCTTGCCATCAGATAAAGATGATAAATATCAGCCGGAAGCCCAAGGTTCGCATCAGAACTACGCTGATATGCAGATAGCACCAATTCTCCCTCATCAATTTGGAACTGCACAAGACTCAGGCAGGGTGCCTGGTTGCTTTCCACCCCGGTTTCTCCAAGAAACAGGACATAATTCTTGCTGTTGCGCTTTTCCCGGTTAATCCTGGTTATGAGGGGTGGAAGCTTTTCAAAGTAAGTTGGATAGCTGTTTACAAGGGTATGGCCGCAATAATCCCACCAGGTAATCCCTGCCTCTTTGTATTTTTCCACATCCCGGACTCCTTGCATAAACAGTTTCAATTCCTCTTTCAGCTTTTTCCTGGCTATCCCGTGGCTTTCAAATATGTCAAGTAAATCAGCGGGGGTTAGCATGAGCCTTTCGTTTAATAGATACTTGATACGCCCTTTCCTATTGGTCTGGATTTTGCCCGTTTGGAGTATCTTGTCTAATGTCTGGTAATACTTATTCATGAGCTTTATTTTTGGTTGTACAAAGGTAGCTCTACCGGACAACACAAGGCATCCCCGGCACATCAATCACACTGCACCGAGCGTGCAGTGCTTTCCAAACCGTTTGATAACATCATACACCTTACGTTCGCTTACCGAATATTTATTTGCCAAAAACGCCACTGCATAAGTGGTCTTTTCACCTTGTTTTTTCATGACCTCATACTCCGTATATAAGTCTATGAATCGAAGGTCATCCTGCTTGCCGCCCAAACTTATAAGCATTTCAAGCGGTTCTCTGTTAAATTTAAGTGCTTCAAACAATGTCATATCCAATCATTTTTGTACTTTTGCAATGCCAATCATTTATTTAATGCGTAAAAACGCCACGAGAGTGCGGCAGAGGGCATTGCCCCCGGTCGCGCACTCTCGTGGCGTTTTGTGTTAATAAATGATTGGCGTCTATATTAACAGGCCGGGGGCTTTTTTTATCCCTCCCCCGAAGGGATTGTCAATCACTCAATCCGATATAATTCCAAATTGAACTTGTCCTTTTTTTCCCAGCCTTCAGCCAGAACTGTCTGAATGAATCCTACTGCTTTTGTATAGAAATCTTTCAGTTCTTCTAACTGAGTAAAAGTATGGTATTCCGGTTGTTCATCCGAACCGAACTTAAACGTCACTGGCAGGGTTTCTCCGCCCGTCTGAACGGCCAAATCGTATGCTGCCTTATAGTTGTACTGGTTCTCCACAGAAAGCCATACATGGGCACCATTATAGGCGAATCCGGATAGGATAGCCGCATCAGTCTGGCTGTTATACCAGGACATAACCAATGTGTGGATTTCCTCATCAGTAGGCTTATGCCCGAACTCCTCTTCCATGTAGGAGGCAGAGCCGTTCTCTTTTTCCTGCACATCCC
>OGHX01000626.1_pt1 | contig 10448 bp, 7 predicted proteins | sample 1571651 | NCBI WGS metagenome assembly OGHX01 (sample SAMEA2582030, study PRJEB24529) | metagenome | biome: Human gut stool | place: China | collected 2011
GTTGAGGCTGACGCATCGTCGCATGTATGATGACGGCATTCTGCTCAGCACTCTTATACCGGCAGAGAAATGGTTGTTTGGCTATTATGCAAAGTCGGGATATACTCCGCGATTCGGTTATGTGATGGAAAGGGTAAACGTAGAAAAACTTATCCCTTCCGGTTCTTATAGGGTGGAAGAGGAGGATGAGGCTTCAGCCGAACTGTATCAGTATTTCGACAATCGTATGCGCGAGCGTGCCTGCTGTATGTTGCATAGTTATGAGGATTTTCTGGTTATCATGGCGGACTTACGACTGGGAGGGGGTAAGGTGCTTGTGGCACGCCGGGCGGATCGGATGGCAGGGATGGCTTTTGTGGTAATGGATGCCGGAAGCTTATATATTAAGGAGTTATTGGCAGATGGTATTCCCGGACAGACAGGTTTTGAGGCGGTCAAAGATACCTTGTTGTCGGCAGCTGTAACCCTATACCCCGGAGCTGTCATCGAGTATATTCATCCTTCTTCCGGGGATTCGTCCACGTTGGGAATGGCGCGTTTGATTCATGTGGAAAAGATGCTGTCCATACTTGCAAGGAAACACCCGGTGCTGAGTCTGTCCATTCAAATAGAAGACGATGATGCTATTCCTGAGAATAATGGTTACTATATTGTGGAAAACGGTAATTGTTATCGTGAATATCGGGAAGGAAGAGAATATCATCTTTATACGATAGAAAGCCTGACAGCCAAGTCTTTTGAAACGGAGCATCCTTATATGAGTTTGATGCTCAACTGAAGAAATGCGAATAAAAATTTCAAAGTTACTATATGAGACTGTCCAAGAAGATTATTGTATTATCTTTTGTTCTGTCATTCAGAATGTAGTGAAGAACAGCATATTAATGAATGTATTCAGATTTCTTATTTTGTCCGGAAGGAGAAAATAAGAAATTAGCTGAACATTTTGGACAGTCTCATATACAGTGAATAATTTTTATTTAGGTATATCCTCCTGATATAGTATATGAACTACTTTAAAGCAACTCTTGCAGTGGGGCGAGTTTCATGCTGTTCGAACCCTTTATGAGAATATAGAATCCTTTCGGCTTAGACTTTTTCAGGACTTCTGATAATTGACGGGCATCCTGATAATGTTCGTAAGAGGAGGTCGCTTGTCCGAACTCTTCTCCAACCAAGATTACGCGCTCAAATTTACATTCATCTATGTAACTGACTATTTTTTGATGTTCTTCATGACTACTCTTTCCCAATTCTTTCATATCGCCTAGAATGACCATCTTATGCAGCACTTCCATCCGGCGGAAATTCTCCAATGCCGCCATCATGCTGGTAGGGTTGGCGTTGTAGGCATCCACTATCAGATTATTGTCGGCAGTTGGGGTAAGCTGCGAGCGATTGTTGTGTGGAATATATTCTTCCAGTGCTTTTGAAATATCTTCTTCTGATACATTGAAAAAACGTCCGATGGCGATGGCGGCAAGGGCATTTTTAAGGTTATAAGAGCCTATCAGGTGGGTGCTTACCTTATGTCGTCTGTCTTCGTGTCTCCACTCGAAAGTGAGGAATGGGGCACATATTCCTGCCTTGCCGCTAACATAGAGTTCCGCTTCGTCTTCTGTGCCGTAGGTGATACAGGTCAGCCCTTTTGAAATCTTATTAAGATGCTCATTATCCCTATCGATGAAAATGGTGTGTTCACCTCCGTAACGTAAATGCTCGTATAACTCTCCTTTGGTTTTTATCACTCCTTCAAAAGAGCCGAACCCTTCAAGGTGTGCCTTGCCCACATTGGTGATAATACCGTAATCGGGCTCAACGATGGCAGAGAGCGTTTTGATTTCACCCGGATGGTTTGCTCCCATTTCTATCACGGCAAGCTCGTCATCGGGAGTGAGGCGTAGCAGTGTGAGTGGCACGCCGATGTGGTTGTTCAGATTGCCCAATGTATAAAGTATCCGGTATTTTTTTTGAAGTACGGCGGCTATCAGTTCTTTGGTGGTGGTCTTTCCGTTGGTACCGGTGATGCCTATAATGAGGGTATCTAACGTACGGCGATGGAAGTTGGCCAACTCCTGTAAGGTTCTCAGGCAGTTGTCAACCAAAAGGATATGCGGGTCACCGGCGTATTGTTCTTCGTCCACTACCGCATATCGGCAACCTTTCTCCAGCGCTTGTGCAGCGAAGGCGTTCCCATTGAATGTCTCTCCCTTCAAGGCTATGAACATGGAGCCTTCAGGACAGTTACGGCTGTCGGTGGTTACTCCACTGCATTCCGTAAAGCATTTATATAAAGTTGAAATATCCATTATACCTTCTATTAATATTAGTTGCGGCAAAGATAGCTGAAAAATAGTTCAGGAAATAACAAAAACTCAAGAATTGTGCGTACTTTTGTACGACATAAATAACACTTCGTAGAGATGATGAACAAAGAGAGTAAATACATTAATGTAAAGGGGCAGTTGATGGATCTGTCGGAGCCTCGGGTAATGGGGATTCTGAATGTAACACCCGATTCCTTTTACAGTGAAAGCCGTCTCCAGACAGTGGAAAAGATTGCTGCACGTGTGGTGGAAATAGTAAATGAGGGTGCTGACTTTATTGATATCGGTGCATACTCCTCTCGTCCGAATGCCGACCATGTTTCATTGGAAGAAGAAATGAATCGCCTGCGGATGGGACTTGAAGTGATTACTGATGTGTGTCCTTCGATTCCCATTTCGGTAGACACTTTCCGGGCAGATGCAGCACGGATGTGTGTGGAAGAATATGGCGCAGCCCTCATTAATGATATCTCGGCAGGAGAGATGGATTCCGAGATGTTTTCTACTGTGGCCGGGCTGGGTGTTCCTTACATTATCATGCACATGAAGGGTACTCCGCAAACCATGCAGCAGGCTCCGCATTATGATAATTTGATGAAGGAAATATTCCGGTATTTTGCACGGAAGATACATCAGTTATATGAGTTGGGTGTGAAAGACCTTATTCTTGATCCCGGTTTTGGTTTTGGTAAGACACTGGAACACAACTACGGGCTCATGGGATGTTTGGAAGATTTTGCTCTTTTTGACCTTCCGGTATTGGTGGGGATATCGCGCAAGTCGATGATTTACAAACTTCTGGACGGTACTCCCGAAAATGCGCTGAACGGCACGACCGTACTCAATACCATTGCGCTCATGAAGGGCGCTGACATTTTGAGGGTACACGATGTGAAGGAGGCTGTGGAAGCTGTGCGGATTGTGCGACAGATGAAGTCCTGTGCTATCGACTGTTAATAGTATAATCTTGAATAATAATATAGCGAAAGATGTTTATCGACTTTAGTATAAAAGACCTTATTGATATCCTGCTGGTGGCTTACTTGCTATATCAGACTTATCGGCTGATGAAGGATTCGGGTTCAATCAACATTTTTACGGGGATTTTGGCTGATTGTGTCACAAGTTCTTGAGATGAAGCTTTTGGGCTCTATCTTTGATAAGTTGGTAAGCGTAGGTGTGCTGGCTCTGATTATTTTATTTCAGGATGAGTTGCGCCGTTTTCTTGTTACGCTGGGTTCGCATAAGCGCTTGGGCAGTTTTTTCCGCTTTCTGACGGGAAATAAGCAGGAGAAGACCGAGAAGGCGGACATTATGCCGATAGTGCTTGCCTGTATGAGCATGAGTAAAGGCAAGGTAGGGGCGTTGATTGTCATCGAAAAGAGTATGCCGCTGAATGATATTATCCGTACGGGTGAGATTATTAATGCCAATGTCAATCAAAGGTTGATTGAAAATATATTTTTCAAGAACAGTCCGTTGCACGATGGGGCAATGATTATACGTCACAAACGCATTGAGGCGGCCGGTTGTATTCTTCCGGTGTCTCATGATTTGAATATTCCCAAAGAGTTGGGATTACGGCATCGTGCAGCCATGGGGGTGTCGCAGGAGACGGATGCGCTGGCCATAATCGTATCCGAAGAGACCGGAGGCATTTCGGTAGCTTATAAGGGACAATTCCATCTCCGACTTACTGCTGAGGAGTTGGAACGTATTTTAACGAAAGAAGAGTAGAATTTGACCAAACAGATTTATCATGCTTTGGCTGCTACTGTTGAGCGAACTCATGTGTCTGTCCAATAGCAGGAAGCAGAAAACCATGTTTCACACATATCAGTGGGTTAATGCTTTGCTTTACAATAACTTGATGTGAAACGAGAACTTTTCGTTTACGGTAAATGCCTGTTTGGGGGTTGTGGAAAATGATTAGCTTTACATCCATGAGAAAAGAACGTATTTTGCGTTGTTGGGGTATTATCCTTCCGGTTGCATTATTAATTTATATCATGCTCTGCCGCTTCCTTCCCGGTTGCGCACGCGGATATGCCGATTATGTCTATCCGAATGTATCCTTTGTTTTGTCGGCTGTTTCGTCCGTAATTCCTGTTTCTTGGGAGGAGATAATGGCTGTAGTTGTGGTGTCTCTGATGATATTTATTCCGGTCATGGCGCGCAGGCGTGGAGAGGGGTGGCTCGTTATTTTCCGACGTTTGACTTTGTTGGTATTGTGGATAATCATCTGGTTTTATATGGCATGGGGATTGAATTACTTCCGTCCGAGTCTTTATGCGCGTTGTAATTTGAGACCTGTGGAATATGAAGAAGAGGTATTCATGAAATTTTTGGATGTCTACACAGAGGGACTGAACGCTTCATTTACGCATGACACCGGTATAGAAAAAGAGGAGGTGGAGACTATCGTCAAGAGAAACTATGCCGGTCTTTCCTCTTGTTATGGGTTGGCCCGTCCGCAACCGTGGCAGCATATCAAGCATTTTGGATTTACCCCGCTATATTCGAGCGTGGGCGTATTGGGTGCCATGGGACCGTTTTTTGCCGAGGCACAAGTGAATGAAGACGTACTCCCCGAACAATATCCCTTTACGATGGCACATGAGTTTGCTCATTTGCTGGGAGTGGGCAGTGAGGCAGAGGCAAATTATTTTGCTTTCCTTGTCTGTATGCAGTCGGACTCCGATGCAATGAGATACAGCGGATACTTCAGCCTGTTGCCCTATGTGGCGGTCAGTGCCAGGAAGTTATTGTCCGATGACAGGTTTCAGGAGTGGGGAAAAACAGTCCGTCCGGAAATATGGCAGGATTATGAGGTGAAGCAGGAGTATTGGAGCGAGAAGTATAGTCCTCTACTTGGCGGAATGCAGGATTTTGCTTATAATCTTTTCCTGAAAGGGAACCGTGTTTCGGAAGGAAAGAAAAATTATGGTCGGGTGGTAGAGCTTCTCATCGCCGCTTCATATAATCGGGAGAAAGGAGAGTTTGAGGATTGGGGACGTGAAGTATCTGTTGCTCTTCCGTAACGGTTGCTTTTCTTTTTTCCGGCTGTCGATGGGTTGGTCGCCGGGACTTTACTTATTGGCTTAATTCCCGGAAAGTAAATTTTTCAGTTCTTTTCAATGATATTTCTTGTTTATATGGCTGCTTTTTTCTATCTTTATCCCATCTTGATAGGATATAATTTTAAGATTATAAACAAGATACGTAAGTGTTATACTGATGCTTAGCTGTAAAGACAGCAATTTGTATAATAAAAATTTTTTGTTGATGAGAAAAACTGATTAAGCCGTCTCGGATAGCGTTCCGGGGCGGCTGAATTGTAAAATGACCGATTTTTATTCTTTAACGACCGGATATTAGTCTTTCGTTCTCCGTAAAACTCATTATATTTGTATCCGTAAATAAAAAACATATCTACTATGAATAGCATGAATAAGATTCTTTCGACTGTTATCCTTCTGGGATTCATTTTACTGTGCGGTTGTAATACACAGCCGTCTCCCATCCGTTCGGGAGAATTGTGGCCTGATAATAATGGGGAACATATCAATGCCCATGGCGGCGGAGTGATGTATCATGACGGTACTTACTATTGGTTCGGCGAGAATAAATGCGATACTACCAGCAGTGCCATGGTAGGAGTAATGTGTTACTCATCGCAGAATCTTACCGATTGGAAAAATGAAGGTGTGGCACTTGCGGTAGAAGACAATGACAGCAGTGACATTACACGCGGCTGTATCCTCGAACGACCTAAAGTGGTATATAATGCAAAGACCGGGAAGTTTGTGATGTGGTTTCATCTTGAACTGAAAGGTAAGGGCTATGAAGCGGCACGTTCGGGTGTGGCAGTGAGTGACACTCCTACAGGACCTTATCGTTTTATCCGTTCCGGTCGTGTCAATGCCGGAAAACTTCCCTTTGATATGGATGAACAGGCACAGGCAACAATGGATACGCTGAATGCTTTGCACTATGCCAAATGGTGGACTCCGCAGTGGGTGGACGCCGTTGGCAAGGGACTTATCTTGAAACGCGATTTCGAAGGTGGACAGATGGCAAGAGATATGACAGTGTATGTGGATGATGATGGTAAGGCTTATCATATTTTTGCTTCAGAAGAAAATCTGACACTGCACATTGCCGAGTTGAGTGACGACTACCTTTCGCATACCGGAAAATATGTGCGTGTGGCGCCTGCCGGACAGAATGAGGCTCCTGCTATCTTTAAAAAGGACGGTATGTACTGGATGATAACTTCCGGTTGCACCGGCTGGGCGCCCAATGAAGCGCGAATGTTCTCTGCTCCATCCATTTGGGGACCGTGGACACAGCATCCCAATCCCTGTGTTGGACCGAACAGGGAGATTACTTTCGGTGGCCAAAGCACGTATATTCTGAAAGTCGAGGGACGAAAGGATTGCTTTATCTTTATGGGAGACATTTGGCGTCCCGAACATCCGAGTGATGCCCGATATATTTGGTTGCCTATTCAGTTTAAGGATGGTGTACCGGTGGTGGAATGGAAGGACAGTTGGACATTGGATTGAAAGAGTTTTCTATTTGACCGAATCCGGTTCTTTGTCATGATGAGAGTGGAAAAAACATTAAAAAGAATAATTGTTATATGAAGAAATTACTGACTTTGTTATTGGCGATGCTCCTGTTGGCAGGATGTGCCGGCAATAAGCCCGGCACATTTGAAGCCGGAAAGAATACTTTCCTGTTGAACGGCAAACCTTTTATTGTTAAGGCTGCCGAGGTTCATTATCCGCGTATTCCGCGTGAATATTGGGAGCACCGCATTGAAATGTGTAAGGCATTGGGCATGAATACACTTTGTCTTTATGTCTTTTGGAACTTGCATGAAGAGACACCCGGAAATTATGATTTTACGGGTAATAAAGATATTGCTGCTTTTTGTAAGCTGGCGCAGAAGCATGGTATGTATGTCATCGTCCGCCCCGGTCCGTATGTGTGTGCCGCATGGGAAATGGGCGGTCTTCCCTGGTGGTTGTTGAAGAACGACAGTGTGGAGTTGCGCACTCTCGATCCGTATTATATGGAACGTGTCGGTATGTTTATGCATGAAGTGGGCAAGCAGTTGGAAGACTTGCAAATCACTCGGGGCGGAAATATTATCATGGTACAGGTGGAAAACGAATACGGCTCTTATGCAACAGATAAACCTTATGTATCTGCTATCCGCGATACAGTCCGTGCGGCCGGATTCACTGAAGTCCCTCTTTTCCAATGCGATTGGAGTTCTAATTTTCTCAATAATGGTCTTGATGACCTGATTTGGACTGTCAACTTCGGAACCGGAGCCGACATCGACAAACAATTTGCCAAGTTGCGTGAAGTGCGTCCCGAAACTCCGTTGATGTGCAGTGAGTTTTGGAGTGGATGGTTCGACCATTGGGGACGCAAGCATGAGACCCGTCCCGGAGAAGTGATGGTGGAAGGTTTGAAAGAAATGCTTGATAAGGGTATTTCGTTCAGTTTGTATATGACTCATGGCGGTACTACTTTCGGCTGGTGGGGTGGTGCCAATAATCCGGCATATTCGGCCATGTGCAGCAGCTATGACTATGATGCTCCCATCAGTGAAGCAGGTTGGACGACCGACAAATACTTTGCTCTTCGCGATATGCTGAAGAATTATTTGCAAGAGGGTGAAAAACTGCCCGATGTGCCTCAAGCACTTCCTGTTATGGAGGTACCTGCCATCAAGTTTACACAGATTGCTCCGTTAATCAACAATCTCCCGACACCGAAACAGACCGAAGATATCAAACCGATGGAGAAATTCGATCAGGGCTGGGGAACCATTCTTTACCGCACTAGCCTGCCGGAGGAAGTAAAAGCGGGAACAATATTGAGAATAACGGAACAGCATGACTGGACACAAGTCTTTGCCGACGGTAAATTGCTGGCGCGTCTCGACCGCCGTGCCGGTGAGCAGGAAGTGGTTCTGCCCGCTCTGAAAGCAGGCACACAGCTTGACCTGCTGGTAGAAGCGATGGGACGTGTGAATTTCGATAAGTCTATCCACGACCGTAAGGGTATTACCGAAAAGGTGGAACTCGTCAATGGCAAAGATATAGAAGCACTGAAGAACTGGGCTGTCTATAACTTCCCGGTAAACTATGACTTTGTGGCTGACAAGAATTATCAGGATATGAATTCTTCTGCTTTCTGCGGAATAGAGAAAAACGACGAGTCTGTGCCTGCCTATTACCGTGCTACCTTTACCTTGGACAAGGTGGCGGATACTTTCTTCAATATGGAATCGTGGGGAAAAGGTATGGTATGGGTAAACGGTCATGCGATGGGACGTTTTTGGGAAATCGGTCCCCAACAGACACTCTATATGCCGGGATGCTGGCTTAAGAAGGGAGTGAATGAGATTATTGTTCTTGATTTGAAAGGACCACGGGAGGCAACGGTTACCGGTTTGGATAAACCGATTTTGGATATGCTTCGGGTAACGGTTCCCGAGACTCATCGGAAAGAAGGACAAAACCTGAAATTGACGAATGAGACGCCTGTAGCTTCCGGCAGCTTTAATCAAGGTAACGGTTGGCAAGAGGTAAAAATACCCGCTGCTCAAGGACGTTATTTCTGTCTGGAAGGTTTGTCTTCTTTCGACGGAACAAATGTAGCGGCAGTAGCTGAATTTGATGTCTTGGATGAAAAGAGGCAGAAGATTCCGCGCGAAAACTGGAAGATTGTATATGCCGACAGCGAGGAAACTCGTAGCGGTAACCGTACAGCCGATAAAATTTATGATTTGCAGGAAAGTACTTTCTGGCAAACGGTAGATAATGTGGCTTATCCTCATCAGGTGGTGATTGACTTGGGCAAGGAATATAAGGTAACCGGCTTCCGTATTCTTCCGCGTGCAGAACAGGGAGCTCCGGGTATGATTAAAGATTATAAAGTCTATGTGAAAACCGGGAATTTCAGTTATTAAATTAGTTTTTATATTGAATGAAAATCCTACATACCGCTGACTGGCATTTAGGTCAGACTTTTTATGAATACAGCCGTTATGATGAGCATGTTCGTTTCCTTGACTGGTTACGCAGGCAAATCAAAGAACGTAAGATTGATGTACTCCTCGTTGCCGGAGATATATTTGACGGGCCGAACCCTTCCGCAGAATCTCAACGGCTGTATTACTCTTTTCTCCGCCGGGTGACAGCCGAGTGTCCGGCACTGCAAATTATTATCATTGCCGGCAATCATGATTCGGCAGCCCGCCTGGAAGCGCCGAACCCGTTGCTGGAGGAGATGAACATCACCGTTAGAGGGGTGGTGAAGCGGGATGCGGACGGCGACATAGACTTGGCACATCTCATTATACCGATTTATAAGCCCGGTGCCGGACGTTCGCAAGCGGATATAAATATAAATGATATAGCTGCATTCTGCCTTGCCGTTCCTTATTTGCGGCAAGGAGATTATCCGCCTGCCGAAAACTATGCGCAAGGTGTTCAGACTCTCTATCGGCAACTTTTTGCAGAACTGAGGGATGAAGGCAAACCTGTTATTGCCATGGGACATCTGCAGGCGACAGGCTCGGAAATATCCGATGATGACCGTTCCGAACGTACCGTTATCGGCGGTGTGGAGGGTATTTCGCCCGATGCTTTTGATGCGCAGATTATTTATACGGCTTTGGGGCATCTTCATCGTCCGCAACGAGTGTCCGGGCGAGAGAATGTACGTTATTCGGGAGCTCCTATTCCTATGTCTTTCTCCGAAAAAGGTTACAGAAGCAGTGTGGTGATGGTGGAGTATGAAGAAGATAAAACGCAGATACATCAAATTGATGTGCCGCCTTATGTCCGCTTATTAAGCATCCCCGACCGACCTGCGGTGTTGGAGGAAGTCTTGGAAGCGATTCATGAATTGCCTGATGGGGAAATAAATGCGCGTTCGCCTTATCTGGAAGTGAAAATACAGATGACGGAGCCCGATACTTCTTATAAATACAAAATAGAATCGGCTCTGCAGGGTAAATCGGTGAGGTTGGCGCGTGTGGTGGCGGTAATGCCTGTCCAAAAGGAGAGTGGTCTCCGGGCGGTAAGTTATGAA
>OGHX01000631.1_pt1 | contig 10238 bp, 11 predicted proteins | sample 1571651 | NCBI WGS metagenome assembly OGHX01 (sample SAMEA2582030, study PRJEB24529) | metagenome | biome: Human gut stool | place: China | collected 2011
CGTTGTGATCCGAGTGCTCATCGAAGGATTTTTGCAGCACCTCGCTTAAGATCCGCTGGGCCAGCTGGGCGGCCCGTACCTGCTGCACCGGATCCACCGCCTGGGGTGCCTGATTGATGAGAAGCCCCAGGACGCCGGTCAGGGCGATGGCCAGCAGCACAATGCCGACCACGAACTCGATCAGGGTGAAGCCGCGCCGGGCCTTAAGGGAGGGCATGGATATAACCTTCCGGCTCGATGCGCAGCCGGGCGCTCTCCTGCCCGCTGCTCACCACCAGGTTGCAGCCATTGATGCAGGTTGAGGGTGAGAGCGGACGACCGCTGCGCTTGTCGAAAGAAAAGCTGCCTTGAGGCAGGGAGAGGCCGCCGGAGGCGGTGATGACTCGCCCCCGGCTCTGCTCGTCCGCACTCCAGCCGGAGATGGGCTTGGGGGTACAGCTGCCAAGCAGGGTCAGATGACCGAAGCCGCTCGGCTCCAGTACCAGCTGGGTGCAACGCGCCTCCCCTTCCTGCATGTTCATGGTCTGCACCAGCCGCAACCGGGCCACCAGCTCATCGCGCAGGGTATGGGTTTCAAAGCCGCCTTTGCCCAGCCACTTGGGCACGGCAAAGGCGGCCAGAATCCCGAGTAACAGGATCACTACCACCAGTTCAATCAGGGTGAAACCCTTGGTTGTCGTCATTCACGCTCTCATCGGGAATATCAGGGATAAAGAAAAAGCGAGGCCGAAGCCTCGCCTTACTCTGCTATTTAGTCACAGTTGTCGCCAGTTACTGCAACCTTGAATGCTTCACCTTCAGCCTGGGCCTCTTGGTAAGTAACCGTACAGCTGTTGGCTTGGTCGGACGTGAATTCAGCTGCAGCAGTACCATTCCCCTCTTTGCTCAGGGTCCAGCCTCCATCCAGAGAAACCATCATGCCAATGCCAGCGGATGTAGCTTGAGGATAACCAAAAGCTATGGTGGCATGACCGGTGCCTACGGCAACAGAAGCACCTTCGGTACGATCCATCTTTTCTGTTCCATCGATCGCCGAGCGACTAAAGGCCAGCTGGGCTCCACTCTTCACAGCTGCCGCTACACCTTGGGCTGCTGCCTTATTGGCATCATCCTGCAGATTCAGGAACTTGGGCGCGGCGGTGACCGCCAGAATGCCCAGGATGATGATGACAATCACCAGTTCGATCAGGGTAAAACCCGCTTGCTTCTTCATTACGTTTTCCTCTGTTTATCAATTGATATTGGTAGTCACCTGGCCGGAGGCCGGGCGGTAACTGAAACTCATGAACTCATCCGTGCTCCCTTGCGGGTCCTGATAGCGCCCATCACTTCCCTTGCTCAGGCTGTTGACCAGATAGTAACGGCAGACCGAATCCAGTCCATTGTTGCTCACCGTGGCATAGAACTTCAGGTCATTGCCGCTACCGCGCACCTCGTCAAAGTTGGCGGTCGCCTTGGGAGGATTCTGCAACAGGCCCTCCCAAATATTGAGACAGCGGGCCGCCGTCAGATTGGCCGGGTCCACATCGGGAGCGCCGCTCGCCGCCGTGTCCATGGGATAACCGGGGGAGAGCTGGCCATTGCTGACCTGGCTGTCGGTCGGCGTGGTCAGATAGAAGCGAGAACCGTCGTAGAGCACTGTGTTGAGACTGTCCTGCCTGGCGCGCCCCTCGGCTTCCCACTGGGCCCGCACCAGGGAGACCCCGGTGGCGAAGCCGCCCGATACCCCTTCCACGCTGGCCTTCTTCGCCTCGTCGGTCACGTCGAGAAAACGGGGCAAGGCGGTGACGGCCAGGATCCCCAGGATCACGATGACGATCACCAGCTCAATCAGGGAAAAACCGGCCATCTGACCGGGCCCCTGGCCGGGTATCACTCTCTTTGTTGCCATGCAGCCTCCGTAATGTTCCGCATTATTTCATGTGAACAGAAAAAAATCATGCCGCCGAGACGCTAGAACGATACTGTTCAAGATTTGTTCAGCAAACTGCCATCGGCGAAACGATAGATCAACCAGTTAGCCTCCCAACCAAATTCGCATCCCTCCCCATCCGGGCTGGCCAGCACCTGCAGGGTGGGCATCGACAGCGCCTCCTGGCCGAGCATGGCCGACCAGAGCCCGCGGCAGTTCTCGGACGGTGACTGTAGCGGCAACACCGCCAGCGGCCAGCCTCGCCCATCGAACTGCCAGGCCCGCCCCTCTGCATGGAGCACGGCGGGGCGCCGCTCATCGAGCCAGCGCCCGTGCAGCCGCTGGACCCGCTCGGCAAACTGCTCCCCCAGCAGGGTCAGGCTGACCGCCAGCGCCTCTTCCCTGTGGCTGCGATAGCTCAGGGCCAGGGTGGCAAGGATGACCAGCAGCAGGATGCAGGCGATCAACCGCCTGTAGCCTCCCAGCCAGCGCTCATCCTGCTCGGACTGTCTGCTCATCGCATCACTTGCCCCGCACGGCCCGCATCATCTCCCCGCCATTGGGAGAGTGAAGATGCTGGTTGCACAGATAACTCACGACTGACCCCTCACTGCCCGCATCATGTCCCACATGGGCGTAAAGATACCGAGCGCCAGCACCAGCACCATGACGGCCACTATGCCGATCAGGATGGGTTCGATGCGGGCGGTGAGGCTCTTGAGGTCGTAATCCACCTCCCGCTCGTAGTATTCGGCCGCTTCGTGCAGCAGCTCGTCCACCTGACCGGTCTCCTCCCCCACCGCGATCATCTGCATCACCAGAGGGGTGAAGAGGCCGCTGGCCCCGGCGGTGCGCAGCAGGCTCTCCCCCCGCTCGATGCCGCCCCGCATGTCGCGGATCTGCCCCGCCATCCAGGCGTTGTCCACCGCATCGGCCACCAGGGTCAGCGCCGTGTTGAGCGGCACGCCGGCCTTGAGCATCATGGAGAAGCTGCGGGCAAAACGGGCCAGCAGGGAGCGCTCTATGATGGAGCCGACGATGGGCAGCCGCAGCTGCCATCTGTGCCAGGCCAACCTGCCTTTGGTGGTGGCGACCCAGCGTCGCCAGCCGACGACGGCGCCCACCAGGATGGCGAGCAGCAGCCACCAGTAGTGAACGAAGAAGTGGGAGGTGGCCAGCAGGATCCGGGTCGCCAGCGGCAGCTCCACCCCGAACTTGGCAAACATCCCGGCAAAGACGGGGATCACCATGATGTTGAGGATCACCATGGCGACGGCGATGGCAATCATCACGAAGGTGGGGTAGCGCATGGCGGTCTTGATCCGCTTGCGGGTCTCCAGCTCCAGATCGAAATAGTTGGCGAGCTGCAGGAAGGCCTCCTCCAGCTGACCCGTGTTCTCCCCCACGTGGATGATGGCCACGAAAAGGCTGCTGAACACCTTCGGGTGCGACTGCATCGCGCTCGACAGCGGCCGGCCGTTGGCCAGATCCTCCCCCAGGGCGTGAAGCGCCCGCTTGAGGGGCTTGCTGTGGGCGCTCTCCTCCAGCCCCGCGATGGCGCGCAGGATAGGGATGCCTGCCCGGGTCAGGGCATACATCTGGCGGCTGAAGACCACCAGCTCCTCCAGCTTGACGCTCCCTTCCAGCAGCAGCGACCAGTCGATGCTGGCAGACCTGGCCTTGCCGGCCTTCAGCTCGGTAGGCATCACTCCGCGGCGCATCAGCTGCTCGGCGGCGGCCAGCTCGCTGACCGCTTCCACCACGCCGCTGACGGCCTGGCCCTGGCTGTCACGCCCCTTGTAGGCAAAACGGTTCATGGGCGACCCCGGCAGAGTGATTCAGTACGATCCAGATGCCTCATGCGTTACCCCAGGTCCTCGGCCAGCCGGAGCACCTCGTCCACCGAGGTGATCCCCTCGTGGGCATAGTCGAGCGCCGTCAGGGCCAGGGGACGGTAGTGCTCGTGCGCCCGTGCCGCCCGGGCAAACCCCTCGGCATCGTTGCGGCGCAGGGCATCCATCATGGGTTGATCCAGCTCCAGCAGCTCGTACACCCCGATCCGGCCCGCGTAGCCGGTGAAGTTGCAGCTCTGGCAACCCCGCCCCTTGCGATAGCGATGCTGCCCCGGCGCTTCACCGGAGAGCACCGAGAGCCAGGTGGCCTGCCCCTCGTCCGGCGCCGTCTCGCAGGCGCAGTGTTCACACACCCGCCGCACCAGGCGCTGGGCCACCACGGCCCGCAGGGCGCTCGCCACCAGATAGCCGGGCGCCCCCATGTCGATGAGACGCAGGGCGCTGGTCACGGCGTCGTTGGTGTGCAAGGTGGTCAGCACCAGGTGGCCCGTGATGGCGCCGCGCAGGCCGATCTCCACCGTCTCGTTGTCCCGCATCTCCCCCACCAGCAGGATGTCCGGATCCTGGCGCAGGGTGGAGCGCAGCACCTGGGAGAAGGTGAGCCCTATCTTGGGATTGACCTGCACCTGGCTGATGCGGGGCAGACGGTACTCCACCGGATCTTCCACCGTGATGATCTTGTGGCTGGCCTGGTTGAGCTCGGAGAGGGCGCCGTAGAGCGTCGTGGTCTTGCCGCTACCGGTCGGGCCCGTCACCAGGATCATGCCGTGAGGGCGTTTGAGCTGACGGCGGAAGCGGGTCAGGATGGCGGGTGGCATCCCGGTCTCGGCGAGCGACAAGATGCCGGAGGATTGATCCAGCAGCCGCATCACCACGGATTCCCCGTACTGCACCGGCATGGTGGACATCCGCACATCCACGTCGCGGCCGCGCACCTTCATGTTGAAGCGGCCATCCTGGGGCAGACGCTTCTCCGAGATGTCGAGCCCGGCCACCAGCTTGAGGCGCAGCACCAGCGCCTGGGCGATGCGCACCTCGCTCAGGATGTTTTCGTGCAGCACGCCGTCGATACGCTGGCGAATGCGCAGCACCTTCTCGTCCGGTTCGATATGGATGTCGGAGGCCCCCACCTGTACCGCGTCCTCGAACAGGGAGCGCAGCAGCTTGGCCACCGTCGCCTCCCCCTCGTCGGCTGCGGCATTGAGGCTGCCGGCCCCCAGCTCGAAGCCGGTCTCCTGGTGCTCTTCGTGCAGTTGCACCGCGAAGTTCTCTATCTCCCGGGTGCGGCGATAGAGGCGGTCGAAATACTCCAGCAGCTGGCCTTCCCGGGCCACGGCCAGCACCAGCTCCCGCGGGCTGAGCAGGGCAGCGATGGCGTCGAGGGCGCTCAGGTCCGCCGGATCCGACATCACCACGGTGACCTTGTCGTCGCTCAGGTTGACGGCCAGCGCCCGGTAGCGGCGCGCCTGCACCTCGGGCAACAGCGCCACGGCCGAGACGTCGATGGTAAGGTTGTTGAGATCGAAGAAGGGCACATCCAGCTGACGGGCGAGGAAGGTCAGCAGTTGCACCTCGCTGATGAAGCCGAGATCGATGAGGGTGGTCCCCAGCTTGCGGCCGGTCTGGCGCTGCTGCTGCAGGGCGAGCTGGAGCTGATCATCCGAGATGATCCGCTCCTGCACCAGCAGGTCGCCGAGGCGCATTTTCAGTCTGGGTTGTGCCATTGTTGCTCCGATCTCTGTTGCTTCACGCTCGCTGCCTGGTCCGATGGCATGGGCTCATCGAACTGCCGCTTTAATCAATGGGTCAGTTGGCCAATTCGTTGTTCAAGCCATTGGGTGGAGGCCTCCCCCAGATTGCCGTGCAACTGGGCATTGCGATAGGCATCCAGTGCCCGCTGACGGTGTCCCTGACCATCCTCCGCCACCCCCAGTCCTAGCCACCAGCGCCCCTGATCCGGCTGCTGGCGCAACAGCCTGACGTACATCTCGGACGCCTGGACAGGCTGCCCCAGCTCCTGGGCAAGACCGGCCCAGGTGGCGTAATAATCCAGATTGCTGGCAATATCGGGCTGATAGCCGGTGAGCCAATCCAGCGCCTTCTGCCGATCCCCTCCGCTGATGGCCACACGGGCCAGCAGCAGACGCAGGTCCGCCTGCGCGGGATCCAGCCTCAGCCCCTCTTCCAGCACCTGGGCGGCCTCGGTCAGCCGTCCGGCGCCATAGAGCAGGCCCGCCAGCTGTTCCCGCGCCCCCTGGTTGTGGGGATCGTGGGCCAGCACTTCGTAGTAGCCATCCTGCGCCTCCTGCATCCGTCCCTTGGCCATGGCCGTGGTCGCCTTGCGCTCGGCCAGGGTGGCCAGCTCGGCGTCGGAGAGTTCCACCGTCTCGATCTTCAGGATCCCGGGTTTACGCGGCGCGGCGGGTGCAGGCGCCTCTTCGGCGCTCTGCTCAGCAGCCAGCTCGGCATAGAGGTCCGGCTGCAGCTCCTCGTCGCTCGGGATCGTCTCGTCCCCCAGCGCTTCCTGCGGATTACCCTCATCGGCCGGAGCCTGCTCGGCTGCGGAGGGGGCCACTCTCGCGGCGGTCGACTCGGCACCGACGGCGGGCACCTTTGCCATTGGCGCGGCAGAGGAGACCGCCTGTGTGGTGGCCACCACCGCCAGGGGCGCGGATGGCGCCGCCGCAGGGGCAGTGCGGAGGGCCTCGACCTGCGCCGCTGGCAGGGAGGCTCGCTGGCTCTGCTGCCAGAAGATCCAGGTGCGCCAGCCGAGGATCCCCAGGGCCAGGGTACACAGCAGGGTCAGCACCAGCATCCACCAGCCTTGCTGGCGCACCGGCGCCACATAGACGGCGGCGCCCTCGGCCTCTTGCTGACGCCTATCCAGATCTTTCAGCATCTGATTGATCACGCTCATGACCAGACTCCATACGCCAGGGCAGTGCCCAGCAACAACAACAGGGGCCACCAGAAGGTGAGACGGCCACGGCGGGCATCATCGGTATCCCGGATGGCGAGCCGGACCAGGGCGCTGTCGATCCGCCGCACACCGCGGCCATAGGCCAGCATCAGGCACTTCTGCGCCAGTATGTTGATGAGGCGGGGAATGCCGCGGGATGCGCGCCACAGCCTGCGCAGGGCGCGGCCATCGAACAGGGCGGCTCCGCGATAACCGGACACCTGCAGCCGGTACTCCAGATAGGCCCGGGTCTCGTCGAGCCGCAGCGGCCGCAGGCGGTAGGAAAAACCGATGCGCTGGCGCAACTGGCGAAGACGGGGCTGCCCGAGCCTGGCATCCAGCTCGGGCTGGCCGAACAACACGATTTGCAGCAGCTTGCTGGATTCGGTTTCCAGGTTGCCAAACAGCCGGATCGCCTCCAGGGTCTCGTCCGGCAGGGCTTGCGCCTCGTCGATCAGCACCACCACCCTGCTCCCCTGCCGATGCAGGGAGATCAGATGGCGGTGAATACGATCCGTGAGATCCAGCTCGCTCTCCCCCGCCAGCGTCAACCCCAGCTCCAGGGCCAGGGCCGTGCGCAGCTCCCCCGGAGTGAGATGGGGGTTGGGCAGCCAGGCCAGGCGCACCGGGCAGGCCTCGGAGCCGAGCTCGCTCAGCAGTTTGCGACAGAGCAGGGTCTTGCCGGTGCCGACCTCGCCGGTCACCTTGATGAACCCCTCCCCCTGGGAGAGCGCCCAGTTGAGCACCTGCATGGCCTCCTCGTGGGGGGGCAGGCCGTAATAGAAACCGGTGTTCGGGGTCAGGCCGAAGGGGGCCTCCCGCAGTCCGAAGTGACTCAGATACATGCTCCCTCCCGGCCAGAGTCCAGGGCGCGCAGCCGCAGACAGCCCCGGATCAGCGACATGGCGCCACCGCCGTCGGGCAGGGCAGACTGGCAGCAGCCGGGAGGCGCCACCACATGGGAGAAGAAGTGCTCAACAGGCGCGTCATCCCGGATCAGCCCTTGGGGGGATACCATTTGTCGAGCAGCTCGGAGGAGCGTTGCAGCTCTTTCTGCCAGGTGTCCTTTTCCACCACGGTGGGCTTGAGCAGGATCACCAGCTCCACCTTGCGGTTGCTCTCCCGGCGGTTGGTGAAGGCCTCGCCGACCCAGGGGATGTCACCCAGCAGGGGCACCTTGCTGACAATCTCCTGCCTGTCGGTCTTCATCAGACCACCGATGACGATGATGTCCCCATTGTTGGCCTGCACCACGGTATCGGACTCGCGGATGGAGCTCTTGGCCAGCGGCAACACCAGGGGATCGGCGGTGCCGACGTTGATGGTCTTGCTCTGCTCCTCGGTGTCGATGACGGAGGGGTGGATATGCAGCAATACCTTGCCCTGCTCGTCGATCTGGGGCGTCACGTCCAGGGCTATCCCCGAGAAGAAGGGGGTCAGCTCCACGTTCGGGGTGACGATGGGGGCCGAAGTCCCCGAGGTGGTGGTGGTGGTCGAGGCGTTGGTGACGAAGTATTCGTCCGTCCCCACCTTGATCACCGCTTTCTGGTTGTTGGTGGCCGTCACGCGCGGGCTGGAGAGGGTGTTCACATCCCCCTGGGTCTTGAGCAGGCTGACCGCGACGTTGAAGTTGCCATCGGAGATGGTGAAACCGGCGCCGCCCCCCAGAGCCCGGAAGATCTGGTTGGGGGTCGAAGCGATGGGGCTGTCCATGAGGGAGCCGCCCCCCGTGATGCCCTTGCCGCCGTCCCAGCTTGCGGAGAGGCCGCTCCAGTCCACCCCCTGCTCGTAACCCTCGTTGAGGGACACTTCCAGGATCCGCGCCTCCAGCACCACCTGGCGCTTGAGGTGTTCGCCGGACTGGTCCAGGAACTCGCGCACCGCCTTGAGCTCTTTGGGATAGGCGCGCACCGTGACCAGGCCCGCCTGGGGACTGGTGATGACGGCCCGCCCTTCCCCTGTGCCGATCAGGGTCTGCAGGGCATCCCGCAGATCGGTCCAGTAGTCGTTGTTGCTGTCCGTCTCGATGCGGGTGCCGTTGCTGTTGGTGTTGTTGTCACCGCTGGCGGTGTTGCCCTGGCTGTTGTTGTTGCCACTGTTGTTCAGGCCGTTGTCGAAGTTGTTGTTATTGCCATTGTTGTTGTCGTTGGCCGTCACCCCGCCTGTGCTCACCGAGGTACGGGAGAGACCGCGCCGGGCCATCATCAGGTAGTTGACCGGAATGGTCTCGGTACGCAGACCGGCGGGATAGACGTGGAACACGTTGCCCTTGCGCTGTACGTCGAAGCCGTACATGTCGCCGACGGTCGCCAGCGCCTCCTGCAGGGTCACGTCCTTGAGCTCTACCGAAATGACGCCCGCCACACCGGGATGGACCGCCACGCTGTAGCGGGAGCCCTTGAACAGGGAGCCGAAGAACTCCACCGCGTCCACGTCATGGGCCGCGATACGCATCCGCTTCTCGGGAATGGTCATCGGCTGCTGGGGACGATTGAGCTGCAACAGCTCGCTCTGCACCGAGGGCGGCAGGGAAGTCAGGGGGGCGGTCGGGCTCTGCTCGCTCATCGCCTGCTTGAGTGCATCTTTGGCCTGTACCGGCTCGGGGTGACGATAGGTAGTGCAACCCGCCACCGCCAGCGCGAGGGGAAGCAGACAAAAAGGGTGTTTTTTCATGTTATTCGTGCACCTGACTCGCTATGAAACTCGACAAACCTGGCCCGCACCATCCCGTGCGACACCCACTTCACATCCGGATCTTGCTGCCAAACAAGGTCAGTGTCTGGCGTTTGCCCGCTTTTTCCAGCACCACGCTGTCGGCGCCGATCCCCACCAGCCGGAATCCGTTGACCTGCTGGCCGACCCGGTAGCTTTGACCGTCGAGCACCGCCAGGGCGGGCCCGCTCCCCAGGATGACGCTCTGCAACCTGGGCAGACCGGCCTCCTTGGCGACACTCGCCGCCGAGCCGGATCCCGCCAGGGGCATGGTGGGATCCTGCAGCACCTCGGCCTGGGCCTGCAGCGCAAGCAGGCTCCCCCACAGGGCCAGCCAGCGCCAGGATGGGAAGGCAAAAATGCGGGATCCCGTCCCGCCGACATGCCGCTTAACCACGGATGAACTCCTTGCTGGTGCTGAGGGTGTAGATCTCCATCGCTACCGCCGCCTTGGGATGCTCGACCACCCGGTAGTCAAAGCCCTTCCAGTAGAAGTGGCGAGGCAGGGCTTCGAGCGCTTTCAGGTACTGGTAGACATCGAAATAGCCGCCCTCCAGCTGAAGCCGGATGCCGTGCCTGAACAAGTTCACCTTCTGCTCCCCGGCCATCAGCGGCTCGGGTTTGAGGGAGGTGAGCGCCAGCATATGCAGGTTGGCGGAGCGGGACAACAGGGCTTCCAGCACCGCGGGCATTTCGTGGGCGGGGATCAGATCCACCGTCTGAGCCAGCAGCTCGGCATCCATCTGGCGCAGGGAAGTCTCGACGCCGAGATCGGAAGAGCGTCGTGTAGGGAAAGAGTGTA
>OGHX01000640.1_pt1 | contig 10095 bp, 9 predicted proteins | sample 1571651 | NCBI WGS metagenome assembly OGHX01 (sample SAMEA2582030, study PRJEB24529) | metagenome | biome: Human gut stool | place: China | collected 2011
TAGGGGCGGGCTGGACGTCTGCGTCAGCCTGCGAAGTCATATACTTGCTGGGCGGCACACCTTTGGCGCGCTTGAACACCCGCGAAAAATAGAACTGGTCGAGGAAGCCCACCGATGCCGCCACCTCGGCGATGGACAGTGTGCCGCTGCGCAGCAGCTTGCAGGCTTCGTTGACCCGGTATTCGGTCAGATAGTCGATGGGGCTCTTGCCCACATTGAGCATGAACACCCGGTACAGATGGCTCCGGGAGACGCCGACGCTCTTGGCGACATCGTCGATGGAGATGTCGTGGGAGTAGTTGAACTGGATGTACTTGATGGCGTTCAGGACATACTGGCTGGAAGAAGAGGTGCTGTGGGGGCGGCTCTCGCTGGTCTCCCGCATCAGGGCGGCGATGAACAGGTAGAGATAGCCCACCATCGCGGCCTCGTCCTGGGGCTGCAGGCCGCGGGACGAGTAGATGCTGCTCAGGGCCGCCCGCATCCCCTCCAGGTCCTGGGTGTGGTGGACGGGGGCAGCGTCGGTGAAAGGCAGCTGCGCCGCAAGCTTGTGGGCGCAGGCACCGTTGAAGCCGACCCAGCTGTACTCCCACGGCTGGACCTCGTCGGCAGTATAGCGGATGAGCTGGCTGGGGCGGGCAAAGAACAGATCGCCCGGCACGACCTCGTAGGTGCGCCCGCCGACCTCGAACACGCCCTTGCCCGAGACGACCAGATGGATGAGGTAGTGGTCCCGGATGCCGGGACCCCAGGTCTGCCCCGGAGCACAGCGCTCCAGGCCGCAGTTGAAGATGGACAGCTCAATGTTGTTGGTGTAGTTCTGCTTGAACGACTGCTTGTAGACGTCTGCCATTGCGGTTCCCTCCTGCCTGTTGGCTCTATAGCCTGAGTATACCACATCTGCCCCCGCAAATTCAACAAAAGTACATCTTATTCTTTGGGCTGGACACCGAAAATTACTTTTTTTGCGGGTTGAAATTGCAAAATGGCAGCGGATGCATTACAATAGCGGTAACAAACCGAACATTGCAGAGAGTGCAGGGAGGGGTTCTGGATGGCAACCAGCAGGCAGCTCAGAGAACAGATCGCAGCAGGGAGGTGGGACGCTGCGCTGGCCGCGCTCTACGGCGGCAGCGAAAAGGTCCTGGCCCGCCAGCGCAGCCGTTATGGTGCGGCCCTCGAGCAGTTTGAGCTTTACTATGGGCCGGGGCGGCAGGTGCAGGTCTATTCGGCCCCGGGCCGCACAGAGCTTGGCGGCAACCACACCGACCACCAGCACGGTTACGGTCTTGCGGGTGCGGTCACGCTGGACCTTGTGGCGGTGGCATCCCGGAACGAGGATGGCTTCATCCGGGTCAAGTCCCGTGGCTTCAACAAGCTGGACGTCATTGATTTGACCGAAGCGGAGCCGCAGCAGGGGGAGAGCACCCACTCGGCCAGCCTCATCCGGGGCATCGCGGAGGGCTTCCGGGCAAAGGGCTGCGATGTGGGCGGCTTCGATGCCTACACGGCCAGCGATGTGCTGCGGGGCTCGGGACTGTCCAGCTCAGCAGCCTTTGAGATGGGCGTGGCCATGATCCTCAACACAGAATACGGCTGCGGCCTGGACGCCCCTGCGCTGGCCCGCATCTGCCAGTTTGCGGAGAATACCTACTTCGGCAAGCCCAGCGGTCTGCTGGACCAGCTGACCAGCGCCGTGGGCGGGGTGCTCTTTGCGGATTTCGCCGACCCGACGGCACCGAAGATCGAGAAGATCCATGCCGACGGCGTCCTGCCCGAGGGCATGACCCTCTGCGTCACCGATACCCGCGCCAGCCACAGCGAGCTGACCGGCGAGTTCGCGGCCATCCGGAACGAGATGGAGGCCGTGGCGGCCTGTCTGGGCGGCAAGGTGCTGGGCGAGGTGGACGAGAAACGCTTCTGGCAGGAGCTGCCCCGTCTGCGGGAACAATGCGGCGACCGCGCTGTGCTGCGTGCCATCCACTATTTTGAGGAGAATGCCCGTACCCTTGCCCAGAGAGCTGCTCTTGCGGCGGGAGACTTTGCCGCCTTTGCCCGGCTGGTGGAGAAGAGCGGCCACTCGTCCTTTGAGTGCTGCCAGAATGTCTACTGCGCTTCTTCGCCGAAGCATCAGGGGCTGTCGGCGGCGCTGGCCATCAGCCAGAGCATCCTTGCAGGCACCGGCGGTGCATGGCGGATGCAGGGCGGCGGCTTTGCCGGAACGATCCAGGCTTTTGTACCGGATGCGCTGGTAAAGCGCTACTGCGCTGCGATGGAAGCACTGTTCGGCCCGGGCTGCTGCTATCTGCTCTCGCTGCGGGAGCAGGGAGCTGTGCGGGTCCTGTAAAACACAAAAAGAATGCCCTGCGGCATGGTGAGAGTCCACCGCCGCAGGGCATTCTTTTGTTTTTGGAAAGGTCAGCCGCGCTGAGACTTTGCGTCTGCACGCAGAGCGCTCATATCGTTCTTGTAGGCCTGAAGGTCTTCTGCAGCCTTGCTCGGTCCGCCGAAGAAGAAGGTGTGGACGCCTTCCACGGCATTGAAGCCGGCCTTGACCACATTGAACAGCAGCTTCGGAATGAACGAGATGGAGAGAGAGAGCAGTCCACCTCGAAAGAAGAAATCAGTGAAACGGAGATGGTCCGTAAATGAGGTCCATGCGTCACGAAATGCGCCGCCGCCGCCAAGAAGGGCTTTTTCTCCGTCCGTTACAACAGCATAGGAAGAAGGCATCTGGATGCGTTTCATAAACGACTCCTTTCTATCACTCCGTCAAATCAAACAGACTCAGGCAGCTGCAGCCACGATGGGGTCGGTGATGCCGGCATCCTGCTGCTGGGACGCGGCAATATTTGCCTTGGTCTGGGCGTAAGCATTCTTGAGCTCAATGAAGATGGACTTGACCGTGTTATAGATCTGGATAGCCTGCATTGCGCCGTACCAGCCAGCGAGAGCGCCGACCGCTACAGTGGCAGCTTTGCCGGCCTTGTTCTGGCCGTCCCAGTAATAGGAGACCGACTGGGACAGGGTCAGGCCGTCCTCGTGCATCAGAAGCAGACCGCCCACAGCCGCCGTAAGGGCAGCTTTGCCCATCAGCTGGGCGAAGTTGACCGTGAAGTTCACAGCGGCAGTGAGGAGGTTCTCGGGGTGAAATTCGATGAGGTAAGAACCGATCTGAAGGGCACCGCCGTCGATGTAGGTCATCTCGTCGGCAGAGATGACGGCATAAGCAGCCGGCATCATCGGACTCTGATATGTAAGTTCCATAGGGGAATGCTCCTTTCACACATACGCTCCGCCGGAGACGGAGACTAAACTATCTGGATTATAGCATAACTGCCGAAAAACAACAAGAGAGCGCAGAAACAGAATCGGAACGGGATTTGGGACGCCAAAGCACAAAAATCAAGCGAAACGGACGGAAAAACGCTAAAATATAAAGGGAATGCCCCGGAAAAGGCTCCGAAAAAATGTTGTGTTAAAATTTCGGCAAAAGGCGGAGAAAACAGCAGCGCCCCGGCTGCTGTCCGGTGAGGGAACGGCAGGCAGGGCGCTGCTGCTATCAGGATGAATCGGAGAAAAATAGGGAAAACTTAAAGTTCTTCGCCCGGCACACGGTGGTACAGTGCGGTCAGCTCAGCGATGTGAGCGCTGAGGGCCGGGGTGAGCGGCTGGGTGAGCCGCCACTGCCAGTTGGCACCCTGAGTGCTGGGGGTATTGATGCGGGCCTCAGCGTCCAGATGGAGCCAGTCGGCCAGCGGGATGACCGCCATGTCCGACACGCAGGAAAGGCAGGCGCAGATCATGGCCTCAGTGAGGTCTTCGGGTGCGCAGCGCAGGTAGCGGCAGGCATAGGCCACATCCTCGGCGCTGGCGCTCTGACGCCAGCCCTCGGCGGTCACGTTGTCGTGGGTTCCGGTGTAGACCACGCTGTTGCGGGGGTAGGTGTAGGGCAGGTAGTTGCCCGGCTCGCGGCTGTCAAAGGCGAACTGCATGATCTTCATGCCCGGGTAGCCGCTTGCGGCCAGCATGGCCTTGACCTCGGGGGTCAGATAGCCCAGGTCCTCGGCGATGATGCCGCCCTCGCCCAGCGCCTTGTGGATGGCGTCAATGAAAGCGCGGTCAGGGCCTTTCTCCCAGTGACCGCCCGCAGCGGTCTTGTTCCCGGCGGGGATGGAGTAGTAGCTCTCGAAGCCCCGGAAATGGTCGATGCGGACGACGTCGTAGATGGAAGTGGCGTGTTTGATGCGCTGCTTCCACCAGCGGAAGTCTTCGGCCTCGTGGCGGGGCCAGTCGTAGAGCGGGTTGCCCCAGAGCTGACCGTCGGCGGCAAAGGCGTCGGGCGGACATCCGGCAACGCTGGTCAGGTGGACGGCGCCGTCGGTCTGGAACAGCTCCGGGCGGGTCCAGAGGTCGCTGGAATCGGGGCTGACGTAGATGGGGATGTCGCCCACCAGCTGGATGCCGTGGCTGTTGGCGTAGGTCTTGAGGGCGTTCCACTGGGTGTAGAAGAAGAACTGCACGGCCTTGTAGTAGTCCACCTCATCGGCCAGCCGCTCCTTGGCGGCGGCGAGGGCCGCAGGCTCCCGGGTGCGCAGGTCGTCGGGCCAGTCGGCGAGACCGGCCTGCCCCTGCTCGGCCTTGACGGCCATGAAGAGGGCATAATCCTCGAGCCAGCCGCTCTGGGCTTCACAGAAAGCCTCATAGGCCGGGGTGGGGGAAGCCAGCAGCCGGTCGGCCGCTTTATGGAGCACCACGGGCCGCTGCTGGTAGAGCGCACCGTAATCGACGGGACCCACCGGCTGGGGCGCGGGCAGCTCAGCCTCGGTGAGGAGGCCGTCCGCTGCCAGCAGACGGAAATCAATAAAGTAGGGGTTGCCGGCAAAGGCAGAAAAGCTCTGGTAGGGGCTGTCTCCGTAGCCCGTAGGGCCGATGGGGAGTATCTGCCAGTAGGTCTGCTTTGCGGCCGCAAGGAAATCGACGAAGGCAAAGGCTTCATCTCCCAGCGTGCCGATGCCATAAGGACCCGGCAGGCTGAAGACGGGCATCAGAATGCCGCTTGCACGCATGGCTGGAACCTCCTTGTTTTAACCCTTGACAGCGCCTGCCACGACACCCTCGATGATGTACTTCTGGCAGGTCATGTAAAGGATGATGATGGGGATGATGGCGATGATGATGCAGGCCATCATGGGGGCCAGCTCGACGCGGCCATAGCCGCCGCGGAAATACTGGATAGCCATGGGAATGGTGCGGTACTTCTTGATGTCCAGCACCAGCGTGGGCAGCAGGTAGTCGTTCCAGACCCACATCGTCTCAAGGATGGCAGTGGAGATCATGGTGGGCTTGAGGATGGGGAAGACGATCTTGAAGAAGATCTGGATGGGGTTGCAGCCGTCGATCATGGCAGCCTCTTCGATCTCGATGGGGACGCTCTTCATGAAGCCGGTGAACATGAACACGGCCAGACCGGCACCGAAGCCCAGATAGATGATGCAGATGTTCCAGGGGGTGTTCAGATTGAGGGTGTCGGCGGTCTTGGACAGGGTGAACATGACCATCTGGAAGGGGACGACCATGGAGAAGACGATGAGCAGATTCATGAACTTGCTCAGCTTGTTGTTCACGCGGGTAAGGTACCAGCCGGTCATGGAGCAGCACAGCAGGATGAGGGCCACGCTGGACACGGTGATGACGAGGCTGTAGCCCAGGCTGGACAAAAAGCCCATCTTGGTGACGCCGTAGATGTAGTTGCTAAGGCCCGCGAAGGTCTCAGCCGTAGGCAGCTGGAAGACGGTGGAAGTGGTGAAGGTGCCTTCTATTTTCAGGCTGTTCAGCAAGATCAGGACGATGGGGTAGATCCAGAGCAGGCACAGCAGGCTCATGATGACAGTGAGGATGTTGTCCCACATTTTTTTATCTTTCGGCATTACTGCTGCACCTCCTTGGAGCGGGTAAACTTGAGCTGGATGAGCGAGATGACCACGACGACGAGGAAGAACACCACGGCCTTTGCCTGGCCGATGCCCTTCCACTGAGCGCCGGAGCGGCCATAGAAGGTATTGTAGATGTTCAGGGCCAGCATCTCACTGGCGTTGGCAGGCTCACCGGCGGTCAGGGCCACGTTCTGGTCGAACAGCTTGAAGCTGTTGGTCAGGGTGAGGAAGGTGCAGATGGTGACGCTGGGCATGACCATCGGGATCTTGATCTTGAACAGGATCTCACGGTCGTTTGCGCCGTCGATCTTCGCGGCCTCGATGAGGTCGCCGGGGACGCTCTGCAGGCCCGCGACGTAGATGATCATCATGTAGCCGATCTGCTGCCAGCACATCAGGATGACCAGACCGACGAAACCGGCCTTGGCGTCCAGCGCCAGCAGAGGCTTCTGCAGGTTGGCCAGCACACCGTTGAGCAGGATCTGCCAGATGTAGCCCAGCAGGATGCCGCCGATGAGGTTCGGCATGAAGTAGACGGTGCGGAAGAGGTTGGTGCCGCGGATGCCGCGGGTGAGCACCAGCGCGATGGCGAAGGCGCACACATTGATGAGCACGGTGCTTACCACCGTAAAGGCAGCGGTGAACCCAAAGGCGTGGAGGAAGGTCTCATCCGAAAAGACGTTGATGTAGTTCTGCAGGCCCACGAAGGTGGTTTTGCTCACGGTGGTGAAACGCTGGAAGGAAAGATAGATGCCCCAGATGAAGGGCCAGATGAAGCCGATGATGAACGCCAGCAGGGTGGGCAGTACGAACACCGGCCAATATTTACTGATGGCCTTTTGCATGATATACCTCCTGAAAAAGAAGGGGAGGCGGGCGAACACATCGCCCGCCTCCCCGTTATCCAGCTATTGCGGAAGAAGGAGTGCGCTTAGCCGTTGGCCAGCTTGTACTCCTTGGCCCAGCCGTCCACAAAGGCAGTGACCACATCGTCCCAGCTGCCGGTGCCTGCTGCGTAAGCGGTCAGTGCAGAGCCGACGCCGTTCTTCCACTCCTCGGAAGGCATGGTGGAGAAGCACCAGTCCACGCTGGTCTTGCCAGCGGCAACGTAATCGTTGGCGATGGCGATGAGGGGGTTGGTGGAGTCCTTGGCGGCCTTGAAGGGGATGACGAAGCCCATGTCATCGGCCATAGCGGAAGTGCCCTCGTCGGAGGTGACACACCAGTTCAGGAAGTCCAGAGTAGCCTGAATGTCCTCATCGGAGGAGGTGTTGTTGACGCACCAGAAGTTCTCGGAGCCGGTGCACAGGCCCTGGTTCTCCTCGCCCTCAGCGCCGATGTAGATGGGCAGCATGCCCAGATTGTCGTCGCCCAGATCCTTCACATCGCTGTAGGCCCAGGTGCCGTTCTGGTAGAAGACGGCCTTCTTGCCCACGAACTCAGCCACAGCGTCGTTGCCGGTCTTGGAAGCCAGCAGCTTGGGGTCGCAGGTAGAGTCGGTGATGTACAGGTCCCAGATCTTCTTGTAGTTGTCGAGGTAGGTGCCCTTGATGGCGTCGGTGGAGCCGATGCCGTCAGCCTTGTACTCATAGTAGATGGGCAGGTTTGCCAGATGGGTCTTGAAGCGCCAGTCGGAAGAACCGTCCATGCCGGCGGAGGTGAAAGCACCATCGACGCCCAGCTCAGCCTTGCGGGCCTGGATGTCGTCGGCGACCTTCTTCAGGTCATCGAAGCCCTTGATGTCGTCCTGGGTGTAGCCGGCGGCGGTCAGCAGCTCCTTGTTGTAGATGATGCCGTAGGTCTCGATGACGTAAGCGATACTGGTAACGGCGTCGCCGTCCTTCAGTGCGAAGGAGTCGCTGGTCAGCTGGCCGTAGACATCGCTGCCGGACAGGTCAAGGCAGTAGTCCTTCCAGTTTGCCAGACCCACAGGGCCGTTGACCTGGAACAGGGTAGGAGCCTCGCTCTTCTCCATCTCGCTCATCAGGGTGGTCTCATACTGGCCGGAAGCGGCGGTCACGACGGTGACAGGCACGCCGGTCTGCTTGGTGTAGGAAGCAGCCAGATCCTGCCAGGCCTGATCCTGCTCGGGCTTGAAGTTCAGGTAGTAGACCTTGCCGGCAGCTGCGGGAGCGGCAGAAGCTGCGGTAGAACTGGCGGTGGAAGCAGCGGTGCTGCTGGAGGAGCCGCCGCAGGCAGCCAGACCGAGGGCGGCAGCAGAAGCGCCGGCGACCTTCAGGAAATTACGACGAGAAATCATTTTTTTCATAATTGTTCTCCTTCTTCATCATGTGATATACACATTCCGCCTGGCAGCGGAAATGAGACGAAATAAATCAGACCGCCCTTACGCTCTCACCGACCTGCAGCTCAGGCTGGAGGGTGATCTTCTGGGCCGGGGCGCCATGCTCGATCTGCCGCACCAGCAGCTCGATGCTCTGGAGTGCGATCTGCTCGCCGGGCTGGACGATGGTGGTCATCACCGGCACACAGTAGCGGGACATCGAGATGCCGTCGAAGCCGATGACCGATATATCTTCCGGCACCCGGAACCCGGCGCTCACCAGCGCCCGGATGGCACCGAAAGCGATGACATCGCTCATGGCGAACAGGGCAGTGAACTCGGCCCGGCGGGCCAGCAGGCTGTTCATGGCGTGGTAGGCAGACTCGAAATCGTAGTTGGACAGGCCGTAGAGCCGGTCGTCAAAGGTGAGCCCGGCATCCTCCATGGCATCCTGTGCGCCGAGGCGGCGCATCCGACTGGGGTAACTGGTGGTGGGGCCGCCGAGAACTGCCGGTGGCCCTGCGCGATGAGGTGGGAGACGGCGGTGCGGGCCGCAGCCCGGTCATCCACGCCCACCATCGAGAGGTTCGGGAAATCCAGTTCGTCGGAGACCAGCGTCGTCAGCACCGAGGGGACGGTGATGTTCGCAAAGCCCTGCTGGAAGTTCGCCACGCTGCCGCCGAGGAATATCATGCCTTTGGGCTTTATCTCCCGCAGGATCTTTTGGGCGGCGTCTATCTCGTTGGCATTCTCGTCCAGGTAGGAGACGATGCCACTGTACCCGTAGAGGGTCGCGGCCCGCTGCAGCTGAACGAGGAAGTCCGAGAAGAAGAGGTTCCGGGTACCCTTGACCACAAAGACGAGGCTGCGGGACTGCTGGATCTTCAGCTGCCGGGCGTTGGTGTTTGGCACGAAGCCCGACTCCCGCATCATCTGAAGCACCTTTTCTTTCGTTTCGGGACGCACATCCGGCCGGTCATTGATGACGCGGGAGATGGTGCTGACGGAACAGCCGCTCAAACGGGCAATGTCTTTGATGGTCATGTTCGGCATTCCGGGAAGCACCTCTCTTTCGGTCGAAGTTCTGGTTTTTACTGAAATCGTGCGGGAACGATGTCGGGAACGGTTTCAGTGACTATAGTATGGCATAATTTGTGGAATAAATCAATAACCTCAAAACACTTTTGGCAGAATTGCATAACAAATCGACCCTCCTTTGTGCAGGTTGATTTGCCCGCAGAGCGAAAAGCGAATTGATTTCCGGCAATTCCCGGTACACGTCAAAATCTCCCGGGACGACCGTACTCTTTTGTAACTTTTCGAGCAAAAAAGCGCGTTCTCATGCAGGATGGATACAAGCTGAACCGACGGGCCGGAGCAAAAATGAGCCGAAAAAATCCCGGTATCCCTGCCGCCGGAGCGGAAAGGATACCGGGAATGAGATCTCTGGGGTTTACTCGGCGCGCAGGGCTTTGACGGGGTTGCACTTGGCTGCGCCGCGGGCCGGGATGATGCCGGCCAGAATGGTGAGCAGGGTAGCCAGTGCCACGAGGAAGAGGGCTGCATCCACGGGCAGGGAGGCAACGAGGGTCGAAGTGCCGGAGACTTTCTGGATGATGATGTTTCCGGGGATGAGCAGTATCTCGCTGAGGACGATGCCCATGACGCCCGAGCAGAGGCCGATGATGAAGGTCTCTGCGTTGAACACCTCGGAGACGTTCCGCTTGGAAGCGCCGATGGCGCGCAGGATGCCGATCTCCTTCCGGCGCTCGAGGACGCTGATATAGGTGATGACGCCGATCATGATGGAGGAGACGACCAGCGAGATCGGAAGAGCGTCGTGTAGGGAAAGAGTGTAGATCTCGGTGGTCGCCG
>OGHX01000641.1_pt1 | contig 10090 bp, 9 predicted proteins | sample 1571651 | NCBI WGS metagenome assembly OGHX01 (sample SAMEA2582030, study PRJEB24529) | metagenome | biome: Human gut stool | place: China | collected 2011
TTAACGGCGACCATGAAAAGATTAAGCAGATTGATAAAAAGATTGCACAGAAAATGGGCTTTGAAGCATGTCATCCGGTATCAGGACAGACTTATTCAAGAAAAGTAGATACAAGAGTATTAAATATTCTTGCAGGCATTGCGGCAAGCGCACATAAGTTCTCTAACGATATCCGCTTATTACAGCATTTAAAGGAAATCGAAGAACCGTTTGAAAAATCACAGATTGGTTCATCAGCCATGGCTTATAAGAGAAATCCGATGAGAAGTGAAAGAATGGCATCTTTAGCAGATTATGTCATCTGTGATGCGTTAAATCCGGCAATCGTATCTTCTACACAGTGGTTTGAAAGAACACTGGACGATTCAGCCAACAAGAGATTATCCGTTCCGGAAGGATTTTTAGCAGTAGACGGTATCTTAGACCTTTACTTAAATGTTGTAGACGGACTGGTTGTATATGATAAGGTTATCAACAGAAGACTGATGTCAGAGCTTCCGTTCATGGCAACCGAAAATATCATGATGGACGCTGTAAAGGCAGGCGGCGACAGACAGGAACTGCACGAAAGAATCCGCGAGCTTTCTATGGAAGCAGGCAAGCGTGTAAAGCAGGAAGGCTTAGAAAACAACCTGCTTGAATTAATCGCAGCAGATCCGATGTTTAACGTAACGCTTGAAGAATTACAGGCAAAATTAGACCCGATGAAGTATGTCGGACGTTCTAAGGAGCAGGTTGAAGAATACTTAGCAGAAGTGATTCAGCCGATTCTTGCTGCAAGCAAAGACGAGCTGGGCATGACAGCAGAGATTAACGTATAAAAAGAAAAAAGAAACAGCTGATAACGGCATTGTATATTGGTAGACAGCGATATACAGTGCCGTTATTTTTATGGTATAATGCAAGCGTGGATTTTTTAAATCGTAATTTAATTATTTAAGGGATGAATAATGAATAATAAGTCAATTATCAAAGGTTTTTTATTTCCGACATTGCTTCAGATAACTGTTGTTGCGGCACTGGTTGGGATACTAAAAGCGAAAGGGTATGAATTGGGATACAATTCGTTTTTGGGAATGGTTTTTATTATATTTGGCGGTGTGTCATCTGCACTTTGGGGTGTATTTTACCAAATCAAATATAATGCTAAAAGACCGTTAAGTATATTAAAAGATTTTTTCGATATAAAGCAATCAATTAAAATCTATGCAGTAGTACTGGTATTTTTATTTATGGATTTTTGTTCTGTGATAGTAAGTAAAGGATTTAAAATAGGAAGTTTACTGATTCTGTTAGTTCTTTTCTTTAAGGCAATAGCATTTGGCGGAATAGAAGAAATGGGCTGGAGATATTCGTTTCAACCTTGCTTAGAGAAAAAGATTCCATATATTGCTGCAACGATTATTACTTTTTTATGTTGGAGCATATGGCATTTCCTGTTCTTTTATATTGATGGCAGTATAGAAATTGTTAATGTTCCGTATTTCTTATTGGGATTATTAACAAACTGTTTTATTTTTTCGGCGTTGTTTGCATATTCAAATAGTTTGTGGATATGTGTAATGACACATGCCTTAATTAATACATTATCCCAAATTACTGTAAATGATAATGCACTTATAGGTAATATATTCAAAGTAGTATGTATATGTTTTGCGTGTTTTTTATTTCATGTATCAAAGAGGAAAAGAATATAAGTTATTGTATCCCCGCAGATCGAAAGTTGTTTAATGGAGAATGTATGAAGAAGAGAATAACACTTATTGTTTTTTCGGTGCTAATAATTGTTGCTTTATATGTGTTGTATTGTTTTAATTATATTCCACATAAAAAATATACAAATGCAGATTTCAATATAGAAGCTTACAAGAGCAATATTGATAAAGACAATGATGGTATAGATGACCAAACAGATATATTAAATATATTTAAATTTTATATCTGATTTTTGATTATCCGCATAAACACTATACTTTCAAGCATTTTGAAATATAGGAAAGCACTCATTTTACCACGAATTTACCACGATTGAATGAGCCTTGATATGACGTAAGAATTTGAAAAGGACACCGTATAGTTTGGTGTCCTTTTACATGAAAATCATTAGTCGCTATTGATTGTTATTATACATTTTGTTAATTGTTCTTATTTCTTTTACGTTTTTTACCGAAAATCATGAGTATTGTCCGAGAGTGATTGGTCTTGCGTATGGTTAACCCTAAAGTTATGGAAATAAGACTTAGAAGCAAACTTAAGAGTGTGTTGATAGTGCATTATCTTAAAATTTTGTATAATAGGAATTGAAGTTAAATTAGATGCTAAAAATTTGTAATTAAGAAGGAGGGATTCGTCATGTTGGTATTCCAAATGCGTAATGTAGATAAAACATCTACTGTTTTGAAACAGACTAAAAACAGTGATTACGCAGATAAATAAATACGTTAGATTAATTCCTACCAGTGACTAATCTTATGACTTTTTAAACAGATAACTAAAATTACAAACAAATCGTTTAACTTCTGTATTTATTTATAGATGTAATCACTTCAGGAGTGATTACATGAACAAAAATATAAAATATTCTCAAAACTTTTTAACGAGTGAAAAAGTACTCAACCAAATAATAAAACAATTGAATTTAAAAGAAACCGATACCGTTTACGAAATTGGAACAGGTAAAGGGCATTTAACGACGAAACTGGCTAAAATAAGTAAACAGGTAACGTCTATTGAATTAGACAGTCATCTATTCAACTTATCGTCAGAAAAATTAAAACTGAATACTCGTGTCACTTTAATTCACCAAGATATTCTACAGTTTCAATTCCCTAACAAACAGAGGTATAAAATTGTTGGGAATATTCCTTACCATTTAAGCACACAAATTATTAAAAAAGTGGTTTTTGAAAGCCATGCGTCTGACATCTATCTGATTGTTGAAGAAGGATTCTACAAGCGTACCTTGGATATTCACCGAACACTAGGGTTGCTCTTGCACACTCAAGTCTCGATTCAGCAATTGCTTAAGCTGCCAGCGGAATGCTTTCATCCTAAACCAAAAGTAAACAGTGTCTTAATAAAACTTACCCGCCATACCACAGATGTTCCAGATAAATATTGGAAGCTATATACGTACTTTGTTTCAAAATGGGTCAATCGAGAATATCGTCAACTGTTTACTAAAAATCAGTTTCATCAAGCAATGAAACACGCCAAAGTAAACAATTTAAGTACCGTTACTTATGAGCAAGTATTGTCTATTTTTAATAGTTATCTATTATTTAACGGGAGGAAATAATTCTATGAGTCGCTTTTGTAAATTTGGAAAGTTACACGTTACTAAAGGGAATGTAGATAAATTATTAGGTATACTACTGACAGCTTCCAAGGAGCTAAAGCGCTCGGGACCCCATTAAGTATTTTTAAAAGCATGGTCGCAAGTTTCACTAGCAGCCATGCTTTTATTGAATCATTGTAGGACATTTTAAAGATAATTGCCCACTTTAAAATTAAACATGTGCTTAGAATCGTTCTAGGCAACACCAATAACAATCACTAATCACAAGTGATTTGTGATTAATCACTTGTGATTTACAAGGTGTAACGATATAATTAAATGGAAAACGTGCAAAATATTTACATAAACAGGAGGGAGAAACTTGGAACTAGCATTTAGAGAAAGCTTAAAAAAGATGAGAGGTACCAAATCAAAAGAAAAATTCTCCCAAGAATTAGAAATGAGTAGATCAAATTATTCATTGATTGAATCAGGAAAATCAGATCCGACATTAAAAACATTGGAACGAATTGCAGAATTGACAAACTCAACCTTAGTTATTGACTTAATTCCTAATGAATTAGAACAAGTAGAGTTGCAAATAGAAGAAGAGAAGCAATGATTGTCGTTAATATATTTAACGAAATTGTTGCTTATTTTTTTTAAAAGCGGTATACTAGATATAACGAAACAACGAACTGAATAAAGAATACAAAAAAAGAGCCACGACCAACTTATTTTCCGCCAAGAAAATAAGTTGCGAGCCTTAATTGATTACCACCAATCAATTAAAGAAGTCGAGACCCGAAATTTGGTAAAGTATTTAATTACTTTATTAATCAGATACTTAAATATCTGTAAACCCATTATATCGGGTTTTTGAGGGAATTTCAAGTCTTTAAGAAGATACCAGGCAATCAATTAAGAAAAACTTAGTTGATTGCCTTTTTTGTTGTGATTCAACTTTGATCGTAGCTTCTAACTAATTAATTTTCGTAAGAAAGGAGAACAGCTGAATGAATATCCCTTTTGTTGTAGAAACTGTGCTTCATGACGGCTTGTTAAAGTACAAATTTAAAAATAGTAAAATTCGCTCAATCACTACCAAGCCAGGTAAAAGCAAAGGGGCTATTTTTGCGTATCGCTCAAAAAAAAGCATGATTGGCGGACGTGGCGTTGTTCTGACTTCCGAAGAAGCGATTCACGAAAATCAAGATACATTTACGCATTGGACACCAAACGTTTATCGTTATGGTACGTATGCAGACGAAAACCGTTCATACACGAAAGGACATTCTGAAAACAATTTAAGACAAATCAATACCTTCTTTATTGATTTTGATATTCACACGGCAAAAGAAACTATTTCAGCAAGCGATATTTTAACAACAGCTATTGATTTAGGTTTTATGCCTACGTTAATTATCAAATCTGATAAAGGTTATCAAGCATATTTTGTTTTAGAAACGCCAGTTTATGTGACTTCAAAATCAGAATTTAAATCTGTCAAAGCAGCCAAAATAATCTCGCAAAATATCCGAGAATATTTTGGAAAGTCTTTGCCAGTTGATCTAACGTGCAATCATTTTGGGATTGCTCGTATACCAAGAACGGACAATGTAGAATTTTTTGATCCCAATTACCGTTATTCTTTCAAAGAATGGCAAGATTGGTCTTTCAAACAAACAGATAATAAGGGCTTTACTCGTTCAAGTCTAACGGTTTTAAGCGGTACAGAAGGCAAAAAACAAGTAGATGAACCCTGGTTTAATCTCTTATTGCACGAAACGAAATTTTCAGGAGAAAAGGGTTTAATAGGGCGTAATAACGTCATGTTTACCCTCTCTTTAGCCTACTTTAGTTCAGGCTATTCAATCGAAACGTGCGAATATAATATGTTTGAGTTTAATAATCGATTAGATCAACCCTTAGAAGAAAAAGAAGTGATTAAACTTGTTAGAAGTGCCTATTCAGAAAACTATCAAGGGGCTAATAGGGAATACATTACCATTCTTTGCAAAGCTTGGGTATCAAGTGATTTAACCAGTAAAGATTTATTTGTCCGTCAAGGGTGGTTTAAATTCAAGAAAAAAAGAAGTGAACGTCAACGTGTTCATTTGTCAGAATGGAAAGAAGATTTAATGGCTTATATTAGCGAAAAAAGTGATGTATACAAGCCTTATTTGGTGACGACTAAAAAAGAGATTAGAGAAGCGCTAGGCATTCCTGAGCGGACATTAGATAAATTGCTGAAGGTACTGAAGGCGAATCAGGAAATTTTCTTTAAGATTAAACCAGGAAGAAATGGTGGCATTCAACTTGCTAGTGTTAAATCATTGTTGCTATCGATCATTAAAGTAAAAAAAGAAGAAAAAGAAAGCTATATAAAGGCGCTGTCAGAGTTTTTTGACTTAGAACATACATTCATTCAAGAGACTTTAAACAAGCTAGCAGAACGCCCAAAAACGGACACACAACTCGATTTGTTTAGCTATGATACAGGCTGAAAATGGAAGAAGTTTTAATTGATGATAATATGGTTTTTGATATTGATAATTTAAAAGGATTTCTTAATGATACCAGTTCATTTGGGTTTATAGCTAAAGAAAATAATAAAATTATAGGATTTGCATATTGCTATACACTTTTAAGACCTGATGGAAAAACAATGTTTTATTTACACTCAATAGGAATGTTACCTAACTATCAAGACAAAGGTTATGGTTCAAAATTATTATCTTTTATTAAGGAATATTCTAAAGAGATTGGTTGTTCTGAAATGTTTTTAATAACTGATAAAGGTAATCCTAGAGCTTGCCATGTATATGAAAAATTAGGTGGTAAAAATGATTATAAAGATGAAATAGTATATGTATATGATTATGAAAAAGGTGATAAATAAATGAATATAGTTGAAAATGAAATATGTATAAGAACTTTAATAGATGATGATTTTCCTTTGATGTTAAAATGGTTAACTGATGAAAGAGTATTAGAATTTTATGGTGGTAGAGATAAAAAATATACATTAGAATCATTAAAAAAACATTATACAGAGCCTTGGGAAGATGAAGTTTTTAGAGTAATTATTGAATATAACAATGTTCCTATTGGATATGGACAAATATATAAAATGTATGATGAGTTATATACTGATTATCATTATCCAAAAACTGATGAGATAGTCTATGGTATGGATCAATTTATAGGAGAGCCAAATTATTGGAGTAAAGGAATTGGTACAAGATATATTAAATTGATTTTTGAATTTTTGAAAAAAGAAAGAAATGCTAATGCAGTTATTTTAGACCCTCATAAAAATAATCCAAGAGCAATAAGGGCATACCAAAAATCTGGTTTTAGAATTATTGAAGATTTGCCAGAACATGAATTACACGAGGGCAAAAAAGAAGATTGTTATTTAATGGAATATAGATATGATGATAATGCCACAAATGTTAAGGCAATGAAATATTTAATTGAGCATTACTTTGATAATTTCAAAGTAGATAGTATTGAAATAATCGGTAGTGGTTATGATAGTGTGGCATATTTAGTTAATAATGAATACATTTTTAAAACAAAATTTAGTACTAATAAGAAAAAAGGTTATGCAAAAGAAAAAGCAATATATAATTTTTTAAATACAAATTTAGAAACTAATGTAAAAATTCCTAATATTGAATATTCGTATATTAGTGATGAATTATCTATACTAGGTTATAAAGAAATTAAAGGAACTTTTTTAACACCAGAAATTTATTCTACTATGTCAGAAGAAGAACAAAATTTGTTAAAACGAGATATTGCCAGTTTTTTAAGACAAATGCACGGTTTAGATTATACAGATATTAGTGAATGTACTATTGATAATAAACAAAATGTATTAGAAGAGTATATATTGTTGCGTGAAACTATTTATAATGATTTAACTGATATAGAAAAAGATTATATAGAAAGTTTTATGGAAAGACTAAATGCAACAACAGTTTTTGAGGGTAAAAAGTGTTTATGCCATAATGATTTTAGTTGTAATCATCTATTGTTAGATGGCAATAATAGATTAACTGGAATAATTGATTTTGGAGATTCTGGAATTATAGATGAATATTGTGATTTTATATACTTACTTGAAGATAGTGAAGAAGAAATAGGAACAAATTTTGGAGAAGATATATTAAGAATGTATGGAAATATAGATATTGAGAAAGCAAAAGAATATCAAGATATAGTTGAAGAATATTATCCTATTGAAACTATTGTTTATGGAATTAAAAATATTAAACAGGAATTTATCGAAAATGGTAGAAAAGAAATTTATAAAAGGACTTATAAAGATTGATTATATAATATATGAAAAGCTATTATAAAAGACATTAGTATTAAATAGTTTAAAAAAATGAAAAATAATAAAGGAAGTGAGTCAAGTCCAGACTCCTGTGTAAAATGCTATACAATGTTTTTACCATTTCTACTTATCAAAATTGATGTATTTTCTTGAAGAATAAATCCATTCATCATGTAGGTCCATAAGAACGGCTCCAATTAAGCGATTGGCTGATGTTTGATTGGGGAAGATGCGAATAATCTTTTCTCTTCTGCGTACTTCTTGATTCAGTCGTTCAATTAGATTGGTACTCTTTAGTCGATTGTGGGAATTTCCTTGTACGGTATATTGAAAGGCGTCTTCGAATCCATCATCCAATGATGCGCAAGCTTTTGAATATTTTGGTTGATCGATATAATCATGAATCAATCGATTTTTAGCCTCACGCGCTAAGTTAATATCTGTGAACTTAAAAATTCCTTTAACAGCTTCTCTGAAAGATTTTGAATTTTTTTTAGGAATGGTGGTAAAGATATTTCTTAGGAAGTGAACTTGGCATCTTTGCCAACTTACGTTGGTGAAGGATTTTCTAATGGCAGAGACTAATCCTTTGTGCGCATCAGAAATAACGAGTTCCGTACCTTGTAAACCGCGTTCTTTTAGGTATTCAAAAAATGTTGTCCAGGTCTCTTCGCTTTCGCCACTTTGAATCATGAAGCCGATAATTTCACGGTCGCCATCTTTGGTTATTCCAATCGCTATATGACAGCTTTTTGAGAGTACTCGATTTTCTTCTCGTACTTTTATATAGAGTACATCGGTCATTAAGTAAGGATAATTTTTTTCTGATAATAAACGATTCTGCCACTCGTTAACCATAGGTTCTAGCTGTTCTGTTAAGCTAGAAACGAAGGACTTAGAGACGGATTTACCACAAAGTTCTTCCACAATTTTTGATACTTTACGAGTTGAAACGCCTGATACATACATTTCCAACATTGAAGCCATGAGGGCTTTTTCGTTTCGTTGATAACGTTCAAACACTGTGGGTGAAAAATGGCCATCACGTGTTCTGGGTACTTTTAATTCTAGCGTGCCTACACGTGTCGTAAAGCTGCGCTCATAATAGCCATTTCGTTGACTTTGTCGGTTTTCTGTTCGTTCATATTCTTTTGCTTGAATATATTCTGTTCGTTGATTTTCCATTAGTTGATTAAATACCGTTGTTAAAATATTTTTAGAAACGTCATCCTTTACAGAATATTCAATAATGCTTTGAATCTCTTCGCTTTTCAGTGTAAAATGTACTTGGGTCATGTAAAAGTCCTCCTGGGTATGTTTTTGTCGTTAATAAAACAGCTAATACACCGGTTGAACCAGCAAACATAGAAGTAAACAATCCTACGTTTGTCATATCACCTGTTTTTACAGGGTTCTTTTGTCCGCTAGGCTTTGTTGGAGTAGTTGGCTTGCTCGGTTTCTGTGGCTGTTGTGGACTTACAGGTTTATTTGTTACTTTTTCTTTTACGGTAACTGTAATTGTTTTTTCAGTAATTGCACCATTTTTATCTACTACACGGAAAGTTACATGATAAGTGCCAGCCTTAGAAGTATCTACATCATTTGCAATAATGTTATCTTTTGTTAAAATAATCGTTCCGTCCTCTTTATCTGTTGCTGTCACATTTGCCAATGGGTCGAACGTATCGCCTACATTCAATGTAACATCATTTGCTGAAATGATTGGAGCAGAGTTAAGGTCGCCTGTATTTTGTTTCACAGTTACAGTAATCGTTTTTTTAGCAGAAGCTCCGTTTTTATCTGTTACTTTATAAGTCACATGGTAAGTACCAGCCTTAGAAGTATCTACATCATTTGCAACAATATTATCTTTTGTCAAAGTGATAGTTCCGTCCTCTTTATCTGTTGCTGTTACATTTGCCAATGGGTCGAAAGTATCGCCTACATTCAATGTAACATCATTTGCAGAAATAGTTGGTGCTGTATTATCTTCTCCTTGTGAGTTTAACGATAATTCGTAAGCGCTTAATTTTTAGGTATGATAGAAAAATCCCCGACTACTTTTCAGTAGCCGGAGCACCTTGACAATTCACATATGATTGATTTGATTCGTTTGCACGACGTTCGATCTCAGCTTTGACGGTTTCGTTCCATGGCACCAGAAGTTCTAATTCATCATCACTCATCCTGTCATCAGGCAGTTTTTCCAGCAGATAAGTAAGATAGTGATAGACGTTTACTCCATTGGCTTTTGCCATTTCTACCATTGTGTACACGATAGCGCTGGCCTGGGCTCCGTTTGGTGTATCGCAGAACAGCCAGTTTTTACGGCCTACTGTAAACGGGCGGATCGCATTTTCACTGAGATTATTAGAAAAACTGCAGCGGCCGTCTTCCAGATAGGTGGACAGATAGGAGCGGCGATTCTGAATATAGGTGACAGCTTTATCCATTCTGCTTCCACG
>OGHX01000661.1_pt1 | contig 9781 bp, 14 predicted proteins | sample 1571651 | NCBI WGS metagenome assembly OGHX01 (sample SAMEA2582030, study PRJEB24529) | metagenome | biome: Human gut stool | place: China | collected 2011
ACGGTTCTGACCAAACTCCTGCGGCTGCAGCAGTTCACTGGCGGCTTTCTGGTCGCCGACGATGCAGCCAAGCCGGAGCTGGTCAGCACTGGGAAGCTCGATGCCCTCTCGGACATCATCCAAGACTACGTTCTGGAGGGCAAGAAGAAATTGGTGATCTTCGCCCGGTTCATCCCGGAGGTCTTGGAGATCATCAAAAGGTCGGAGAACATCATCGGAAAGAGCGGCATGAAAACGGTGGCCATTTACGGAGCCATCCCGAAAGAGCAGCGTGGCGACATCGTCCAGCAGTTCCAGAAAGACCCCTCCACGATGGTTCTCGTCGGCCAGATCGACACGGCGGGCACCGGCATTACCCTGACCGCAGCCGACACCTGCGTCTACTACAGCGTCACATTCAACTACGCCACTTACTCGCAGAGCCTCGCCCGCATCCACCGTATCGGCCAGCGCAACACCTGCACATACATCCACCTCGTAGCCGAGAACACCGTGGACAGCACCATCCTCAAGTCTCTGAGCAAAAAAGAGGATCTCGCTAAAACGGTGGTCGATGACTGGAGGCAGTTCTTTTGAAAATCTACATCGTGGACGGCACTCTGGTTTTAGACGGCACCCCGAAAGAGCTGGTTCAGTATCAGCGCATGGCGCAGCAGCTGGCGGTGTACGATGCCTACCAAAAATTGCTCAAAGCTATCGCCGAGGGGAAACCGCCCGGCGGGCAGCTTGAGGATAAACCATCCGCCCGGAAACGGGCAACCCCAAAAAAGAAAAGAAAGGATGAGAACAATGGATGATTCTTCACAACTTCCCTATGTCATCGCAGTGGATTTTGATGGAATCCTCTGCCAGAACACCTACCCCGACATTGGAGATCCGAACTGGGACACAATCTATGAAGCCCTGAAAGAACAGAGCAAGGGTGCGAAACTGATTCTCTGGACCTGCCGAGAGGGGCGGTCGCTGGAAAAGGCCGTCGCCGCTTGCGCAGAGTGGGGCCTGAAGTTCGATGCGGTCAACGAGAACCTCCCGGAGTGGCGCAAAACCTACGGAACGGACCCTCGAAAAGTCGGAGCAAACGAATACTGGGACGACCGAAACGTCATCATTGACAACGACCCGTTGGTTTTTCACAGCACCCAGTGTGCAAATGACCGCGCAGAATGGGAGGTGCGTCGTCAATGCTCGGAACAATCCTGACCATCGTAGTCCTCGTAGCCATCGGAGTCTTTGGATACCTTCTCTGCTGGAAAGCTGGTGAAGCTGACGACCGGGCAGAGCGGGAGCAGAAAGAATACATGAACAGAAAGGAAGAACACAAATGACACTGTTAGACATGGTACGCGATTACCAGAGCCTTCTGGAGCGCAAGGAAGAACTGGCCGATGAGGTCAAGGCCAACAACGCCCTGATCGAGGAAGCCAAAGCGAACATCTCGCAGCAGATGATCGACGATGACTGCCCCTCGATCTCGGTCGGCGGCTTCAAGTTCACCCTGACCCCCAAGACCATCTACAGCAAGAAGTCCGAAGCGGAGCTGGCCAGCGAGGGCATCAATTTCTTTGAGACCCTCCGGGAAGAGGGCCTCGGCGACATCATCGTGGAGAGCGTGAACACCCGCACCCTCCAGTCCACTATCAAGGCATACGTCGAGGAAAACGACGGCCTGAGCGAGGACCTCGCCAAGTGCATCAGCATCTTCGACACCTACGACATCACCCGCCGCCGTGAGAGCAGCCGGGCCACCAAGGGAGGAAAGAAATAATGGCAAACCAGAACTACCAGCAGACCGAGATGGATCTGCGCACCAATCTCCAGCAGGACGTGGACTGCCGGGTGGCCAGCGTGATCGATGATACCTACGATATGCTCAAGGATTACAACCCGCCCGCCGTGCGCAACCGCCACGAGGCATACGGCATCGCCGCCGATAACTTCACCCGGATCAGTGCAAAGGTCAAGTCCGTTCGGAATGACATGGACACCCTTCTCAGCACCTTGGCGAATCCCAACTACCCGGCAGTCGAGGCGGTCAGTTCCCTGCACAACCGGGTCAGCGAGCTGATCTCCCTGTCGATTGTCATGGCAGCCGAGATGAAGCGCACCATGAACGACCTCTACGAAGCCGAGCGCAAAGACGACACCCCCACCCCGCTGGAACAGGCAGCGGCAGAAAATGATGGTTTTGAAGAAGCCGAACCCGCCGACGTTGAAGCCGACGATGAAGAATAAATAGGAGGACACATACTATGGCAACCGCAAAAAAGAGCACCGAACTGGCCCCCGTTGAGAACTTCGCCCTGACCACCGCCTACGACGGTCTCGACCCGGAACTGGCAGCCGAACTCAAGGATCAGATGGACGATCTGGACGATGAATCCGGCATCAACTGCCGAACCATCAAGATTCCCTCTGGCGGCAACCTTGCCTTCACGGTGCAGGGCGACGAGGACGGAGATGAGGACTACCTCAAGGACATCGAGGGCGTGATTGTGTTCACGCACCGCATGAACGGCTACTGGCCGAACGCTTTCGGCAGCAGCACCAACCCGGAGGACAAGATCCCGGTCTGCTCCAGCATGGACGGCAAGTCCGGCCTGAACATTCGGACCGGCGAGATTTGCGAATGCGACAAGTGCCCCTGCAACCAGTACGGCAGCGACCCGAATGGCGGCAAGGGCAAGGCTTGCAAGAATATGCGCCGGATCTACCTCATGCGCAGCAACGACCCGAACCTCTATCTCCTTACGGTGCCGCCCACGAGCATCAAAGAAGTGAACAAGGCCCTCACCCGCATCATGGCCTCCAAGGGCATCCCCTACACCAACCTGATCGTCGGCTTCAAGCTGGCCAAGGCCACCAACGCCAACGGCATCAATTACGCCACCGTGGTGGTCGACAAGCGTGGCATCCTGCCCCCGGCAGTTGCTCAGACCGCCAAGACCATGCGGCAGGAGATCAAGGCAAAGTACAAGGAGATTGCCATCACGATGGACGACTACAGCACCTCGGCCTCCAGCAATACCATGACGGCAGACGAAAGCGCACTGGACGTTCAGGTGTCGGATACGGAGTTCACCGACGTGACTGACAAAGACAAAGACCTCCCCTTTGTTTAATCAGGCAGCAGCCCTATAAAATTTCATGCCCACAGGGGGAACCGTATCGAGGCGGCTCCCCTTAAGGCATAAAGGGGAACGGATATGAAATTCAAGAAAGAATGGCGGTGGAGGCAGCATGGCGGCAAGAGAGATAGACCTTGATAAGGTGGTGGATTATCGCGCCGAGTACACCGCCGTGGTTCAGAAATACAAACTCACCGGGGACAAATTGACAGGTCTGTGCCCTTTCCATGAGGACAGGAACAACAGCTTCTCGGTCGACCTCAAGACCGGCAAGTGGCACTGCTTCTCAGAGGACCGGGGCGGCAACTTCGTGTCCTTTTGGGCTGAGTTCCACGGCGTGGACACCAAAGAGGCATACAAGCAGATTTTGGAAAAATACGGCGTTTCCACCGAGGCACCGAAACCCGCTAAAAAGGAAAAGGCCGCAGTCCTCGAAGATTTTAGCCTTGCCGAGTATGCCTTTGCAAAGCGCCTCCCGGAAGAATGGCTGGCCAAGACCTGCCGCCTCGAAACCCGGAAAGATCGCAACAACGGCACCGCATGGCTCTACATTCCCTACTACAACGCAGCCGGAGAAGAATCCACCTACCGCAAGCGGTACGCCCACAAGGACTTCCGCTGGCGCACCGGCAGCTCCGGCAAGATCTGCCTCTACGGTGAGTGGCGCATCCCTGAATTTGCCAACGCCGGGTACGCGGTCATGGTTGAGGGCGAGAGCGACACACAGAGCCTGTGGTACATGGGCATCCCGGCCATCGGTGTGCCGGGGGCCTCAATGTTCAAACCGGAACAGTCCTCGGTGCTTCAGGGCCTGAAGCTGTACCTGCACCACGAGCCGGACGGCGGCGGCGACACCTTCATCCACAAGATCTGCACCGGCCTCCGGGATGGAGGCTACGAGGGAGAGGTCTACGAATGGAGCTGCAAGGCTCTCGGCGAAAAAGACCCTTCCGACCTTTACATCAAGCATGGCCGGGAACAGGCTGCCAAGCTGATCCGGGATGCCCTGAAAACCGCAAAACCTGTGGACTACAAAAAAGAGGACATCCCCGAAGCAATCAGCGGCGCACCGATCAGCCTCCGACAGCCGGAGGGCTGGATTTACTCGGACAAGGGAATCAGCCGGATCGACGAAAAGAAGTTCCAGCCGGTCCTCTGCTGCCGCACCCCGATCATCCTGACCAAGCGTCTCCAGAGCATCGAAACCGGGGAAGAAAAAATAGAGGTAGCCTTTAAGCGAGACGGCGTCTGGCAGAGTGCCATCTATCCCCGGTCGGTGATCTTCCAGAGCCGCAGCATCACCGCCCTTGCAGACCTCGGCTGCACGATTACCAGCGAGAACTCGAAGCAGGTGGTCCGCTTCCTCGGAAGTCTTGAGGCCGAGAACATCGACATCATCCCCAAAGAGGACAGCACCTCCACATTCGGATGGCAACCCGGCAACAGGTTTGTGCCCGGACACGCTGACGGAATCACGCTGGACATTGACCCATCCCAAAAGGCAATGGCCACGGCCTACTGCCAGAACGGAACCTTTGAGAAATGGGTGGAACACATGACCCCGCACCGCAGCCGCCAGAAGTTCAGGTTCATCCTTGCGGCCAGCTTCGCCGCCCCGCTCCTGCGGATTGTGAAACAGCGCATCTTCTTCGTGTACAACTGGGGCGGTTCCAAGGGCGGCAAGACTGCAGCCCTGAAAGCGGCCCTCTCCGCATGGGGCGACCCGGAGCGGTTGATGGTCAACTTCAACGCCACGCAGGTCGGCCTCGAACGGACTGCAGCCTTTTACTGTGACCTACCCCTCGGCATCGACGAGCGGCAGCTTGCTGGCAACAATCAGGCTGGGCTGGAAAAGATCGTCTACATGATCGCATCCGGCACCGGCAAGATCAGAGGCGCAAAGAGCGGCGGCATTCAGGCCACTCAGCAATGGCGCACCGTTGCTCTGGCCACCGGCGAGGAACCTCTCAGCACCGAGACCACGCAAACAGGTGTGTCCACCCGTGTGCTGGAACTCTACGGTGGGCCGTTCGACAACGAGCGGGATGCCGGATTGATGCACCAGCAGTCCGTGATGGACTGCGGCTGGGCTGGCCCGGCCTTCGTCAAGAGGATCATCGCCACCCCGGAGCGCACCATTTGTGATGCCTTCGAGTTGATGCAGAGTTACGTCCACGCAATGGCCAACGGCAAAAACGGCTCCCACGTTTCCGGCATTTCCGCAGTTGCGCTGGCCGATGCCATGATCGATAGCTGGTTCTTCAACACACAGCAGCAGGGCGACCCTACCGACGAGGCCGATGTTCTGCAGCAGCTGGGCATCCACCCAGAATCGTGGAAAAAAGCCAAGATCATGGCTGCCAGCATTTTGGAGGAACAGGTAGAGAACAACTCAACCGACGTGAACGAAAACGCTGCGCAGTTCATCGTGGACTGGGTCATGTCGAACAAGGCATACTTCGGAACGCAGGTGATCGGCACCTGCCTCGGCATGATGAACGAGAGCGGCAACACGGTCTATATTTTCCCCTCCATGCTGAATCAAGCCCTCACGAAAGCCGGATACAGCCCCCGGAAAACCATGAAATATCTGGCTGACAAAGAGCTGATCAGCATGTACCGGGAGAAGAACGGAAAAATCACCTACTCCACCATGCGCAGATTCGGCGACCGTAGCTGCCGCTTTGTCGAGTTCTTCATCGGCAAGCTGGCAGAGAACAAGGATCCGATGGACGATCTCGAAGATCAGATGGACCAGGAGGAGCCGCCTATGGCTCCGGCAGCCGCTCCGTTCCAGACATCTGCCACACAGACCACGATGCAGGACGGATTCACCGTGATCGACGACACAGACGATCTTCCTTTCTAAAATTTGTTTCACCTAAGATTAGGTGAAACGCTAGGTGAAACATTAGGTGAAACAGGAAAAGTCAAGCAACCAAGCGGCTTTTTAATAGATTGTTTCACCTATTTCACCTAAAATCAAAATACAGTATGTTTTTGCACATTTTTGCATTTTGCAAGATTTTAGTGCAAAATTGCAAAATTCTTAAAAATACGGTGTGTGTTTCAAAATAGGTGAAACAGGTGAAACGGAACCCGGAAAGTCGCACGGCCACAAAGCAAAACGCCGTTTCACCTACTCCTGCCGATTAGGTGAAACAAGCACCCGAAACCACAACAGGAGGCAATGCAAAATGGAAATGACCTATGAACGGGCCGCCGAAATCCTCGACCCAAAGCATTTCGAGGATTACGACAGCATCGAAGCAGTGAACGAAGCCTGCCGCATCGGGATGAGTGCCATTCAGATGCGCATCCCGGAGTCTACCCTCGCACCCGGCGCAATTTTCGACCACACCTGCCCGCATTGCGGGAGCCGGGACTACCTGCGCAATGACAGCGGGCAGATCAACAGCTTCTGCGGAGGCTGCGGAAAAGCACTGAACTGGGAGGTATGAAAATGGAAGACATGACCTACACCGCCAGACTTGTGGTATCGGCAGGATACCAAGACCGGCTCGATATGAGCATCACCTGTCAGAACGCCCAGCAGCTGCTCCGGGCAAAGGACACCATCGCCGATCAGATGAACACCTACATCGCAGAGTTCGCCATTCAGAGCGGCCTGACCGGGGCACCGAGCAACGCCGAACAGAATGCCGCTGCGCTTCAGACAGTCATTCAGGAGCAGACCGAAAAGGCCAAGCAGCAGGAGCCGGAAGAATTCGCCGAGCCGGAGCCGCCCGAAGTTGTACCCGATGAGCCGGAGGAAAGCCCCCCCTCGCACGATGATGCACTCGATGCCGTCTGCTACCGCCCGGATCTCGCATCCTTCAAACTTGCGCCCACCGAAACTCCCAAAAAGGCAGCGAAACCCGAAGGAGCAAAAGGCTTGATGAGACTGAGATGTCCGAAGTGCGGCGATGAGTTCGTCGCTTTCACAAAGGACTACCGCACCGAGTGGACCTGCAAAGAATGCGGTGCAAAATTCTCGCTGGAAAACACCGCACTGTTTGAATATGACTGCAGCTGCGGTCGGCACACTTACGGACAGACAAACATCGAAAGCCCGGATTTTAGCTATCCCTGCGGCGATTGCGGCAAGGAGACCACCCTCAAATGGAACCCCAAAGCCAAAAAATACATGGAGTGATGCAGATGCCCGCCTCGGACGACGACCGGGAAATGATGGCCCGGTTCAACGATACCTTCAGGAAGCTCAAGACCAACCGTGAACAGGTGCCACTGGAAGTCCTCCAGACGAAGTACGGCAAAGCCTACCAGAAGCTGACCAAAGAAATGGCCAACCTTGCTGACTGGTTCGCCGCCCGGCTCCGGGAGAGGATTCCGTTCCCGATGCACCCAAAGGACATCGCCGGGAATCGGCAGCTATCGCAGCAAATCGCCGCCGTCCTCGCCGAGGAAAGTCAGCCGGGTGCCCTCATGGACCAGTACCGAAAGGCCCTGATCGATGACCTCGACTATGACAAGTTCCTCGACATCGTCTGGCAGCTTTACCACCGCACCGAGGAAGCCTACGAACCCTACTGGCAAAAATACAACTTCTGGCACGTTTACCCGGACGGCCACCGCTGGATCAGAAACCACATCACAGGATTCTTCTGGCAGAACGGCCAGCCGGGAAACGATTCGGATTCATTCACCAACGAGGGAGGCTACTGGATGGACTCCAAAGGAGAGTACCAAGGCGCAGCCTTTCCCCCTCACATCAAAGGAGACAAGATATGGACAAGGAAGAATTGATTGCCCGGTTTGAATCGGAGATGGCCAAGGTCAAGCGGCCCGGCATCGACAAGTTAATGGACTACATCCGCAAGAGTGACTTCTACACAGCACCCGCAAGCACAAAGTTCCACCTCTCCTGCGAGGGAGGTCTCCTGCAGCACAGCCTCAACGTGCTGGATGCCCTCCGGGGTCTGCTTCAGGAAGAACAGACCAATGAGGACGGCACGAAAGAGTGGTTCTACACGGTAGCTGGAACCTCGGTCGCACAGATCAAGGATGAGAGCGTCGTCCTCATCGCCCTGCTCCACGACATCTGCAAGACCTACTTCTACAGCACCAGCACCCGGAACGTCAAGAACGAAAAGACCGGGAAATGGGAAAAGGTGCCGTTCTACACGGTCAACGACTTGATGCCCCTCGGCCACGGCCCCAAGAGTGCCATGCTGATCAAGAATTACATCAAGCTCACCTCGGAGGAAATGTACGCCATCTGGTGGCACATGGGCTTCACTGATCAGCACACCGACACCATGAGCCTCGCCGCAGCGATTCAGAAATACCCCATCGTCTGGGCACTCCACACCGCCGACATGATGGCCTCGAATTTCATGGAGGACAAGGACGGCAACAAGAAGGACTTCGAGTGGAAGGAACTCGGTGCCGAGAATTCCAGCAACAGCGCAGGTCAGTACGCCGACAACCCGGCTCTGCCCAGCGATAGCGACGAGCCTGTGTTCATGGAGGCCGCACCATGCTGATCGAAGAAATCGAGTGCAGGGCAAGGGCCAGAGAAAAGGAAAAGGCTGCGCTCATGCGGGATGCAAAGCTGGAGGTCGCCTATAACATTATTTCGGAGGTTTACTGGGAGGCCGCTGCAGAAAGCTACCCCAACTGGACAGAGCAAAAGCAGAATGACATGGACGAAGTCTCGGATTGCACCCATGCAATTCTCAAACAGATCATCTACCTTTCACACAAACTGGAGGACCTGAACACATGAACATTACCATTACCCGGAACCTTCTGCATGAATGGTACCACAGCGGGGCCAGAACCCCGACAGATGTGCGGCATCTGGCAGCCGAAAGACTCGGCCTCCAGTTGACCGCAGAAAAAGTGGACAACATTCTCCGAGACCAGATCCCGCTGGAGCAGTGGTATCAGACCAGGATCATGCAGGTCATCAAAGCGGAATACCCTGACGCATTCGTTCGGAAAATTTCAGCTGGCGTGTACAGCGAAAAAGGGTTCCCGGATATTCTGACCATCATTGATGGCAGGTATTACGGCATCGAGGCAAAGCGGCCTTTTGTGGGGAAGCCGTCACCGAATCAGGTCGCAACCATCTTAAAAATCAGAAAGGCCGGGGGCGTTGCAGATTTTGCGTGTCTCCCGGACGAAGCACTGGAGGTCATCAAAAATGGAATTGGCGAACATTGACACCCTGTGGAATGCAGCACAATGCGCTGTGCAGAGGATGGTGGACTTCTTCAGACGCATCAGCGAATTGATCAAGGAAATCTCGTGGAAGATTGTCCGCTCCTATGCCAGCAACATGGCCTTTTATTTCAATCTGGCCACGGACCGCCAGATCAGCCTTATGTACCACAAGCGGGCCAGAACCCGGAAGAAGTGGTACAGAATCATTCTCCGGCGCATTGGCCGATTTATGAAAGAGAGCGTTCTGGTATGAAGAAGCAGCGCAACACTATCCCATTCAAGCCGAAGCCCTTCAGCATCAAATCAAAAGCCAAGCAGCGCACGGCAGAGGATGCACTGGCCGGGATGCGCACCCTCCCGGTTCCAGCCCTCGTCACGACCATCAACATGATGATCGGCGTTCTTTCGGAGCGAGGATTCCCGATCTACGACTGGGACAATAAGGACAAGGCGGTCTATAAGCTGGT
>OGHX01000669.1_pt1 | contig 9663 bp, 8 predicted proteins | sample 1571651 | NCBI WGS metagenome assembly OGHX01 (sample SAMEA2582030, study PRJEB24529) | metagenome | biome: Human gut stool | place: China | collected 2011
CGGAGATACGCCCCGACTTCGGGTAAACCCTCGTCGGGACCACTCCGACCGCGCATAAAGGCTCTGTCATGGCTGAAAACGGGTATGGCTTAGCAGGGCCGGGGGTGGGTAAGGTGAAATCTATCAGTCAGTACCGGCTTACGCCGGGCTTCGGCGGTTTTACTCCGGTATCATATGAAACAACAGAGTGCCGCCTTCCATGCCGCTGGCGCGGCATCAGGACAACTGAAGAGTGACGGCGCACATTAACATCAAACAGACTTGTTAAGCAGTCTTTCAGGGTGTAATCTGAAGACCTGTTAAATAGTCTCAGAGGTGTGTTATGCCCAGTATCATTTTGTCTGACACCAGTGCAAGCGTCAGTGAGCTGAAAAAAAATCCGATGGCAACTGTCAGTGCCGGAGAGGGGTATCCTGTTGCCATTCTTAACCGGAATCAGCCAGCATTCTACTGTGTCCCTGCTGAGCTCTATGAAAGAATGCTTGATGCCTTGGATGACCAGGAGCTGGTAAAACTGGTTACTGAACGCAGCAGTCAGCCTCTGCATGATGTGGACCTGGACAGTTATTTATGACTTATACAGTAAAATTCCGGGATGATGCACTGAAAGAATGGCTCAGACTGGACAAGACCATTCAGCAGCAGTTCGCAAAAAAACTGAAAAAATGCAGTGAAAATCCTCATATAGCTTCTGCAAAACTACGTGGATTAAAGGACTGCTATAAAATCAAACTTCGCGCATCAGGTTTTCGTCTGGTTTATCAGGTTATTGATGATATGTTAATTATTGCGGTCGTCGCAGTAGGTAAACGTGAACGCAGCAACGTTTATCATCTCGCCAGTGAACGGATGAAATAATATCCTGGTCAGCACTCTTTCTTACCTGCTTCCATTTTTTCAGTGATTCTTTTCCTGCATGCAGAAAAAAAGCCTACCCTGTGGGCAGGCATAACAGACAATCGCACAGTCAGTGTTGAAATTAATGATGTCACGCATTATACCCGGTGGATACACAAACCATCCCTGCAAATGCATTGGCATCCTAATCAACGTCTGAAACAACTGCAATGGCCGGACCTGTGATTTCAGAGAAAGTTATTATGTTTATTGAATATAACCGAAGTGATAAATAAAAGTATTATCACCTTTAATATTTATGCTTATTGCGTGGTTTTATCTGGTTATATAAAGCACAGATGTTCTTATTATTTTCTGAAAAATAACCATATGGATCGATTTCCCCCACCCAGCCGAAGCGGTTCGGCTCGTTCGGCGTGTCGTCGACACTGAAGCGCTTATCCATTTCGTTCCAGCGGTAAGAGTTGTCGCTGTCGCTGACGAATGCCATCGGGTCGCTAAACAGCGTGATCCGCCATGCGATCAAAAAGCGTAAGTGTTTCCGACAGACGAGCCGGTGAAAAAAGTGGTGTGTCTGGCAATACAGGCATCGTCCCCGAAATGGACGATGCCGTTGAAGGACTGGGGTATGGCAATTAGCCGCTTTATTATCGGATTCAGTGACCGCCTGGACGGTTACTTTTGAGAAAAGGCATTTACACACAATCCTAAACAGACTCCTATATTTCAGATTTTGTTATCAACGCATTTCAAATCTCTTAGAAATCATTACTGTCGTCATATTTTCCGAGGCAGCTCACCACCTAACTATGTCTTATCAACAATATTTTGTGAAGGATATTTATAATGTAAAGACACATCAGAAACGATATTCCACACTCAACATGGCAGATGTATTATGGTATCCATGTTCTCCAAGTTGAATGCCTGCATCAGCCCGGAATGCTACTTCTGGTGTTATCATTCCCACAACACCACCATTTATTTCTCCGATATCACGCGCACCATCCTGGTATATACTTACACCATTCATACTGGTGCCGAAAACACGACTATTGTGCAACCAGTGTGCCTCCACAAATGGTCTGAACGGAACCGCATACCGCGTATTTTTACCGTTTTTGCTGGTAAGCCATGTTCTTGCTCCCAGGCGGGTGAGAATATTTCCGTTACCGGTATTTTCAATACTGGTTCCGTTACTTTCATGATATTTGTCTGATTTTACATTCATCCGGACAACCTGAAGCTGCGGCTGAACATACCATTCATGACTTCCCTTGTAATTGTCGGTAAACTCTCCAGCCTTCCATGAATATCCTGCTTCCAGAGATACCGTAAACCCTTTTGACTTCCATGACTCAGCAGGCAGCCGTTCTCCATTTATATGATTATCAAACCAGCTGTATTGCAGCCAGCTATCAAGATAAGAACCATTGTGTGTTTCATCATTGGCATACCATGTTGCATAAAGACCCGCTGTGTATCCATTCATTCTTCCTTCCGAATGGTATCCGGTGCTCAGGGCATTCGTACTGTTATTATTATGACCATAGCCAGCCATCATACCTGTATGCCAGCGATCGGTACCATTCAGGCTCCACTGAGCTATATCTCCCCCTATTAACACAACGTAGCTATTCCCCCGGGTTCTCAGCTGACTACTGTTGTCACGCCAGCGATTATGTTTTCCTTTATTATACATCCAGATACCTGCTTCATTTTCTTCTCCTGTCATGTGGCTGATATACAACTCCTGTCCCTGTCGTTCATACAGATTCGTTACAAACAGATTATTTGCAGCAGCAATACTGGCAACATAGCTACCTGCCTCAGGACGCAAATTATTATCATGGTTTTCCGGTACAGCTTCAGGTTGTGGTACAGCTTCAGGTTGTGGTACAGGAATGTCTTTTCTGCTAATCAGATACCAGTTAGTGCTGTTAATCCCCTGACCACGTTTCAGTATGTAATCATAAGCTCCGGCTGTAATACGTTCCGTCTGAATGAATTCAGCATTATCAGCATTGCCACTGACGTGAATCACTTCAATCCCATTAAGTGTCTCTGCACCAGTACCACCGGCCTGAGTAACAGCGACACGGGTACGGCCACTGGCATTACCTTTAATCACCAGACGATCTGTTTTCGAATTGTCACCACCTGTTTCTGTCTGGAGGAGAATAAGTCCATTTCTGCCAGTGTAATTCCCTCCGACAGTCAGTATATTACCCGGCATATATGTAGTGAGATCGACTATACCACTATTGCTCAGATTTCCTGCAACGCCCCCAAACCCGGAGAGTTTGCCCTGCTCTTCAACAATGACCTGGTTACTGCCGAGCATCACCGGTGCATCTGCGTTCCCCAGTATCACTGTCCCCTGAATAATATCTGTCATCCCGGTCCATTTTGCGTTATCGCTAATGTTCAGTGCACCTGCTCCCGTCTTGCGAACATTACCATAACCACTGATATTGTTGGTAAGCTGCCATGCTGATGTACTGTTCAGAGTTAATGTGCCATAGTTATCAACAAAGGCTGTCCCCAGATTATCAGCCGTGGATACAGCCAAATGAGCCCCCTTATTCACGGTAAAAACACCGGAAAAATTACGATTATTACCCGTTATATCAAGCATTCCCCCATTTATGTTCAGAGAACCATCCCCTGCAATAGTACCTGCAGATTCTCCTCCATTATTCAGTATCAGGCTTCCGCCATGAATGTTCAGCACAGAGCCTGCAGCCGTCAGTAGTTTGCTTATTGTCTGAGGATACCCATTCATATCCAGTTCTGCGCCACGGGATAAATATAAATACTCAGTCCGACCAAGAGCATCAGGTGCAGCAAGAATTAATACGCCAGATTTAACCTCTGTATTTCCTGTATAATTGTTTGTTGCAGAAAGTATAAGAGTACCATTACCTGATTTTGTCAGACTTTTGCCGTCCCAGCCATCATATAATAAAGGTGAAAGATTATCGGAAAGAGAAACGCCTATGTTCAGAGTGGCATCTTTTTCTATATTAAAGGTTCCATATCCCATGCCTTTTGTATTATTCCATCTCAGCATGGATATCAGTTTGTTATCGTCGTCATTTAAAGACGTATAAACATAACTTTCAGCACCTTCTGTCAGTAATACATTGTATTGTACAATGTGACTATTATCAGCGATCGAGATACCTGTGTCTGACGACAATAATGTGTAATAGTCCTGAGTCCAGTTCTTAATTGATGTGTCTATATTAAGCCATGAATCACTTTTTAATGTAATAGTATTTGCGTGAACATTAGCATTTCCTACAGACAGGTTCATAGATGCGTCTTCATCAATACTTATATTTCCGTTAAAAATGGAGTTCTTGCCTGACAGATAAACAGATGAGCCATTCCCAATCATTAGCCCACCATTAATTGCTGTTGCGTTATTGATGTTTTTAATAATTAATTCATTTGTACCATTAACAGGTATACTAGCTAGTTTAATATCACCATTAATCACAGAATCTGAGTAAATATCTAATGAATTATACCCGCCAGAAAAAATTATTGATGTATTATAAGCATCTTTTTGGCTATTATATAATCCTGAAAGATTACCATGATTATTAATATGGATATCTTCTCCATAAACAGAGCAACCACCGTCGGGGCCATATCCCCCCTGAACAATACCGTTATTATTCAAAGTGATTTGATTTCCAGAAATAGCATCTCCCCCTTGTTTTATTCCATATCCTCCAGATATCATGTTGTCGTTAGTAATGAAAAGATTACTACCATTAATACCATCACCACCGTTTACGCCATTACCGCCCAATATTCCTCCGGAATTATGCACTGTAATATTGCTACCGGTTACACCGGAACCACCTGTCCCACCTACATCATCACCTCCGTATATACTTCTGTAATTATCAACTATAATATCATCCCCGCTTAACCCTGCACCTCCGCTACTTCCTGAGCCACCAAGACCATTACCCCCATATACATTTCTGTAATTGTTTATAGATATTTTGTTGCCACTAACAGCAATTCCACCATTATATCCATCTCCTCCCCAAACACTACCATTATTATTTAGCGTAAAGTTTTCACCGTAGACACCTGCACCACCGATTGATGTATTGCTTGTTCCTCCTTTGATGTTAATACTGCTTTCAACAGATAGTATATTTTGAGTATAACTTGTTTTATACGGCACGCTGATATTAAGCGCCGCGTTTCCATCAACACCTGTAATACTCCTGGTTATACTTTTAGGTATACCATTACCATTCAGTTGTATTGTTTGCGCACCAGAAAAATGAGACTGCACAGAATAAATTATACTGACCAGAAATTGTAAAATTCGTATATTCTTATTCATACTGTTTTTTCTTTAGTGATGCATTTTTTATCAACCATACAAGCACATTATTTCATTGATACTAATCACATCAGGATGAATGTTTTTTCTCAATAGAAATAAGTGTCTTTATTCCTTACCAATTTATTCTGGTTATTCCTCTTATCCAGACGTCTCGTGATACTCCCTGTATTTATTATAGAGTATATATATGTACTGCGTTTAAATCATGAAGACGACAACCTGTTTTACATAAATTATTCCTAAGTATTTTTCCAGAGAAGACCTAGGTATAATGATGTGCACTGTCTGGTTTTCTTACAACTGACTTAGCGATCTGCATATCCGTGATAACGCCTGAATAAATAGGACGAGAGAACTCTTAACCAAATAATCTAACACTTTTAATCGACAGGAATTAAAAACCCGGGGAGGTTAAAAAAACACAAAAAAATGGATGTTTATTCAACTCTGGTTACGTACCATGAGGACTGCATCCACAATGCACCGGCAATTAAATGGCTTTCATTGATTGATTTTTTATATCTGTGATGATTTTTTGCTCCATTCCTCAAAAAATGGACGCAACTTCCCCTCTGCGGCTCTCAGCTGTATACCCGCTGTCGTGCCAGTGGCTCATGCATCATGACCAGCTCTGCCAGACGGTAGCCCCGCTTCAGCCCCGTAAACCGCATCTGACCTCCGCACAGGATGCACTTCAGCGGGTCAACCTTCAGTAACCGCTGATACCCCCTTCTCCGCCTGATTTGCATCGCCGTTTTTCTCTCCGTTTCTGTTATGACGTACACAACATTTTCCAGTAACCGGCGCTTCACCGGACTCAGGAACCCGTTGTCAACGCCACGATGTTTGACCGTTCTGGGGATGCGGACGATTTCCTGGACTGCTTTATCATTCCAGCCCGCATTGTTGGCGGTACATTTTGGGGCTGACTGCACCCGGCGATAATTTTATACGCCGCTCGTTATACCATCTGATGTAAGTATCCACTTGCTGCATGAACTTTTCTGGCGTGATGCCCGACCATTTACGCCCATAATACATTTCCGTTTTCAGTCTGCCGAAAAAGCCTTCGCATGCCGCATTATCAGGTGAACATCCTTTGCGGGACATTGAGCGAATAAGACCTTCTGCATTCACTCTTTCCAGCCAGCCTGACCAGCGATAATGCCCACCTCTGTCACTGTGTATCACCGGTCGTTCGCCAGCATTTAACGTTTCGACAGCGCTATCCAGCATAGTGTTGACCAGTTCAGCATCGGGGCGTGTACTGAGAGACCAGCTCACAACTTTTCCATCGAAGCAGTCCACCACCGATGATAGCCAGACTTTACCTGCAGGGAGGTGGAACTCCGTGATATCTGTCAGCCATTTCTGATTAGGTTGCTCCGCCTTAAAATCTCTGGCGATAAGGTTATCCGGAGCCGGTCCGATTTCTCCGCAATATGAGCTGTAGCGGCGACGACGGTTACGGCTGACGACAAGCTGTTCTTCCACCATAAGTCTGCGTACAACCTTTTCTGATAGCCGCCCCCCCTCATGTAGCCGCCCCCCCTCATGCCTGAGCATCGCATGCAGGCGACGATAGCCATAACACTGATAATTACTGTTAAATATATCTGTCAGCATCGTACGTATCGTGGCGTATTTATCACCGGCTTTCAGTGCAGCCCGGTGATAAAAATAACTGCTACGGGCAAGGCCCAGAACATGCAGTAATTCTGTCAGGGGATATGTTTGTCTCAGGGCATCAGCGATCTTCGTTTTCTCTCTGTTGTTCAGGTGACTGATACTGATGCCCGGGTCTTTTTTTATGATTTCCTCCGCCTTTTTCAGAATATCCAGCTCCATCTGCCGGCGGCGTATTTCCTGATTCAGTCGGGCGACTTCCTCCCGCAACGCATCGCGTTCTGCCTCCAGGGAAGGTTCGTTATGTTTACGCATAGTCTGGTAAGCACTGTTGCCGATAATTTTATCTTTCCATTTATACAATACCGCACGACTGACACCAATACGCCTGGCGATTTCACTGGCTGATACTTGTCGTGTACAGAGTGCCATGACAGCCTGACGTTTGACTTCTGGTTCAAAGGGCGCAACCGGGTTGGCCTTACTGGTAAATATACGTCGTCTGTCGGGATAAAGTTCATTAACCCAGCGAGCGAGTACATCAGTGCAGGGATAACCCAGGGCTCTGCTGGTAAACGCCAGGCAGCAGCCGTGGTTAAGATAATGTTCAACGGCAACCTGTTTTTGCTCATCGGAGTAACGGTGCTTATGACGAATGGATTCTTTTGCGCCACCACCTGCTTCCCATGAGCGGATCCAACGCCGCAGATTTCTTTTCGAAGGGTAGCCCAGTTCGCGTACGACGGGAGCCAGCTTCTTACCATATTTGAAATAAAGCTCAATGGCGCGGATTTTTTCTTCTTCAGTAAACATGTTTTATCTCCTGAGAGTCCAGGAAATCGTCCGCATCCCCATTTACCGTCTTATATCTGTAGTGGTCAAGTAATATTGGCCACGGTTTTACAGTAAAAACGGTATCTGTTCTCTGATTCTTCCGGCGTCAACCCACCGTTGTAATGGTGAGGCCTGACGCTATTGTAATAATTCAGGATATAACCGCTAATTTGTTGCCGGGCCTCGTCCTTGCCTACGTAACCATCCGTCGGCACCCATTCTGTTTTCAGACTGCGGAAGAAGCGTTCCATAGGACTGTTATCCCAGCAGTTTCCCCGTCGGCTGACACTTTGCTTTATCCTGTAACGCCAGAGAAGCTGTTGATATTTCAGTCCTGTATACTGACTTCCCTGGACGCCCTTCTAAGAGTCAAGCCGTTATCGGGATGCTGTTGATCTGCCTGTTTTGATTACGCAGTAATGTATAAACTTCGCGTGAGATATAGCGCTTCAGGCAGCGTATTGCTTCCATTTTTGTATGCCCTTCCGCTACTCGTCTGGCGACATATTCCTTCGTTTTATCGTCAGTTCGCAAACGTCCGATGGCAATGATGTGAAGTGCACTATTTGCAGCACGATCTCCACCCCGGTTAAGTCGATAACGATTCGTTTTTCCTGAAGATACGGGAACAGGGCTGACACCACACAGTGCCGCAAAACCTGATTCTGATCTTAATCATACTGAAGGAACCGAGGAAAACATCGATGCCGTTACAACCGACGGAAGCTTTAGGGAAAGACATGGACACTAAATTGGTGTTCACGTTTGTGGTGCGGTAGGAAAAGGAGCCACCAACCACACCGGTACGAGTGGCCGTTTCAAAACTGGCTGGGCTGGTTGTCGTCATCATGCCATTGAAAATATTACGCATGGCGTTATCTGCACCGGCATTTTGTGAAATTATCGCAGTGCAAACGACTAACGACAAAAGTAACTTTTTTGCACAAGCTTTGAAGTTAGCGTGCATATGGGCCTCCTAAACTGCCACCCGCATTCAGGTAGTTCACCGGGTCCGCCGTAGGCATATCGTACCCTTCCAATTTCTGATCCATTATTCGTTGCAATAAGAACGGGTCGGAGTCCATTTCTGATTTATTTACAGTAATTACACCATCTTCGCCGATGGTATATTGACGCTTAACATCTAACGTGGACTGGAATGAGGCATCATCAATCAGGTTCATGCCCTTTGCAGCCAAAATAATGGTATTTTTGAGCTCCTCAGCAGTAATCATACCTTCGCTAATTCGTTGCGCTGATGACCCGTCTTTCGACACAAGGAAAATAGTTGGCACTTCGCGAATTTTAAATTGATCTATAATCTGCGCATTAGGTACAGAAAAATCCTGGAACAACCCATTTTGTAAAGGTCTGCCATCCATGCTGACAGGAAGAATTTCGACAGAATAGTAATTCTGCATAAACTGGAGAGTTTGACTTTCTTCGTGGCAGAACTGACAGGTACTCTGGAAAAAGAAAAAGAGACTTGATTTTGTGAAAATATCTTTCATTACCGTTTGCTGGTTTTTTTCCACCACTGTACGGTGTGCATCAAGGGCTACCTTCTCAACCGGCTGTCTGCGTTTTTCTGACATCATTGGGTTTTTAAGAAAATAATCCTTCGACTTATCCGAAAAACGCGTACCGATGTCCAACATTAAACGTTGCGCTGTATAAAACCGTGATAAATTTTCAGGGGTCGGATTATCCATTGCCTGAGTCAAAAGCCGGGGCATATTGTCCTTTAGCCACTTTGAATTAAGCTCAATCCTTTCTTCTTGTACTGACTGAGGTGAAGATGAAAGTGGAGGCGTGGTCTCCATAATTTCTTCTTCAGTTTTCCGGGCCGGGTCGTCATACCAGAAAAAGCCTTTCTTAAAAGCCTGTCCTGACACGAAGGGGGTGTCTTTGATGATCTTACCCAGCAATAGTGGACACGCGGCTAAGTGAGTAAACTCTCAGTCAGA
>OGHX01000671.1_pt1 | contig 9641 bp, 10 predicted proteins | sample 1571651 | NCBI WGS metagenome assembly OGHX01 (sample SAMEA2582030, study PRJEB24529) | metagenome | biome: Human gut stool | place: China | collected 2011
AGGGGGAGACATCCATCAGAAACTGCTCGCTGTCGTCATAGACCCGCAATATTCCCCCCGCCTCTGGCTGCCAGTCGTTGTTCAGGTAGAACACCGAGGTGAGCCGGCGGTTGGATCGCCCGGCGAAGGCGTCGCGATGGGTGACGTAGAAGTCCCCCTGACGGTAGCGGGCAAAGTGGGCCTCGTAGTCGAACAGCCCCAGCATCAGGCTGCGATTGGCGGCCAGACGCAGGGACTCCATCCGGGCCAGATAGTCGGCCACCGGCGCGCCGAGGGAGGCGTCGAGCCAGTGGATCTGATCCCGACGGATATCGCGGTTGTCCTGATGCAGGGTCTCGCGCCCGATCCCCGCCGGTCGCCACTCGCCCGGCAGGCAAGCCTTGAGGGCATCCACCTCGGCGGCGGTTAAAAAATCATCCACTATCACCCAACCCCGGGTGTAGATGGCATCCATGACGGCTTGATAGTCCAAGATAGGCTCGCAGCGAGGGGAGAGAGTGCGCTTTGTAGCGACTTCGGACCATCGGCACAAACCGGATTGCTTCTCTTGAGAAGTCCCGCCATCAATAGGAGTCTGGGGGGCACAGACGCCCTCCCCCTTGCTCCCCGGCCCTCGGCCCGTTAACGTGCAAGGATTGTCCCCGGGCGCCTTGTCGCCCCTCTTGCATCAGGAGAAACCATGCCCCTGCCCCTCATCCCCCTGCAACGACTCGATGGCACGCCCTGGTCCACCGCCGATCTGCAGGGCCGTGTCGTGCTGGTGGTCAACGTGGCAAGCCGCTGCGGTTTTACCCCCCAATACACCGGGCTTGAGGCCCTCTATCGCCAGTTCGGCCCCCAAGGCTTCGAGATCCTGGGCTTTCCCTGCGATCAGTTCGGCCATCAGGAGCCGGGCGATGCCGAGGAGATCGCCCGCTTCTGCTCGCTCGACTACCCGGTCAGCTTCCCCCTGATGGCCAAGTGCGAGGTCAACGGCGCCGGGGCCCACCCCCTCTATCGCTGGCTCAAGGAGCAAAAGCCCGGACTCCTTGGCAGCGAGGCCATCAAGTGGAACTTCACCAAGTTCCTGATTGACCGTGAAGGCCGGGTGGTGGACCGCTTCGCCCCCCAGACCAGGCCGGAGGATCTGGTGCAGGCCATCGAGGGACTGCTCTGACGGGCGTGCGCCGAGGCCAGGCCCCTCTTAGCGCCCCCTGGCCTTTCCCTGCCGGGATGGCCGTGGCAACCCTGCTCGCGACACGGCTGCTGCGCGTGCGCCTCGCATCTGCTATATTACGCGCCCACTGTCTCTTGTGCGGTCGCTTTGCCGGGCTCAGGCCCAGCCTCGATGGCGGCCCACCCTATTTTCCATGTCGTGACGGACCAAGGCTGCCGTCACCCGTTGAGCCCAAGGCTCGGAGTGTCCCTCGAACATGTCATTCAATGAACTGGGTCTGTCACCGCACATCCTGCGGGCCGTCAAGGAGCTGGGTTACGAACAACCCACCCCCATCCAGCAGCAAGCCATTCCCGCCATCCTGGCCGGGCAGGACGTGCTGGGCGGCGCCCAGACAGGCACGGGCAAGACGGCCGGTTTCACCCTGCCCATGCTTCATCGACTGCTGGCCAACCACGGCCGTGGCGGTCGTCGCCAGGTGCGAGCCCTGGTGCTGACCCCGACCCGGGAGCTGGCCGCCCAGGTGGGCGAGAGTATCATCAAATATGCCCACCACCTGCCGTTTCGTACCCTGATCGCCTATGGCGGCGTCAGCATCAAGCCGAACCTGGACGCCATCAAGCTCGGGGTCGACATCCTGGTCGCCACCCCGGGCCGCCTGCTGGATCTGCTGACCCAGGGCGCCCTGACCCTGAGCGCCCTCGAGGTACTGGTGCTGGATGAAGCGGACAGAATGCTCGACATGGGGTTCATCACCGACATTCGCCGCATCATGAAGGCCCTGCCGGAGGAGCGTCAGACCCTGCTCTTCTCCGCCACCTTCTCCAATGACATCAAGGCGCTGGCGGACGATCTGCTCAAGGATCCCACCCTCATCGAGGTGGATCCCAGCAACACCGCCGCCGAGCAGGTAAGCCAGCGCATCATCCAGGTCGATCGGGAACGCCGCCGGGAGATGCTCTCCCACATGATTGGCCGTGGCAACTGGCAGCGGGTGCTGGTGTTCGTGCGCACCAAGCAGATTGCCGACAGGCTCGCCCAGCAAATGCAGAAAGATGGCCTGGATACGGTCGCCATCCACGGTGACAAGAGCCAGGGGGCCCGCAACCGGGCGCTGGCGGATTTTCGTGAAGGCAAGGTGCGGGTGCTGGTTGCCACCGATATCGCCGCACGGGGTCTGGACATCGATCAGCTGCCCCACGTGATCAACTTCGAGCTGCCCCAGATGGCGGAGGATTACATCCACCGCATCGGCCGCACCGGCCGTGCCGGGCGCGGCGGCGAGGCCATCTCCCTGGTGAGCCAGGACGAGCTGGGTCAGCTCAAGGAGATCGAGGCGCTGATCGGCCAATCCCTGACCGTGGAGATCCTGGAAGGGTACGAGCCGAGCGGCAAGCCGAGCCGTCAGACCCTGCCGGGCAGCAAGCCGGTGCAAAACCCGCCCCGCGCCCGTGGCGCCGCCAATACCAAGGGTGGCAACGGCAAAACAACCGCAGGCAAGAGCAAGGCGAAGAGCGATGGCGGCAAGAAGCCAGCCCCAGCCCGCAAGCGGGAAGTGGTGGGCGAGGATATCGGTTTCGCCCCCATGCGCCGTCTACCCAAGGCCCAGCGGGGCGACTATCAGGACAACTCCAACGAGGAGTGAGACGGTGCGAGCACTGCGTCCTGAACAACAAAAAACCGCCCGAGGGCGGTTTTTTTATGCTCTGGCGCCCTTAACCGGCGGCCAAGGCCATGTGCAGCAGCGGATAGGGCTTGCCCTGGCCATCCAGGGGGGAGCGCCCCGTCACCTCGAAGCCCAGGTGCTGGTAGAAGCCGACAGCCTGGGCATTCTGTTCGTTGACGTCCACGCGAGTCGCCCCCAGACAACGGATGGCATGGGCCACCAGTTGGCGACCCACCCCCTGCCCCATCCCGGCGGGGGCGATGAACAGCATCTCGATATTGCCCTCGGCCACCCCGATAAAACCGACGATCTCGCCATTGTCTACTCTGGCACAGTTCAGCGTCACGGCATCGAAATAGTGCTCCAGGATCAAGGGCCTCAGGGCCGCTATGTCGGCTTCTTGCAGGAAGTGGTGGCTGGCGCGCACCGAGGCCTCCCAGATGGTGATAAGGGTTGGGTGATCGCACTTTTGTGCGGCGTCAATTTTCATCGCTACCTCAATATGTTGCGGATAACAGCCCACGCCTTTGATGATGCAGCAGTCCATGGGACTTATTGCGGCGCCTTGATAACAAACCCTTTCTCGATGCCGGCCTTGAAACCGAGTCCCTCATAGAGGCGATGAGCGGCCTCCCGCTCCTCCCCTGAGAGCAGCATCACCTTGTAGCAATCCAGCTCCCAGGCCAGCGCCAGGGTATGCTCCAGCAACTGATGGCTGAGCCCCTGGCGGCGAAACACGGCCCCCGTGATCACATGCTCTATGATGCCGAAGGGTCGGCCGCCGTTGGTCAGAGTCGGGATCACCCCGAGCTGGCAGCTGGAGGCCAGCTGGCCCTCCATCAGGGCCACCATGATGCGGGTATGGGGCAGATCAAGCATCGCCGCCAATCCCTCGCGGGCCCCTTGCTCGTCGAGCACGGGGTCCTGAGGCCTGAGTTCCTGATATAGGGCCAGCAGCCCGGCCAAGTCCTGCGCCTCACACTCTCTTATCACCACTGTCGTCATCATGCTGATCTCCCTTGGCATCGATATCAGGCGGGTCTTGGGGCAAACATGATGATGGCCATGCCGATCAGGGCCACCCCGGCCCCCACCAGATCCCACAGGCTGGGTTTGATGCCATCCACGGCCCAGAGCCAGAGAATGGCCACGAAGATGTAGACGCCGCCATAGGCGGCATAGACGCGGCCAGCGGCGGTCGGGTGCAATGAGAGCAGCCAGGCGAACAGGGCCAGGCTCAGGGCCGCGGGCAGCAGCAGCCAGGCGCTCTTGCCCTGGGTCAGCCAGAGATAAGGGAGATAACAGCCCAGGATCTCGGCAACCGCAGTCACCAGAAACAGGGCCAGGGTCTTGAGTTCAACCATGAATACTCGGGATCCTTGCAGGCAGAATGGACTTCTTGTGGCAAATCATACTGTTATATCCAGCCACTGCAATCGGCTTTCGAGGTGCACGGTTCAGGGCACGGGAGGCAGATGGCGGAGCGCGAACAGGATCGAGGAACATCATGCGCTTGGCATGGCGTGCGGTAGGTATAGAGGGTATGCAAACAGGGGGTAGAAAGCCGACAGGGAACGGGCTGCGCTGTGCTTAAAAACAGTCAGGCCCGCCGAAGCGGGCCTGACGACAGGATTAGCGGGTCTTGACCGCCTGCAGCAGCACGGAGACATCCGGCCCGAAGCGGCGGGCTCGGATGGCCTCCTGGATATCCTGCTCGTCGTAGCGACTGGCGGGGTAGACCACCACGCAGGCGGTGTCACCGGGAGCGAGGAAGTGGGTCTCGCCAAAGGGGGTGTAGCGGGTGGCACCAATGCTGATGAGTGCATGGGCCGGGCGCCCCGCCTGGGCCAGCAGGCCCTGGATATGCTCGGCCGGGCCTTCGTCCTGCTGATGGTTGAACTTGTCGATGGCCCACGCCAGCAACTGACCGTGGAAGTAACTGTAATCCACCGCCGCGCTGTCGATCCCGTAGGGGTGCAGCTCACCGCCGCGCTCCAGGTAGCAGGCGATGCGGTAGTCATCGAGTTCGCATCCGGCGGCAAAGTGGGTCAGGGGCAGCAGGTTCGCGGCCAGCCCCTTGCTCTCTTCACCCCAGTTCTTCTTCTCGCTGATCTTGTTGGCATTGGGGCGACGGATGGAGCAGTCGTTGTAGGCGCCAAACGCCTTGGGATGGATGGCCACCACCTGCTCCCCCGCGTACTCCAGCTCGCACCACAGTGCCACCTCGGGTTCAATCTGCACCTTTTCGTCCCCGCTCACCGCCGCCTCCGGCAGGAAGATGGCCTCGCCGCTCAGGGGAAAGACCCCGAGCTGGCCGGGATGGTTCGGCACATAGAAGGGGAACAGCGCCTTGGGGGCGACCTTGTCGTCAACCTTGACGGCGACGAAATCCGCCGCCTCCCCTGCCTGCTCCAGGTGACCGGCGAAGTTGCCCGCCACGCCCAGTCCGATAAAGGGGGTCTGTGAGGTGATCTGCATCTGTGGCTCCACTGGCGCGGCCAGGGCCGCCGCCTCGTTGTCGTTGTTCAGGGCGGCAATACCGCCAAAGAGGGAGCTCATTAGAGCACAGCCCCCGGACGGCGCCCAGCCACCGGGCCACAAGCTGTGCACCAGGGCGGATTTTCCCTCACCATCTGGTCATAAAGTCGGCAGTCGATGCGAAGCTGTGATCCCGATGCTTGGGAGAGCCCGGCACTTTTGCTAGGCTGCCCTATTCATTTGCCGTTCGGGAGCCGTCGCAAGGCCATGACCACCCACTTTCAGGGGCGCTTCGAGGTGGAGTTCAAATACCGCCTGACGGACAGCGCCGCCTTTGTGCATACCCTCACGGCCCTCGGCCCCGAGGTGATGGTGGCGGACAATCATGAGCAGGACTGCTACTTCGACACGGCAGATGGCGCCCTGGCCCGGGAGGAGAAGAGCCTGATCATCCGCACCATGGCCCCCAGCGGCATCCGGCTCTGGATAGTCAAAGGGCCCGGACCCGATCGCTGCGAGGCGGTCAACATCACCGATGCGGACAAGGCGACCAGCATGGTGCGCACCCTGGGCTACCAGCCGGTACTGACCATCGACAAGCGGCGCAGCATCTATTTTCTGGGGGCCTTCCACGTCACGGTGGATCACCTGGCAGGCGTCGGTGATTTTGCCGAGCTCGCCATCATGACTGACGACGAGGCCGCCCTGCCCGCCTACCGCGCGCAGTTGCTGGCGCTGGCTAGCCGGCTGGGACTGGCGCCCGAGATGCGGGAAACCCGCTCCTATCGCACCCTGTGCGAGCAGCGAGCCCCCCTTTGACAAGTGGCAACAAGAGGAATCTGCCCATGATCGACAAACTCGCCTGGTTGACCTTCAAGGAGGGACAACTGCTGTGCGCCCGCTCCCACGGCAAGGACATCTACTACATTCCGGGGGGCAAGCGCGAGCCGGGCGAGAGCGACGAGGCGGCCCTCGTTCGTGAAATCGAGGAAGAGCTCGCGGTCACCCTGAAACCCGACACCCTGGTGTTCGCCTGCGAGTTCAGCGCCCAGGCGGACGGCAAGCCGCAAGGGGTGAATGTCAATCTGCGTTGCTACACGGGGGACGCCGACGGCACGCCCGTCGCCTCGGCGGAGATCGCCGAGCTGCGCTGGCTGGACAGCCGCCACCTGGCCGAGGTCTCCCCCGTCTCCCGCCTGCTGTTCCAGTGGCTGGCAGCGCAGGGACTGATCCATTAAGAGACGGCGCACCTGACCGGATGACGATGGCACCGGCAGGAGAGTCCGCGCCCGAGACGTTAATCCCCCACGTGGGCCAAGAGAGAAGATGAGGACATTCAATGGAGATCCTTGAGGTCGAGAGCACCAGAGGCATCAAACCGGCGCTGATCGCCCTGCTGCAAGATTGCGTGGCCAGCGGTGCCTCGGTGGGCTTTCTGCCTCCCCTGCAGGAAGAGCAGGGGCTGGCGTACTGGCAAGGCATCGAGGGGGAGCTGGCGGATGGAGTGCGCAAGCTCTGGGTGGCGTTTGATCAGCACCATCTGGTGGGCGCCCTGCAGCTCTCCCTGTGCACCAAGGCCAACGGGGGCCACAGGGCCGAAGTGGAAAAGCTGATGGTCCACAGCCAGGCCCGTGGCAAGGGGGTGGGCCGCGCCCTGATGAACGCCATGGAGCAAGGGGCCCGGGACGCCAGGCGTACCTTGCTGGTGCTGGATACCCGGGTCGGCGACGTGGCCTCCAGCCTCTATCGCCAGCTCGGCTATCAGGAGGCCGGCCAGATCCCGGACTTCGCCCGCAATGGGGACGGCACCCTCGCCGCCACCCAGTTCTTCTACAAGCAGCTCTGAGGCAGACGGCCTGGCAAGACCGGACAGCGTGCCGGTCTTGCCCCCTCCAAGGCTCGGCGCACATAGGTTTTTGGTTCAATCAGACTCATCGGCAAGGAGCCATCATGATATTGGAAGTCGCTCATCTGCAGATCATTCCCGGCAAGGCCACTGACTTCGAGCAGGCCTTCGCCCGGGCCCAGCACATCATCAGCGCCATGCCCGGCTACCTGGGCCACCAGTTGCAGCGTGCCCTGGACGATCCCCATCACTACCTGCTGCTGGTGCAGTGGGAACGGCTGGAAGATCACACCCGGGGGTTCAGGGGCTCCCCCCAGTACCAGGAGTGGAAGGCCCTGCTGCACCACTTCTACGACCCCTTCCCCAGGGTCGAACATTTTCAGGATGCAACACCGATCAGCGCCGCAAGCTGAACCTTGATCAGCTCGTCCCGTCACGGGCTGATCAATGGTGTCAGGCCAGGCGCTCGGCCCTGTGGGCAATCTGCGGCTCGGCAAAGGCGCTCTGGGCCGCGATGAGCTGCAGCTCGTAGGCATTCGCCTCCCAGGTCTGTCGCAGCACCGCATCCACAGCGGCGTTGGTGCGCTCGAAGGCGCTCACCCCATCATATCCCGCCTGCAGGTTGGCCAGCATCAGGGCACTGATGAGATCCCCCACGCCCACCGGTTGGCGCGCGAAATCGTAAAGGGGACGGGCGATCAGATAGTCTCCCTCGGGGGTGGCAAGCAGCATCTCGAAGCGGCCGGGGACGCTGGCGGCGCGACCCAAGTGCTTGACCAGCACCATCTTCACCCCCTTCTCCAGCAACTGGTGTGCGGCGACCCGGGTCTGGGCCAGGGTTGTCAGATGGACATCGCACAGGGTCTCCAGCTCCAGTAGATTGGGGGCCATGATGTCCGCCACCGGCAGGGCCTGCTCGGTGAGAAAGCGGGTGACGCCCGGGGCGACGATGCACCCCTTCTCCGGATGCCCCATCACGGGATCGCAGAAATAGAGGGCCGCCGGATTGGCTCGCTTCACCGCCGCCACCACCGCCAGGATCTCGTCCCCCTGCTCCGCCGAGCCCAGATAGCCGCTCAGCACCGCATCGCAGCGCGCCAGCACCTCGATATTGCAAAGCCCCTGGCACAGGGCGGCAATGTGGCCCACCGGCATTGCCATTCCCTGCCAACCCGCCTCGTACTGGGTGTGGTTGGAAAACTGCACCGTATTGATGGGCCACACCTCCATGCCGAGACGGCGCATGGGGAACACGGCAGCGCTGTTGCCGGCACAGCCAAACACCACGTGGGACTGGATAGAGAGAATGCGTTTCATCGACACCACCGCACAAGAAACCTGAGGAAAAGAGGCAATATATCGGATGAAGAGACGGCTCTTCCAGCAATTAACGCCCTGACTCCCTATTTATGCTTCTGCAGGCCTAACCTGCCGCATATTTGACCGCCGCTACCCTGTTTCTGCACAACCCTGGAGCCATCTGCCCGCGGCTGCGGGGTGATAAATGTACTTGTACGCCTCTTGTCTGATGGCATACAAGGTGGTTTTTCAATCAACCATGAACAGTCGGGATCAAGGATGAGGTCCGATGAAAAGGCGCCAGTCGGCAGTCGGCAGTCGGCAGTCGGCAGTCGGCAGTCGGCAGTCGCAAAGTAAGGCAACAAGGGCAAGGGTCAAGGGGACGTCGGAAGATCACAAGGACGAACGCGGCCTGCCCTTGCCTGACACCGTGGCAACGGCAAGCCATACGAAGTGGCGACAGCAAGTCGCCAGCAGTCATCAGAGGGAGCGCGGTGCCCTTGGGCGTCTCAATCCCGGGCGAAGTGGTAGACCCAGCCTTCGTCCGGTGCCATCTCCTCCGGCAGGTCCACCAGAGCAGGCAGCGAGGTGATGACCCCTTCGGCCGCAAATTGCAGGGCCATCAGAGCGCAGAGCGCGGCATCATAGGGATCCGTTCCAGGGATGAGGATTGCTGGCAGGTGGGGTTGCAGCTCGGGCCGCACCGCAGAGGCTTTGCCCCCTATTTTGGCCAGGGCGGGATAGACCTCCAGCACCGCGCGCCCGGCAGCCCTCGCCTGTTTTGGCACCAGTTGCAGATCCCCGAGACGCGGCAGCATGGAGAGGGCCAGGGTGGCGTTGTTGCCGAGCCTGTCGAAGGTGGCGGAGAGGGGCTTCTTGCCATAGTGCTGATGGAGCCAGCGCTCGCAATCCCGGTAGGCGTAAGGGTTGTCAATCTCCCGCTGAGGCACGGGAAAGCCGCTCCCCCGCCCCGCCAGCAGATCGGCGAGGGCGCGGGGAAAGGCCAGGGGCGCATCGATGCCGAGAGCAAGGCGCGGGCAGGCCAGCACCTGCATCAGCGCCACCTCGTCTTGCAGGGCCGGGCGCAGCAGGGCATCCAGATCCGGCGCTACCCGGGAACTCAGCCGAAACAGGGGGGAGATCCCAGATCGGAAGAGCGTCGTGTAGGGAAAGAGTGTAGATCTCGGTGGTCGCCG